>Ga0307372_10006273_pt1 | contig 17469 bp, 16 predicted proteins | sample OX1MG_FD_202533 | JGI IMG/M metagenome (GOLD analysis project Ga0307372, IMG submission 202533) | Soil microbial communities from Risofladan, Vaasa, Finland - OX-1 | ecosystem: Environmental > Terrestrial > Soil > Coastal area > Acid sulfate soil | place: Finland: Risofladan, Vaasa | collected... | reverse complement strand
GGCTGGCCCGGCGCTTCGACCTGCCGGCCGGCCTCGACGGCGTCATGGTCGCCCGCGTGGACCCGATCGGCCCGTCCTACGACGCCGACATCGAGCCTGGCAGCGTGATCCTGCAGATCAACCGGAAACCGGTGAAATCGATCGTCGACTATTCCCGGATCGTCCGCGCGGCCCGCCCTGGTGACGTCCTGACCTTCTACCTGTACAATCCGGAGTTGAACCAGCGCGTCCTCCGAACGGTCCGCCTCGACGACCCGTGACGACCGCCGCGCGTCCCGACCTTCGACCCGCATGAAACCTCGCATTCTGGTCATCGACGACGAAGCGGCGATTCGCGATTCGCTGCGCATGATCCTGGAGTACGAAGGGTACGAGTGTCTCGGCGCGGCCGGCGGCCAGGAAGGCCTGGCGCTGGTCGAGCGCGAGTCGCCCGATCTCGTCTTCCTCGACATCAAGATGCCGGGCATGGACGGCCTCGAGGTGCTCGGCCGGCTGAAGGCGATGGACGAGGCGCTGCCGGTCATCATCATCTCCGGCCACGGCACCGTCAGCACCGCCGTCGAGGCCACGAAGCTCGGGGCGTTCGATTTCGTCGAGAAGCCGCTGGCCACCGAGCGCGTCCTGGTCGGCATCCGCAACGCGCTCGATCAGAGCCGCCTGCGCGACGAGAACCGCGCCCTCAAGCGCTCGATCGAGCTCCGGCACCAGATGATCGGCGACAGCGCGGCGCTGCGCCAGGTCATGGAAGCGGTCGCCCGCGCCGCGCCGACCGCCGCGACCGTGCTGCTGCTCGGGGAGAGCGGCGTCGGCAAGGAACTGGTGGCCCGGACGATCCACCGCAACAGCCTGCGCGCCCGCGAGCGCTTCGTGCAGGTCAATTGCGCCGCCATCCCCGACGAGCTGATCGAGTCCGAGCTGTTCGGCCACGAGAAGGGCTCGTTCACCGGCGCCACCGAGAAACAGATCGGCAAGTTCGAGCAGGCCGATCGCGGCACCATCTTCCTGGACGAGGTCGGCGACATGAGCCTGAAGACCCAGGCCAAGGTGCTGCGCGTCCTGCAGGAAGGGGAAGTGGAGCGGCTGGGGTCGTCGCGCACGACGAAGGTGGACGTCCGGGTCATCGCGGCGACCAACAAGGACCTGGAAGAGGAGATCCGCAACAACCGGTTCCGCGAGGACCTGTTCTTCCGGCTGGCCGTGATTCCGATCTACGTGCCGCCCCTGCGCGAGCGCCCGGGCGACGTGCCGCTGCTCGTCCGGCACTTCATGGATCTGTTCGCCCGCGAGAGCAACGTGCGGCCCAAGAGGATTTCGCCCGCGGCCATGGAGCTGCTGCAGCGGTACCGGTGGAAGGGGAACGTCCGTGAGCTGCGCAATACGGTGGAGCGGCTGCTCATCATGACGCCCGGCGACACCATCGACGTGAGCGACCTGCCGGAGCCCGTCCGGAACGACGCCGTCGCCCGGCCGCCGGTTGACGGCGAGGCCGAGGCGGAGCGGCCCGGGACACTCCGCGAGTTCAAGGAGCTCGCCGAGCGCCGGTTCCTGGTCGAGAAGCTCCGCGAAACCGGCTGGAACATCTCCCGGACCGCGGAGATCATCGGCACGCCGCGCAGCAACCTGTACAAGAAGCTGGAACACTACAACATCAGCCAGGAGAGCGACGGCTAGCCCTCGCGGCGCACCTCCGGTTGCTGTACAATTGAAGGGCCGCAGCGAGCCAGACGATCGCTGTCCCGTGTCGCCGGCCTCCGTGCCGGGCAGGCTGGGAGAGAGGAAAGTCCGAACTCCGCAGGGCAGTGCGCCGGGTAATACCCGGTCAGGGTAACCTGAAGGAAAGTGGCACAGAAAATATACCGCCCTTCGACTCGCCCCTGAAGGGCTCGCTCAGGGCAGGCCCGCCGGACGGCTTGCCTCGAGCGAACCCCGCAGGGGCGAGTCGAGAGGTAAGGGTGAAAAGGTGCGGTAAGAGCGCACCGCGTCTCCGGTAACGGAGATGGCAGGCTAAACCCCGCACGGAGCAAGACCAAATAGGGAGGCGTTACCAGGACGGCCCGTCCGAAGCCTCCGGGTAGGTTGCTTGACCCCGCCAGTGATGTCGGGGCTAGAGGAATGATCGTCACTCCGTGCCGGCCGCATGGCCGGACGGAGGACAGAATTCGGCTTACGGCTCGTCTGCGGCTTTTCGTGCGTTCGCGTCCGTCGGGTCGTGACACCCGCCACGACCCTCTCCAGCTCCACACCGGCCGGCCATGCACCGCCGCGGGTTGCGCGGCCGGCGCTGAGTCATCGTCCAATCCACCATGGCCCACTATCTGGTCACCGGCGGCGCCGGCTTCATCGGGTCCCATCTTGTCGAGGCGCTCGCGGCCCGCGGCGACCGGGTCCGCGTCGTCGACAGTCTGATTACCGGGAAGCGACGCAACCTCGACAGCGTGCCGGGCGCGGAGTTCATCGAGGGCGATCTGGCCGACGTGGAGGTGGCGCGGCGCGCCGTCGCCGGCGTCGACTTCGTCCTGCACCAGGCGGCCATCCCGTCGGTGCCCCGGTCGGTGCAGGATCCGATTGCGTCGAACCGGGCGAACATCGATGCCTCGGTGAACGTGCTCGTGGCCGCCCGCGACGCCGGCGTGAAGCGGCTCGTCTATGCCGGCTCCTCCTCGGCGTACGGCAATACGCCCACGCTGCCCAAGCAGGAGGACATGCCGACGGCGCCGCTGTCGCCCTACGCGCTGCAGAAGCTCGTGGCCGAGCAGTATGCCGCCATGTTCACCCGCCTCTACGGCCTCGAGACGGTGACGATCCGCTACTTCAACGTCTTCGGCCCGCGCCAGGACCCTTCGTCGCCCTATTCGGGCGTCATTTCCCTGTTCATCAGCGCGCTGGCCGAAGGGCGCCGGCCGACGATCTACGGCGACGGTGAGCAGACCCGTGATTTCACGTACGTGGCGAATGTCGTCGACGGCGTGCTCCGCGCGTGCGCGGCGCCCGGCGCCAGCGGCACGGTCATCAACGTCGCGACCGGGGGGCGGATCTCGCTGAACGCGCTGTTCCGGACGCTGCGGGACATCCTCGGGGTACGCGTCGAGCCGATCTACGCCGAGCCGCGCGCCGGAGACGTCCGCGACTCGCAGGCCGACATCACGCGCGCCCGCACGCTGCTCGGCTACGAGCCGACGGTGTCGCTCGAGGAAGGGCTGCGGAAGACGGTCGAGTGGTACCGGGAGAGCGCGCATTGAACACGGCTCCGTGGCGCCACGGAACGCGGCAACGCCGGTCGTATCGAGATCCGGAGCGTGAGCGGCGGCGCACGATGGGGGTGGGGCCCCATGCGGACTGAATGATGCCAGACAACGACCTGCGAATCGTCGGCGTTGCGGGAAGCCTGCGGAAGGGATCGTACAACCGGGCGCTGCTCAGGGCGGCGCAGGAACTGGCGCCCGACGGCATGACGATCACGGTCGCTGAAATCGGCAACCTGCCGCTCTATGACGCGGATGTCGAAGCGGCCGGCGTGCCGGCGCCGGTCGCCGCCTTCAGGCAGGCGATCCGCCAGGCCGATGCGCTGCTCATCGCGACGCCGGAGTACAACTACAGTCTCCCGGGCGTGCTGAAGAACGCCATCGACTGGGCGTCGCGCCCGCCGGCCGACTCGGCGCTCCGGCAGAAACCGACCGCCATCATGGGGGCGTCGGGCGGCGCGTTCGGCACCGTCCGGGCGCAGCTGGCACTCCGGCAGTCGCTGCAGTTCACCGAAACGCAGGTGATGCTGAAGCCGGAAGTCCTGGTCGCGAAAGCCCAGGACAGGTTCGATGCCGACGGCCGGCTGATCGATGAGCCGACGCGGCAGCTCCTGCAGCGCTTTCTCGAAGCGCTGGCCGCCTGGACGCGGCGGCTCCAGCCGGTCTGAACACACCCCTCATCCGGACGCGCGCACTGATGCGGCCGGCCGACCCGCCGCAGCCGTCGCCACGCGTCATCGGTCCGGAAGCGGCCGGCTCACCGGCGGCTCGTGCCCGATACGCTGCGGCCGGGAGCCAGGGCCCCGGCGCAGCTCGTGGACGCCGGCCCCGACGTTCACGATGATCTCGGCCGCCATCTGGCCCCGCTGCGCGGCAGTCGGCAGCCCCCGCGTCGGCGCACCGGCGGCGCTCGTCCAGAACATGAGGTGAATCATCGCGGCCGGACCGCGCAGCCGATCCGCGATGCGCCAGAGAACGGCATCGCTGGCCGCTTCGGCCGGAGGCACCACCAGGAATCGGACATCGCCCGCGTGTCCGACCTGCCGCCAGGCCGGCGGGGCCGGACGATCGGACATCAGAGGAAGGTACACGCCGATCGATGCCGCGACGATGAAGATGCCGACGAAGATGGCGAGCAGGAGGCGCCAGCCGCGACCGGGCGGGGCCGGCTCCGAGATCTGGACACCGGGCCGGTATTGCACGAGATCCGCCCGGCATTTCGGGCAGATCGCGGCAGTCATCGGCACGTCGGACAGGCAGAAGGGGCAGACCTTCATGACCTCAGCGGAAGAGGCAGGCGCCGGCGCACCCGGGACGCACGCCCGGCGCGTCGGATCGAGTATAGCGCCGGCCCGCGGATGGCGCGGCAGCCCGATCTCGGCGCGGCGGACGAGCGGCCGCCTCGTTCCGGGCCCCGGTCATCGTCAGCTCCCGTTGCGCAACCGGCAACCGCAGAGGCGCGTTTCCCGGCCGTGATCGCCGTGCCGGTATCGAACGCCGCAACGCCGGTTGTCACTTTTCACCTCCGACAGACGCACTCATCAGGCCGGGCGGCGAATGACGCCGGGCAACCTCCACGGGCTCAGCCACTTTCAGCGACGGACCCGGCGCTGCGGCCGTGGCCGCCTTCTTGCCCTGCCATTCAGCGGCCCTGGTGAACACACGCCGCGGATGCCCGACCTCCACCCGCCGGTGCCTGCACTCGCCAGGGCCGCACTCCCTGTTCTGTGACGTCGCCATTCATCGCAGGCCCCGGCCTGCGGACATCGATGGCCGGACGCCGGTCGGGCGCCGGCCGGAGGAGGCTGTATGACTCTCAAGGCTCAGTGTCTTTCACTCAGCGCAATCGGACTGCTGGTCGCGTCACTGGCGGCGGCTCCCGCAGCGGCGCAGGCCAAGGCGCCCGCCCCCGGCGCCGTCACGCCGGCCGCGTCGCGCCTGAACCTGAACGCCGCCACGGTGGCGCAGCTGGATGCGCTGCCCGGCATCGGGCCGAAGACCGCCCGGCTGATTGTCGAGTATCGACAGAAGAACGGCGGGTTCAAGAAGATCGAGGAACTCATGAACGTGCGCGGCGTGGGCGAAAAGAACTTCCTCCGGCTGAAGGATCGGATCACGGTCGGTCCAGCCACGACGCCGACGAAGCAGCCATAACGCGCGAGCCGGCCTCGGTCGCGGCGGCGCGCGGACGTGCGCCTCGTCTGAGACGCGCCGCCGCGCGCCCTGCACGCGATCGGGTCCGACACGCCGAGGACGGAGCACCGACGTGAGCGCGCACGCGGAAGCCGGCTTCTCGCTGCTCGAACTCCTCTGTGCCACGGCCATCGTCTTGATGATGAGTGCGATGGCGATTCCACAGACGCTGGTGGGGCTGGACGAAGTACGGGCGGGCGCGGCAGCCCGTTACCTCGCCGGGCGCCTGCAGTGGGGCCGCACCTACGCGGCCGCCCACTCCTCGTCTGTGGGATTCAGGTTTCAGGAGATCGAAGGCCGGTACTGCTACAGCACGTATCTGGACGGCAATCAGGACGGGATCCGGACGCGGGATATCGACGAGGGAGTGGATTTGCCGGTGAAACCGACCGAGTGTCTGCCTGATGCGGTCTCCGGTGCGGATCTGGGCCTGGCCGAAGGCGTCCCGCTCATCGGAGAAACGACCCCGGACACCAGCCGCAACCCGGTGCGCCTCGGCCGCACCACGATACTGGCGATGAGCACGACCGGCACGGCAACGCCGGGTACGTTGTATGTGCGGGCCGGCCGCCGCGGCCAGTTCGCGCTGCGAACGCTCGGTGCGACCGGCCGTGTCCGCGTGTTCGAGTTCGACTGGCGCGAACGGCGATGGGTGGCGCGATGAATCAGAGCAGCCGAGTCGAACGCCGTGCGGCCCCACGGTTTCACGCCACGTGCGAGCAGGGCGGCCTGCGGGCGCGCCTCCGGTCGGGACACGAGGTGGCGCTGATCAACATCTCCGCCGGCGGTGCACTGCTCGAATCCGCCCATCGTCTGCTGCCAGGGGCGCGGGCCGAACTCCAGGTCGTCACGCCGTCGACGCGGTTCGAGTTCACCGGGCGCATTCTGCGCGCGGAAGTCTGTGCGCTGGCCAGTTCCACGATGCGCTATCGGGGCGCGTTCCAGTTCGATCATCCGGACGAGCGCACGGCCGGTTCCCTCGGGCGATCGCCGCGGGCAGCCGCTACCCGGGCTCAGCCCCAGGATGCGATGGCGCCGCGGCGCGATACGGCTGAGGTGGCGTGATCGGCCGCCTCGTTCCGGGTGGCATCGCCTTTGGTTGCTCCAATGGCATTCTCCGCAGTCTTCGACGGAGGTTGCCCATGATGCCAGGCGAGCAGGCGACGGCCGGCGTGAGTCCGCCAGGAAGACCGTCCGAGCCGCAGGAAGACGCACGTCACGCGGTCGCGCGGCTGCTGGCCGCACTCATGCCGGCGCTGAAGTACAGGGGCGATCCGGGCGCGGTCGAAGCGGGCTTCGAAGAGGCGGCGCGCCGCCTGCTGCCGGCCGGTGAAGTCCGCCTGCGGGAAGGCGACGCCGGCCGTCCCGAAAGCGGCCGCGAGCCGGTGCGGCAGGCCGACGGCCTGCTGACGATTGCCGTGCCGAACACCGAGGGCGGTGTGCCTGCGCGGCTCGAAATCCGGCTGTTGCCAGGGTGTGCCTCGGACGCGTGGGATGGTCAGCTCATCGACATGCTTTCCCACGTCGCGGCACTGGTGCTGGAAATCAGGCGAAGCCGGCAGTGGCGGTGTGCGGGCGGCCTCGACCTGCTGCCGCGGCGCGACGGCGCCGCCCCGCTCATCGGATCGAGCGCCGTGATGCAGGCGCTGCGGGATCGAATCGAACGGGTCGCCGTCACCGACTTCACCGTGCTGATCGAAGGGGAGAGCGGGGTCGGAAAGGAGCTCGTCGCGCAGCAGATCCACGAGCTCAGTCGACGCCGGCATGGTCCGTTCGTCGCGGTGAACTGCGCCGCCCTCGTCGAGACACTGCTCGAGGCCGAGCTGTTCGGCATCGAGGACCGCACGGCGACCGGCGTGCGAGGACGCCGCGGGAAGTTCGAGCATGCCGACGGCGGCACGCTGTTCCTCGATGAGGTGTCGGACCTGTCGGTCTCGGCGCAGGCCAAGCTGCTGCGGGCCATCCAGGACCTCGCCGTCGAGCGCGTCGGCGGCCAGGGCTGCCGCCGTGTCGACGTCCGCATCGTCGCGGCGACCAACCGCAGCCTGACGGAACTCGCCCAGCGCGGCCTGTTCCGTCACGACCTGTTCTACCGGCTGAGCGGGGTGGATCTGCGGGTGCCGCCGCTGCGCCTGCGACGCGAAGACATTCCCGGGCTGGCCGCCTACTTCCTCGAGCGGCACCGGGCCACGCGAGTGCTGGCGCTCTCCCCGGCGGCGACTGATGCCCTCGTCGCCTACCACTGGCCGGGAAACGTCCGCGAGCTCCAGCGGCTGATCGAGCGCGCGGTGGCGCTGGCCGAGACGGACCGCATCGAGCTGGACGACCTGCCGCCAGTGCTGCGGGGCGACTATGCCGAGATTCTGCTGCCCTCGCTGGCGCGCGGCGAAGCCATGCGGGCCTGGGGCAGTCGCTACGCGCGTCTCACCCTCGAACGCTGCGGGCACAACAAGCGTCAGGCCTGTCGCATCCTCGGCATCAGCTACCACACGCTGCAGGCCTATCTCCGATACGGGACGCCGTCCGAGAATGCGCCGGCGCCGCCTGAATGGCCCGATCAGCAGGAGGACCCGGCCCGGGAGGAACGTCTCGGATCCCACGACGGAGAGGACGACGAGGATCGTCCTTCGTCCGAAGGGGCCTGAGCGAGGTCGGCCGTCGAGGGGGTGCTCGGATGACTCGACAACCGCTCTGGGCGATGTTCGCGATCGGAATCGGACTGCTCGTGGCGGGAGCGGCGGCGCCGCTGACGCTGCTGCTGCTGCCCGAACCGCTGCGGCGCCCGTCCACCGTGTGGACCATCGCCGTCATCGCCGTCCTGGCGGCAGTGGCGATCGTCTCGAAGATGGGGGACCGGGACGGCCGGCCCGGCCGGCCCGGCAAGCACTGAGCCTGCGCTCCGCTTGACCCTGCCGGCGCGCCATAGTACCTTTTCCTGCTGGTCGGCCGTCACCTCCCCCAACCGATGGAACCTGCAGCCGCTGAGAATCTGAAGCGCACGCCACTCCACGCCCAGCACCTGGCGCTCGGGGCCAGGATGGTCCCGTTCGGGGGCTGGGAGATGCCGGTGGAATATTCGGGCATCGTCGACGAGCACATGGCCGTCCGGACGCGCGCCGGCCTGTTCGACGTCAGCCACATGGGCGAGATCGAGATCGCCGGCCGTGACGCCCTGGCGGGCGTCCAGCGGATTTCGTGCAACGATGCCGCGAAGCTCCAGATCGGGCAGGCCCATTATTCCGGCCTGACGACGCCGGAAGGGACCTTCGTCGACGACCTGCTGGTGTACCGGCTGGCGCCGGCCCATTTCCTGCTCGTGGTCAACGCGTCGAACGTCGACAAGGATTTCGCCTGGATCGCCGCCCAGATCAAGCCGGCCGGCGACGCCGTCGCCGTCAATGCCAGCTCGCGCTACGCGCTGATCGCCGTCCAGGGGCCGGCCGCGCGCGGGATCCTGCAGCCGCTCACCGGCGTCGACCTGTCGGCCATCAAGTACTACTGGTTCGCGCACGGGGAAGTCGCCGGCGTCAGGGGCACGATCTCGCGCACCGGCTACACGGGAGAGGACGGGTTCGAGATCTTCCTGCCGCCGGCGCAGGCGGCCCGCGTCTGGACCGCGATCCTGGAGGCCGGAGCGCCGCAGGGCCTCGTGCCGGCCGGTCTCGGCGCCCGTGACACGCTCCGGCTCGAAGCCTCGATGCGCCTGTACGGCAACGACATCGACGACACCACCTCCGTCCTCGAGGCCGATCTCGAATGGATCGTCGGCTGGGGAAAGTCCGACTTCCTCGGCATGAGCGCGCTGCGCGCCCAGAAGGAGATCGGGCTCGCGCGCCGGATCGTCGGCTTCGAGATGATCGAGCGCGGCATCGCCCGCCACGGCTACGACGCCGAGATCGGCGGGAAGAAAGCGGGCGTCGTGACCAGCGGCACGCAGACGCCGTTCCTGAAGAAGGCCATCGGCATGGCCTACCTGCCGATCGCCCATACGGCCCCCGGCACGGAATTCGACGTCGTCATCCGCGACCGCCGCGTGCGCGCCCGGGTGGTCCCGATGCCGTTCTACAAGCGTCCCAGGCCCGCAAAGTAGCGAAGAGGATCAGACATGGCTGTTCCGGCCGGCTTCAAGTACACGAAGGATCACGAGTGGATCGAGATCTCGGGGAGCACGGGGCGCGTCGGGATTACCGATTACGCGCAGCAGCAGCTCGGCGACGTCGTCTTCGTGGACCTGCCGGGACTTGGGACGCGCGTCACGCGCGGCCAGACGTTCGGCACGATCGAATCGGTGAAGGCGGTCTCGGAACTGTTCGCCCCGATGTCCGGCGAGGTCGTGGAGGTGAACACCGCGCTCAAGGACAAGCCGGAAGTCATCAACACCGACCCGCACGCCACCTGGATGATCGCCCTCAAGCTCTCCAACCCCGACGAAGCCCGCGAGCTGCTGGACGCCGCGGCGTACGCCGAACTGGTGAAGTGAGCCGGCGATCGGACCTGGCCCGGACGGGCCGGCCTGGACGCCGCGACGTCCCGCCCCCCGCGCCGGCGACCGGCTTCGCTGACGTCGTTTCATGCCTGGATGGCAGCCTATGAGTTTCGACCCGGCGGACCGCTTCGAGACCCGGCACATTGGACCGAGCCCGGCGGACCGCGACGCCATGCTCGAGACGCTCGGCGTCGCCTCGCTCGATGAGCTTATCGATCAGGCTATTCCTCCGGGCATCCGGCTGCGCGAGCCGCTCAATCTGCCGGAGGCCCTCAGCGAGTACCGGTTCCTCCAGGATCTCCGGCGGATCGCGGGGAGGAACCGGCTCTTCCGCTCGTACATCGGCCTCGGCTACGCCGACTGCATCACGCCCAGCGTGATCGTCCGCAACGTGCTGGAAAATCCCGGCTGGTACACCCCCTACACGCCCTACCAGGCCGAGATTGCGCAGGGGCGCCTCGAGGCCCTCCTGAATTTCCAGACGATGGTGGCCGACCTGACCGGCATGGAGGTCGCCAACGCGTCGCTGCTGGACGAGGCGACGGCGGCCGCGGAAGCGATGTCGATGCTGCATCGCGTGCGCGGCCGGCGGGCCGACGCCGCGGAACCGGTGGCGTTCCTGGCGTCGTCCGGATGCTTCCCGCAGACGCTCGATCTGCTGAAAACGCGTGCCGAGCCGCTCGGGCTCGAGCTGCGGATCGGCGACGTCGAGCAGATGTCGTTCGACGGCGCGTACGGCCTGCTCGTGCAGTATCCGGACGCCAACGGCGCCGTGCGCGACCTCCGGAGCCTCATCAGCCGGGCGCACGAGGCCGGCCTGCTGGTCGCGGTCGCGACCGATCTGCTCGCGCTGACGCTGCTGACGCCGCCCGGGGAGATGGGGGCCGACGTCGTCGTCGGCAACTCGCAGCGCTTCGGCGTGCCGCTCGGCTACGGCGGCCCGCACGCCGCGTTCTTTGCGACGCGCGAACCGTTCGTTCGGCAGGCGCCGGGGCGCATCATCGGCGTCTCGGTCGATGCGCACGGCAACCCGGCCTACCGGATGGCGCTGCAGACCCGCGAGCAGCACATCCGCCGCGAGAAGGCGACCTCGAACATCTGTACGGCGCAGGCGCTGCTGGCCAGCATGGCCGGCTTCTACGCCGTGTATCACGGCCCGGCCGGCCTCACGGCAATCGCGCGCCGGGTGCACGGCCTGGCCCGCGTGCTCGAGCGCGAGCTCGGCCGGCTCGGCTGCTCCCAGATGAACCCCGCGTATTTCGACACGCTGCGGATTCAGCTGCCGGCCGACCGCCTGCTGGACCGCCTGCGCGCCGCCGCCCGCGACGCCGGCATGAACTTCCGGCACGACGATTCCTCGCACGTCGGCGTCGCGCTCGACGAGACGACGACGCCGGAAGACGTGCAGGCGATCGTCGACGTGTATGCCCGGGCGATGCAGGCCGAGGCGCCGCGCGTCGATTTCGACCGCGGGATCGACGCCGGCCTGCCGGTGGAGCTCACGCGCACCAGCCCGTTCCTCACGCACCCGGTCTTCAATACGCATCACTCCGAGACGCAGATGATGCGGTACATCCGGCGGCTGGAGCGGAAGGACGTCGGTCTCGACACGTCGATGATTCCGCTCGGGTCGTGCACGATGAAGCTGAATGCGGCGTCGGAGATGCTGCCGATCACCTGGCCGGAGTTCTCGCGCCTGCATCCCTTCGTGCCGGCCGACCAGGCCGAGGGCTACCGCATCGTCTTCGACGAACTGGAGGCCGCGCTGGCGGCCATCACCGGCCTCGCCGCCGTGTCGCTGCAGCCGAATTCAGGCGCCCAGGGCGAACTGTCCGGCCTGCTCGTCATCCGCGCCTACCACCGCGATCGGGGAGAGGCGCAGCGTGACGTCGTTCTGATCCCCTCGTCCGCGCACGGCACGAATCCGGCCAGCGCCGTCATGGCCGGCATGCGGGTGGTGGTCGTGGCCACGACGAAGGAGGGGAACGTCGACCTCGCCGATCTGGAGGCCAAGGCGGCACAGGCCGGCGATCGCCTCGCCGCGCTGATGATCACCTATCCATCGACCCACGGCGTGTTCGAGGATGCCATCCGGGACGTCTGCCGGATCGTGCACGAACACGGCGGCCAGGTGTACATGGACGGCGCGAACATGAACGCGCAGGTCGGCCTCACCAGTCCGGCCTCGATCGGCGCCGATGTCTGCCACCTGAACCTGCACAAGACGTTCAGCATCCCACACGGCGGTGGCGGGCCGGGCATGGGACCGATTGCGGTGGCAGCGCACCTGGCCCCGTACCTGCCCGGCCATCCGCTCGTCCACGTCGGGGGCAGCCGCGCGATTCACGCCGTGGCGGCGGCGCCGTGGGGCAGTCCCAGCATCCTGCTGATTTCCTACGCATACATCCGGATGCTCGGGGCGCACGGGGTGACGGAGGCGACGCGCTACGCGATCCTGAACGCCAACTACCTGAAATCACGGCTGGAGCCGTACTACCCGGTGCTGTACACGCGGGCCAACGGCCGCGTGGCGCACGAGATGATCTTCGATCTGCGCGGCTTCAAGGCGGGCGGCGTCGACGAGCAGGACGTCGCCAAGCGCCTCATGGACTACGGATTCCACGCGCCGACCGTGTCGTTCCCGGTCCCCGGCACCCTGATGGTCGAGCCGACCGAGAGCGAGGCCAAAGATGAGCTCGACCGGTTCTGCGAGGCGATGATCGCGATCCGCCGGGAGATCCAGGACGTGGTCGACGGGAAGGTCGATCCGAAGGACAACGTGCTGAAGCACGCGCCGCACACGGCAGCGGCCGTGGCGGCCGACGTGTGGCCCCATGCCTACAGTCGCGAGCAGGCCGCGTATCCGCGGCCGTTCGTCCGGGCGAACAAGTTCTGGCCGAGCGTCGGCCGGATTGACAACCCGTACGGCGACCGCCACCTGGTCTGCTCGTGCCCCGACATCGAGACCTACGCCGAACCGGTCAAGGCCTGACGGGCGCGTGGCCGGCGCCGTCAGCCGCCGGCCCGGGAGGAGTGCGCCGGCCGGCCTGCTGCCCGTCTACTGGGCCCAGACGAGCACCTGCCGGCGGTCGCTCGCCTGAAGGCTGAGGAGCAGCCCCGGCCCGTGCCGCTCGAGATCCTCGAGCGTGATGCGCCCGGCGGCATTCGACGCGTCAACCGCCGCCAGACGGATCCAGCCGCCGAGCGACACGGCGCGCAGCAGCCACGCCGGGATGTCCGCGCGCACCAGCTTCCGGGACCGAGGATTGTAGGCGAGCACGTGCAGCTCGCGCAGGGGATGCCGCGGAGCCGCCGTCCGGCGCCTGATGACGGAGGCGCCGTTCCTGCCGTAGAGCTCGATCATCGGGCGCGCGGCGCCGAACCGCGCGCGCACGCGCGCGAACTCCGCGGCGGCCGCCTCGGGCGTGACAAAGCGCGTCACGGTGTCCCGCTGGAAGGCGAGCGCCAGCGTCAGCACCACGACGACGCCGATGGCGGCCAGCCCCCAGGCGACGGCGACCGCGACCGAGCGCCAGTGGTTCCGCCGGCCCGTCAGGTCGGTTTCCATCCTCATCGAAACGGCGCTCGCCGGGGCGGCGCTGCCCCAGGCCTTCTGTCAGCGTACGGGAGCGGCGTCCTCTCCGAGCGGTGTCGCGGTCAACGCCTGGGCCTTCTGTCGGAACGCCGCGAGCAGCCGCTTCGCGACCGGTCCCGGCCGCCCCGTGCCGATCGACTGGTCGTCCACCCGGACGATCGGGAGCACCTCGCGTGTCGTGCTCGTCAGGAAGGCCTCGTCCGCGCCGAACAGGTCCGCGTCGGTCAGCACCGCTTCCCGCGCGTCGATGCCGAGGCCGCCGGCCATCTCGAGCACGAACGCCCGCGTCACGCCGGCCAGCAGGCCGGACTCGAGCGGCGGCGTGAGCACCGCGCCGTCCTTCACGATGAACAGGTTCGACTGCGTGCACTCGGCCAGCTCGCCGCGGTAGTTCCGCATGATGCCTTCGAAGCCGCCGCGACGGAGCGCTTCCTGCATCGCCAGCGCGTTGTTCAGCAGGTTGTTCGACTTCATGAGCGGATTGAGCGACCCCGGATGATTCCGGAGAATGGAGACCAGGACGGCCGGCACGCCCTCCTCGAACAGGGCGGGTACCGGCGCCGCGAACGCCTTCACGATGATCACCAGCGACGGGGTGGCGCACGCCGCCGGGTCGTACGTGAGGTCGCCCACGCCGCGCGTCAGCAGGATCCGGATGTAGGCGTCCGGGCCGCCGCCGGCCGTGCCCAGGCCGCCGGCCGCCAGCGTCTCGGCCACGCGCGCGTCGAGCTCCCGGTCGGTGAGCGGAAAGAGGAGCCGCAACATGGCGGCCGAGGCGCGGAGCCGCTCGAGATGGCGGTCGAACAGAAACGGGCGGCCGTTGTAGGTTCGCAGCGTTTCATACACACCTTCGCCGTACAGGAACCCGTGGTCGAAGACCGGGACGACCGCCTGCCCGGCATCCGAGATCCGCCCGTTCACGTTTACCGTCGCCTTCATGCGCAGCCCTCACCACTCGAATCCGGATCGTCCCCGGACGTCCGGCCGCTCCAGCCTATCGCTTATGCCGGACCGCCCGCAACCGGAAGGCGCGTGCCGTCTGCTGGTAAGATGGAGCGTGGTGGCGCGTGCCGCGGCCGGCGTTTCCGCCGGTCCCTGCCGCTGGTCGATGGGGCCGATTCTGGCTCCTCGCCGGCCGGATGGGGCCCCGCCCGTGACGAGACCCCTGCATGCGAGTCCTGAATGTCAGCCAGATGCGTGAAGCCGACCGGCGCACGATCGAGGAGATCGGCATTCCCTCGCTCGTCCTGATGGAAAACGCCGGCCGCCAGGTCGTCGCCGCCATGGAAGCGACCTGCACGGATCTGCCGGCCAGCCACGTGGCCGTCCTGTGCGGCCGCGGCAACAACGGCGGGGACGGCTTCGTGGTGGCGCGCACCCTGGCGCAGCGCAACGTCGACACCTCGGTGTTCGTGATCGGATCGCTCGCCGATGTCCGTGGCGACGCCCGCGTCAACCTCCAGATTCTCGGCCGGCTCGGCCTGACGGTGGTCGAGATCGCCGATCCGCAGTCCTGGGAGCTGCATTTTTCCGAAATCTCCCAGTGCGATTACATCGTCGATGCGCTGTTCGGCACCGGGCTCAGCAAGCCGCTCGCCGGCATGCTCGAAACCGTGGTCGCCGACGTCAACAGCTCGGGCATTCCCGTGATTGCGGTCGACCTCCCGAGCGGGCTGTCGGGCGACACCCCCGAGCTCATGGGCGACGCGATCGACGCGACGACGACGGTGACGCTCGGTGCCCCCAAGCCGCCGCTGGTCCTGCCGCCGGCCGAAACGCTCGCCGGCAACGTCGTCATCGCCGACATCGGCATTCCGCAGGAGGTGATCGACGCGGTCGACGGCCCCTATCTGGCCCTGCTGACGCGCCAGGAGATGCGGGCGCTCATCGAGCCCCGCACGCCCGATTCGCACAAGGGCGATTACGGGCACGTGCTCGTCGTGGCCGGCTCGGTGGGGAAGAGCGGGGCGGCGCATCTTGCCGCCATGGGTGCGCTGCGGGCCGGCGCCGGTCTGGTCAGCGTCGCCACGCCCCAGGCCTGCCTGCCGATCGTCGCCGCCATGGCGCCCGAGTACATGACGATCGGCCTCCCGCAGACGGCCGACGGCGCCATCGACGTGTCAGCGGCTGACCGCGTGCTCGAGGCGGCGGGCGACGTCATTGCGCTCGGCCCCGGCCTGGGGACCGCCCCCGAGACCCGGGCCTTCGTCCACGCGATCGTGGACCGCGCCACCGTGCCGCTCGTCATCGATGCGGACGCGCTGAACGCCTTCGACGACGCGCCCGATCGGCTGGTCGGCCGGGAGGGCCGCGAAGTGATCATCACGCCGCACCCCGGCGAGATGGCGCGGCTGGTCGGGATGACGATCGACGAGGTCCAGGCGAGCCGCGTGGAAATCGCACGCAATTTCGCCGCCGCGCACCACGTCTACGTCGTGCTCAAGGGCCACCGTACGCTCGTGGCCACGCCGGACGAGCGGGTCTTCATCAACACCACCGGCAACCCGGGCATGGCGACCGGCGGCACCGGCGACGTGCTGACCGGGATCACGGCCGCCTGGCTCGGACAGGTGCTCGACGCCGAGGCGGCCTGCAAGCTGGCCGTCTACCTGCACGGCATGGCGGGCGATCTCGCCGAAGCGGACGTCGGCGAAGTCAGCATGACGGCCGGGGACCTGGTGGAACACGTCTCCGATGCGATCCTCGAACTGACCGCCCGGCGGCGCGTCGAGCGGACGGACAAGTAACCCGCGCCGTGGCCAAAGTCGTCGACACCCACCAGGAATCGGAGACCGTGGCGGCCGGCCGCCGGCTGGCGGCCACGCTCGCGCCGGGCGCGACCGTGGCGCTCGTGGGCAACCTCGGCGCCGGCAAGACGGCCTTCGTGCGGGGCCTGGCCGAAGGGCTGGGCCTGGCGCCCGGAGAGGTCAGCAGCCCGACCTTCACCCTCGTCCAGGAATACCGCGGCCCCCGGACCCTGTACCACGTCGATCTGTATCGCCTCTCGAGCGCCGAGACCGACGATCTGGGACTGGAAGAGCTGTCGGCGGACGACAGCGTCGTGGCCATCGAGTGGGCGGAGAAGCTGGCGCGGCCCGTGCCGGGCGCGCTGACCGTCCGTTTCGAGGACCTCGGCGGCGACCATCGGCGGATCACCATCGAACGGCAGGGAGATTCGGAAGAGACGAAGGGCGCCGCCGGCGGGGGCCCGGCGCCGGCTCGCGGGCCGGCTCACTCGGAGCGGTAGTTCGGCGCTTCCTTGGTAATCGTCACGTCGTGCACGTGGCTCTCGCGCGCGCCCGCCTGGGTGATCCGGATGAGCCGCGCGCGGCGCTGCAGCTCGGGAATCGTCGCGCAGCCGCAGTACCCCATGCCGGCCCGCAGGCCGCCCACCAGCTGGTGAATCATCGCCGCCACGCTGCCCTTGTGGGCCACGCGTCCTTCGATCCCCTCGGGCACGAGCTTCTCGCCGCCGATGTGCGTCTCGACGTTGAGATCGAAATCGTCCTGGAAGTAGCGGTCGCGGCTGCCCTTGCGCATCGCGCCGATCGATCCCATGCCGCGGTATTCCTTGAACGTCCGCCCCTGATACAGGATCAGTTCGCCCGGGCTTTCGTCCGTCCCGGCGAACAGGTTCCCGATCATCGTTGAGCTGGCGCCGCAGGCGATGGCCTTCACGATGTCGCCCGAGAAGCGGATCCCGCCATCGGCGATGACGGGGATGTCGTGCGGCGCCGCCGCCCGGGCGCAGTCCATGACCGCCGTGATCATCGGCACGCCGATGCCGGCGATGACCCGCGTCGTGCAGATCGACCCGGCGCCGATGCCGACCTTCACCGCGTCGACTCCCTCGCCGATGAGCGCCTCGGTCGCCTCGGCGGTCGCCACGTTGCCGGCGATGAGATCCACGTCGGAGAATCGGCGGCGGATGCGCCGGACGATGTCGAGGACGT
>Ga0307372_10006272_pt1 | contig 17469 bp, 18 predicted proteins | sample OX1MG_FD_202533 | JGI IMG/M metagenome (GOLD analysis project Ga0307372, IMG submission 202533) | Soil microbial communities from Risofladan, Vaasa, Finland - OX-1 | ecosystem: Environmental > Terrestrial > Soil > Coastal area > Acid sulfate soil | place: Finland: Risofladan, Vaasa | collected... | reverse complement strand
TTGCGCAACATTGGAAACCTCCCCTAGGTGACGCCATCATCATCACCCTGGCTGCACCAGGTGTCCAGGGATCACTGAGAGATCCTCCAACCCATCACACTTTGCTCACATCTGGCGAAAGTGCCCGAGTTTGCTAACTCGTGCGCCTCTGACGCGCCACGTGAACGCGTCCAGTGTCACTGACGACGCCGTCCGTCGCGAGACCCCCATGGTTGTGCCAACGGTCAAGCTCATACCAGGTCAATCTCCGCATCGTTTCGCCCCAACCTGTTCGAGAACGACGCGAACTGGCTGCTTTCCCTGTTTGGACTCAGGTGGTTCCCAGGTTTGTCCCAGTCCGGGTGTTCAACGATGGACCGGGGTCATGTCCCCGTAGCGATCACCGGCGGCCGCGGCGACCGGGAGGACCTGGTCGATGCGTCGGAGCTCCTCATCGCTGAGCCGGACGGCGTCGGCGGCGACGTTCTCCTCGAGGTAGGTCCGGCGCTTGGTTCCCGGAATCGGCACCACGTCGTCGCCCTGGGCCAACACCCACGCCAGCGCTAGCTGTGACGGCGCTACCCCCTTGGCCGCGGCGATCTCCGTTACCTTTTCGATCAATTGGAGGTTCTTTCGGAAGTTCTCGCCTTGGAAGCGAGGGTTGTGGCGGCGGAAGTCGTCGTCGGCCAGGTCCTCGGGCTTCTGGATGGCTCCGGACAGAAAACCTCGCCCCAGCGGCGAGTAGGCCACGAAGCCGATCCCGAGTCGGCGCACGGTGTCGAGCACCCCGTCAGTTTCGGGATCGCGGGTCCACAACGACCACTCGGTCTGGAGTGCCGTGATGGGGTGGACCGCATGGGCGCGACGGATGGTGTCGGGTGCCGCCTCGGACAACCCCAGGTGGCGGACCTTGCCCGCGGCGACCAGTTCCGCCATGGCGCCGACGGTGTCCTCGATGGGCGTGTCGGGGTCGACCCGGTGTTGGTAGTAAAGGTCGATGTGGTCGACGCCGAGCCGGCGCAGGGAGCCGTCGCACGCCGAGCGGACGTAGTCGGGATGGCCGCTCACCCCGACGCGGACGCCGTCGGGAGTGCGCTCGATCCCGAACTTGGTGGCGAGTACGACCTCGTCTCGCCGCATCGAGATCGCCTTGCCGACAAGCGCTTCGTTGGTGAAGGGTCCGTACATGTCGGCGGTGTCGAGCAAAGTCACGCCGAGGTCGAGGGCCCGGTGGATGGTGGCGAGCGACTCAGTCTCATCACCGGCCCCGTAGAATTCGCTCATCCCCATGCAGCCGAGGCCCTGGGCCGAGACGGTCAGATCGCGTCCGAGTGTTCGTGTTCGCATCCCACCGGTCTACCGCGCCGGGCCGTGTCGTCGTGACGCGGGTGTCCCAGCCCGGTCGGTCGGGGCCCGGGCCGTCTGACGGATGGTCGGTCAGGTTGTCAGCCGAAGTCGGCCCTGAACCTCGCCAGCGCCTTGGGGAAGGTGCCGTCGAGGAGGTTGTTCCGATAGGTCGCCGAGGTGTCATACGACAAGATATCGGCAAAGGCCACCTTGTTGAAGACGAACCATTCGGCCATGTTGTCGATGAACGAGGGGTCGTCTCCGAGACCGTGTCCGTCGGTGCGGAACTCGTCGGACCACTCGGGGATGGCGATGGGCTTGTGTTTTTCGACTGCGAATATAGTCAGCCAGTCCAGCCCCCACTGCTGGATCAGTTGGTGGGCCCAGGCCAAGGCTGGGGTGAACGGCTTTTCCCAGAAGTTGTCGTAAAGGTCGGTCCCGACGTAGTCCACGTAGGCGTTGCCGGGGTATGCCTGGGCGGGCGTGTAGGGGGTGGGGCTCGCCGCGTTGGGATTCCAGAGGAACTTGAACCTCTCGCCCGGCACGGCCCGCATGGTGGTGACGATCTGACGCCAGTAGGCGACGAAGTTCGATGCATCTGTCACCGATGCCACTGACCACGGAAACCAGTTGCCGTTGAACTCCCACCCCAGGCGCAAGATCGCGCCCGCTTCCTTGTCGCTGACGAGGTTCTCGCCAAGTGTCGTGAAGTACTGGTTGTAGGCACCCGTGGCCCCGAGGGCGAGGGTCCCTACCCCGGGGAGGATGGGGACTCCGAGGACGAGTTGATAGTGCGTCGGGCTCCAAGCCTTGACGTTGGCAGCTGCGTCCATCATGGTCCAGCCACCTGTCTTGGGGAGATAATCGGTGCCGAGCGTCGGCGTCGTTCCCGTCCGCAACCCAAAGGTGGCCACACCGAAAGGATTGCCCTCCCCGGCGAAGTCACCCAACGAGATGCCACTGGCCAGGCCTCGCGGCGGTGAAGCCGTCGTGACGGCGGGGGGTCCGGCTGCCGAGGGCGCACCGGCGCCGGCAGGGGCCGCCATTGTGGTGTTCGAGGCCGGTGGATGGGACTTCCCCTTCGTCCCCGGCGCGCTCTCCGATTTCGCCACCAATGTGATCGACGCCAGGAGGACCAGGATCGACCCGAGCGTCATCCAGGCCCACCACGCCCGGTAGATGGGTCGTGGCACGTGTGCCGTGGGAGGAGGGGGCGGGGGCCATTGTCGAATGATTCCCATTCTGATGTTTCGCGACGCGTACATCCAACGGGGGAGGCCGCGCCGCTCGATCAGAGCGCCCACGCGCCCCCGGTCTCCTCGGTGCTGCTCCACCCTGCCTAATCGGCATCTCCGGCGTTCGACATTAGAGTGCGGACTCGTGCTTCCGGGAGCCCAACCGTTGGATCGTCCCAGGTGGAGACGGGTATTTGGATCGGTCAACCCGTCTCGTGGTTAACCTGGCGACGTGGCGAGAACGGTCCCGTTCCATCCTCGGGTGGAGGTGCTCGGCATGGTCACATCAGGTGTCGCAAGTCTCCTGTTGGAGCTCGATGGTGTTCCCGGCTGGATCGATGATCCAGATCTGCACCGTGCCTGCACCCTGGACGGCACGCTCGTATTCGATGCCTCGATCGTCGAGCTCGGCCACAGCCGCATCGAGATCGGTCACGGCGACACAGTAGTGATGTCCCGTCGAGTCGATCGGGGTGCCTTGGGGGGGCGCTCCCACCAGGTGGAGCTCTTGGTCGCCGACCATGTGCCAGTGCCCGGGTATGCCGGGGATGTCGGGTCGTGGCTTGTCGGCGAGACCCAGGACGTCGCGATAGAAGGCGGCCATATCGTCGAGTGATGCCCCGTTGGCGTTGACCGACACGTGATGAAAGCGCGTCACCTTCACGACGACCCTCCTTGGGGTGCTTGGCGGGGCTCGGGCGGAGGTTCGAGTTGCTCCATGAACTCGAGCCGGATTCCTCCCGGTGCTTCGACGAAGGCGATGCGGCGCTTTCCGAAGGCTCCTTCGACGACAGCGGGGCCCCAGAGGACGTCGTGGCCCTCGAGCTCCCGGGACAGATCATCGCTGAAGAGGGCGGGATGCAAGAAACAATCGGGGGGGAGCTCCACGGACTCCTCGTAGATCGCCTTCGTGAAGAGGGTGATCATGACAGGGCCGAGGAACACATCGGCGCGCTCGCCGTTGTTCCAGAGCATCCGATCGCGCACCTCTGCCCCGGCCGCTTCGTAGAACGATACGGCAGCATCGAGATCGCTCACCTTCACGGCGAGGTTGGCCATTCCCGTGACCGCCACCGTCGTCTCCTCCAATCTGTCAATTTGTCGGGCCAAGCTCGTAGAAGAGAACTCGTCGGGCACACGCAGCGTACCGAGCCGACTACCCCGGCCATGGAGGAGACGGGCTTTGATCATCAACTACCGTTTGCGACGTGGCAGGGCCCGGACCTCTCCTGGCGTCGGGCCGTGATGCGGACATCTTCGAGTACGGCCCTGGCCTCGTGCTGCGTCGGTCCCGTCGAGGGCGGTCGATGGCCGGTGAAGCCCGCACCATGGAGTATTTGCGAGAACACGGCTACCCCGTCCCGGCCGTCGAAGAGATCAGTGACGACGGGACCGACCTCGTCATGGAGCGCATCGAGGGCTCCTCGATGGTCGACTACATGAGCAGGCGGCCCTGGACCACCCGTCGTCAGGGAATGGTGCTCGCCACCTTGCACCGCCGGCTGCATGCCATCGCGCCCCCGGACTTCCTCCCCGCTGCACCGGTGGGGGCCGGGGACTCCTTCCTCCATATGGATCTCCACCCCCTCAATGTCATGATCGGAGCCAATGGGCCCGTGGTCATCGACTGGCCTAATGCCGCGCGCGGCGATCCGCTCGTCGATCTGGGGCTGGCATGGGTGTTGATGGCGGCGGGCGAGATTCCCTCCAACCCCATGATCGCCATGATCCTCGGACGAGGGCGCGCCGCCCTGATCAACGGCTTTCTGCGCAATGTCGACGTTGACTTGGGGCTGCTCAAGGGCAAGCTCCGCGACGTGGTGGGCTTCAAGGTCGGCGACCCCAACATGACTCCGACCGAACAGCGCGCCATGTGGCAGGTGGTGGAGAAGTTCGAGGAACCGACCTAGCTGGCAAGATCTGGCCGATGGTCGATGAGCTTCTGACGGCGCGTCTGCGGCTGCGGCGCTGGACCTACGAGGACAGAGACCGCCTGGCTGCAGTGTTCGCCAAGCCTGAGGTCTGGCAGTTCCCGTTCGGGCGGGGGTTCACGATCGAGGAGACCCAGGCCTTCCTCGCCTACCGGATCGCCGAGCAGGCCACCGGCGGCTGGGCCGATTGGGCCGCTGAGCTTCGTGACAGCGGCCAGCTCATCGGCTACATCGGCCTGTCGGTGCCGCACTTTCTCCCCGAGGTCATGCCCACCGTCGAGATCGGCTGGCGGCTCGATCCCCTTGTGTGGGGCCGGGGACTGGCCACCGAGGGGGCCCGGGCCGCGCTGACCCATGGATTCTCGAGCTCTGATCTGTCCGAGGTCGTCAGTATCTACGAACCACGGAACGTGGCGTCGGGTCGGGTCATGGTGCGACTGGGCATGCACTTCGACCGTGACACGGTGCACCCCACGCGCGGCTTGGCACTTCGCGTGTATCGACTGTCCCGAGCGCAGTGGCAGAACGGCGACGACGCGGCATCGTAGATGTTGATCCCTCAGCGGAAATGGCGTTGGACCTCGTTGGCGTAGCTTCGCCCTAGCGTCTCGGCGTGATCGGCGAGCCATTGCGACAGCTCCTCGGTGCCGGTGGCGGCGCCGTCGGTGTCGGCGAGGCCGGCCGCCATGGCGAGGTACTCCTCTCGGGACAACAGGACGTCGCGGAGCGCGAGACCGAGGATCGAGGAGAGGATCGGCATGATCGCGCCGGGCAGTCTCACGATGCGGGCGTGGCTCCCGACGGTGTCGGCGATGAGACCGACGAGTTCCATGAAGGTCGGGCGCTCGGGGCCCACGGCGTCGATCACCGTGGTGTCTCGGTGCGAGCCGAGCGCCACGCTCAGGCGGGCTAGGTCGTCGATGTGGATGGGCCGGATGCGGTAGTCGCCTCGTCCGCCCACCGCGAATGCCGGCAAACGGCGCAGGAGCCAGGCGATGTTGTTGAGAAGGACGCCGTCGCCGCCGAAGAGGATGGCGGGGCGGAGCACGCCGTAGGGGACGCCTACCTCAGCAAGGGCGCGCTCCACCTCGGCCTTGCCCCGGAAATAGGGGTAGGGGGACGTGATGCTCGGATGGGTGATCGAGACATGGACGATCCGCTCCACCCCGGCGTCACGAGCCGCGTAGAAGAGGGTGCGGGAGTTGGCCACCGCCGCCTCGTGGTCGACGCGCCCGCGGGGGAATCTGACCCAGTAGGTGTTGTAGAGGGTGGTGGCGCCGCGCAGTGACGCCACCAGGCCGACCGGATCGTCGAAGTCGAGGGCGTGGACGTCGATGGGGCTGTCTCCTTTGGCCCTCTCGGGATGCCCGGTGAGAGTTCGCACCTGCCGACCCGCGGCGTGGAGCTCTCGGGAGATGGCCGCCCCCGAGTAGCTGAAGGCACCGGTCACCACGTCGAATCCGTCGTGTGGCGACCATTCGGGCCGGCTCGTCGTCGGCGTGGTCATCTGGCTCATGGTTCCTCCTTCGTCACCGGGACGGCGGACAACGCGCCCAGAAGGCCGGCGATCTGTCGGGCTCGTTCGAAGAGTGCCAACGCGAGCGACCGATCACCGTCGAGGTGGGCCAGCATCTCGAGGCCGAGATAGAGGGCCACCACGGCGTGGGCGAGCTCTTCGGGCGCGACGAGTTGCGCAAAGGGCGTGTCCGCCAGCGTGTCGCGCATGGCGTCGGCGGCGAAAAGACGCCAGGGGGCGATCCGGGCCGCAACCTCGGCTCCCAATCCCGGTGTGGACGATGCTCCCGCCATCATCTCGGTCAGGACCGAGATGAAGCCCGCATCGAGGTCTTCGACGAAGACCGATTCGGCGGTGGCCACCAACTGGCCGAGGTCGTCGGCCTCGTCCACCGCCCCTTGGTATCGCGCCAGGCGAAGGGCGCTGACCTCGTCGAGCGCAGCCAGGAGGAGGTTTGTGACCGAACCGAAGTGGTAGAAGACCAGGCCCTGATTGCACCCGGCTCGCCGGGCGATCTCTCGAGCGCTCGTCCCCGAGAACCCCTCTTCGCGCAACGCCTCGATGGTGGCCCCCACCAGCACCCGTCGGGTTTCCTCGGATCCGGTCGAGGGCCCCGGACCCACCCGCCGCTTCGCTCCCGATCTGGCCACGGCCTCCGCCCCTAAGCGATCGAATTAAGCAATCGAATTAAGCAACTGCTCAAATCGTAGCGGGACAATCTACCGGGGCAACGCCGAGTCGAACAGGTCGAACAGGTCAGACAGGTCCCCAGGTCAGACAGGTCCGCAGGTCAGCCGGTGAAGGTGAAGGATACCGTGGCTTGATTGGTGGCGCCGCGTCGTTGTGAGGGTTCGGACCGACCCCGTGACGTGGTGAGGCCAGACCGTCCCGTGGACGTGGACCAGCGTGGTGCTGACCGGTTCGGGCCCGACCACGAAGCGGACGTCTGGGACCCGAACATCCCGTCGACGTCGCCGGTGGCCGTCGGCGGGAGGGCCCGCTGCGAGCAGGGTCAGGGTGAGGGCGAAGGCTCGTGCCTCGAAGGTCCCGTTCATCGGTCCAGCTCCGGGCGTGACGGGATGCCAGCAGGCCCTCCGGGCTGGATGGGTGGTGGAACGAGGGCTCTGCCCTGGACCGGGATGCCCGCGACCGTCCCCGTGTTAGGGCTGGGGGGCGTTGCCGGCAGCGGGTGATCCGATCGGGTGCCAGGTGATGAGGCTGTGCCCGAGTGGGTGGGAAACGACGGGGTGGTCCCACACCGCCACCTCGCCCCCGTGACCGATGACACCGGTCGAGGAGGGATGTGACGAGGGTGGTCAGGCTGCCCGGGCGGCCCAGGTGTGGGGGGCCATTTCGTTCCAGATCAAGATTTCGCCCACGACCGAGTCGACCGCCTGCATTGCCTGGCGGCGGGTCTCCCACTCCTCGGGCCGGCTGTTGAAGGTGCGCCAGATGCCTGCCCACAAGACGGTGCAGGTGCCGTCGGTTCGCTCGACGACCACAGCCGCGATCTCGCCTCGGTGTGCTTCTGTCCCGGGACGGCACCGATCGCTGCGGTAGGAAACGGAGGCGCGGGTCTTCAACTGGGAATTGGCCATACAAAGGTGTCGGCGCTTTTGCCGTTTTCCTTGACCAGGGCACGCAACGCGCGTGATTCGAACGCTCAGAGCGACGATGCCCACCCATAACGATCTCGGCCTGGGGATGGGCTCGGCAAGGTCTCGATGGAGAGAAGCCTGGCATGTCGTAGCAACGCTTCGTACTGGCGCGGTTCGAAAAGGGTCATCTCATGGACGTCAACGGCATGGTCGATTCCGTCGGTGGAGCCGATCAGATAGTGCATGTCGAGAAAGGTCGTGGCGCGAGGCCACGTCCAACAGCGAACGAGCGCCCGTAGAGAAGGTCATAGACATGAGCCGAATGTCGGAACATGGTCTGATCTTCGCCGACAGCGAGACGTCAGGTGGCCGGGACCACTCCGTTGCGCTGGGCATCGACCGACGGTGCTCGAGAAGGCGTCGGCGGGCCGTTGTCGGGCGCGGCCACGGCCCACAAGGCGTTGTCGGACGGATCTGCGGCGGCGCGGACCATGGCTTCATCGACGAGACTTTGACACTGGGGGCAGCGCCTCGGGATCATCGTCTGGGTCCAGGTCCGGTGAGGTTCGCGTGTGGAGCGGAATCCGCACAGCGCAGCCGACTTCGTCCCGTAGGCGGGCACGGCGTGCCATGCCCTCGGGAGCCGGTACCCACGCCGTAGAAGGGTGCCCTGGATCTTCCTCGACCATCGGCGTGGCATCTGGGCTACAGCGAGGTACTCCATCGCCCGCATACTGCCATCGGCGAAGTCATGGTGCACGTGCGTTTTGACGGCCAAGCGAATCTCACTGTGTGTGGGTACCGGGCACAATGCGTCAACCATTGTCCGGGATGATCGTGCCTGGTCGCGTCGGGCCACGCACCAAGGCCCTGACCGCTCTTCAGCTGTCGGACCCAGTGGTCGATAGCAATGGCGTGTCGATGGTCGATTCGAGGCACGTCGCCTCTGCAGAGAAGAGTGAGCGTCGCAACATCAGGCCGCTCGTCTACGGGTCCGTCATCCTGCTCGCCGTCGTGGCCGCGGTGATCACGATGACGATGAAAGACGGTGCCAGTGGCGCCGTCGAGACCGCCCTCCTTGCTCTTGCCATCGCTGCGACCGCCTTCGGCGTGTGGGGCACGGCCATGGCGGTCAAAGAGACCGACGAGCTCAGCGCGCGACCCGAGGACTGATCCGTCAGGACGATCTGCGAGGTACCTGTGCCTCGAGGTCGAGAAGATATCGCTTTGCTCGCAGGCCCCCGCCGTAGCCGGTCAGCCCACCCGATGATCCGATGACGCGGTGACATGGGACGATGATGGCGATCGGGTTCCGTGCATTGGCGTGTCCGACGGCGCGCGCCGCGCCGGTCCTCCCCATGTGTGCTGCCACATCGCCGTAGCTCGCCGTGGTGCCGAAGGGAATCTGGAGCAGCTCGGCCCAGACCTGGCGTTGGAAGGGCGAGCCCTCCATGGCCAGGGGAATATCGAAGGTCTGGCGTTGTCGCGCGAAGTACTCGGCGAGCTGCGCCGCCGCGACGTCGAGGGCCCGGCCGGCGTCGAGCCCGATGTCAACGTCGCCGAGACACTGAGGACCGGGCCCGGTGTCATCGTCGCCGATGCGGAGATCGGTCAATCGGCCCTTCGCGTCAGCACGGAGCCACAGCGGGCTCAGGGGACTGTCGACGACGCGCCAACGTGACTTCACGACGCCTGCGCCTGGTCGTCGGGGCGGTACGTCCACAGATGGAGGGTGGCGTAGGAGCGCCAGGGTCGCCAGGAACGGGCCAGCTTGTCGACGTCCTCGGGGGTGTGGGCCTGTCCTAGGCCGGCGAGGGCGTGTCGGACTCCCAGGTCTCCTGACAACATGACGTCAGGGTGGCCAAGCCCGCGCACCGCGATGTAGTCGGCGGTCCACGGTCCGATGCCGGGAAGGGTGCGCAACGTCCATCGGGCTGCTTCGGCGTCCGTGCCGGCGTCGAGCGCGATGTCTCCTCCCGCCAGAGCCTGCGCCATGGTGACCAAGGTGCGGGCCCGGCGACGCGGCAGGGGAAGGTGGTCGGGATCGAGCGCAGCGATGGTGTCGATGTCGGGGAAGCGATGGGTCGGGGCCGAGAGCGGCTCCACCGGCACGAGGGCGGGCGACGCGGGCAAGGCCGTCCCGTGTTCGGCCACCAGCCCGCCGAGCACGGCGCGGGCACTCGCCACCGACACCTGTTGCCCGACGATGGCACGCAGTGCCAGCTCGTGGGGATCCACGGTTCCGGGGACCCGGAGCCCCGGGACGCGCCGCGACAACACCCCGATCAGGGTGTCTGATCCCAGGTGATCGGCCACGGCCACGGGGTCGGCGTCCAGGTCGAGCAGGCGTCGGCAACGCTGGACTGCGGGCGTCAGGTCGCGGAGGTCGTCGAGGCGAAGTCGAGCGCGGACGTAGTCCTTCTCGGGGACGAGCTCCACGGTGCCGTACCCGTGGGGGAGGGTGAGGGTGCGCGCGAAGTAGGAGGTCGACCCGATCTCTACGCCGGGGACAGCCCGTTGAGCCAGGAATGCCATGGTGCCCGCCGCGTCGAAGGGGAGCCGATGGGCCAGGCGCAGGCTGACCACGTCGGGTGTAGGGCTCGGCCCACGGGCGCGCCCGCGGCGCAACTCGGTGGGAGTGCAGGCGAAGACCTCTCGGATCGTGTCGTTGAACTGTCGGACGCTCGCGAACCCGGCTGCGAAGGCCACCGACGAGACGGCGAGCTCGGTGGTCTCGATCAACACCCGTGCGGTCTGGGCCCGCTGGGCTCGCGCCAGGGCCAAGGGACCGGTACCGACCTCGCTCACGAGGAGTCGGTTGAGCTGTCTCGAGCTGTAGGCGAGTCGCTGCGCCAATCCCGCCACACCATCGCGATCGACGACGCCTTCGCTGATCATCCGCATGGCGCGGGCCACGACATCCTGGCGGACGTTCCACTCCGGCGATCCCGGCGAGGCGTCGGGACGGCAGCGTTTACAAGCACGGAAGCCGGCCTGTTGTGCCGCCGCGGCGCTCGGGTGGAAGCGGACGTTTCGACGTCCCGGCGTCCGGGCCGGGCAACTGGGTCGGCAGTAGATGTGGGTCGACGTCACCGCGGTCACGAACCACCCGTCGAAGCGCGCGTCGCGGGCCAAGACGGCCCGGTAACAGCGCTCGAAGTCTTCGACCATGGGGGCATCCTGCCCGAGACGGGGAACGACTGGCTAGCGGGTTTCGGACACGGCGGTGGTCGGGGCCCACAAGAACCTGGCCAGTGCTCGTGGGGCGTCGTCCTCCACGCCGGGTGATCGGTCGGGTCGGGGATCGCCGCCCCCACAACCCCAGCAAACCGGGTGGCAGGGTCTGCGCTCGCGCACCACGGAGTCCGAGGCTCTTAGAGCTCGAGACGTGCCCCGTGTCGTCGACCACGAGCACGACGCCGTCGTCACCGGCGAGCTCCCAGCGATGGACCGCCACCTCGCTCCGAACGTGCATCACGAGCTCTGGGGGGGCGAGCGGCGGGAGCAGAGAGTGCTTCGATGGCGACGCTCAAGCGCGGTCCGCCCCGGCATGCGGTGGGGGAGCTCGGGGCGGTTCGCTCGAGGGTGTCGAGAAATGCCGTGGTCTCGTCCATGGCACCACGATGTCGCATCACCCTCACGGAGTCTGGCGGGAAACGGACAACGCAGTCGGTCCGATCTGCGCCCGGCGGTCAGAGCTCCAGGGTGATGGCGTCGGGTCGATGGCCGGCGCGGCGCAGCGCTTTGGCTTTTGTCCGCATGAGCGCGTGGCGCGGCCCTCGGGCCACCATCGCCGCGGTCAGACGGGCTTCGTGGTCGAGCTCGTCGAGCTCCACCACGCTCGAGACCAACCCGATGCGCAACGCCGCGGGGGCGTCGATGGTCCGACCCGTGAGACAGAGATCGCGCGCCGGCCCCGACCCGACCAGGTCCGCCAGGGGATTGAAGACCACGTCCGAAAAACGTTGCTCGGGATGGCCGAAGGTCGCGTTCATCGCCGCCACCCGAATGTCGCACATCACGGCCAGATCCAGTCCACCCGCCAACGCCGCGCCCTGGACGGCGGCGACGATGGGTAGGGGAAAGAACAAGACGGTTCGATGGAAGCGGTCCGACGAGCTCCACAACCGCTCCTGGAACCCGGGCTCGGTCACCGAAAACTCCGACAGGTCGAACCCGGCGCAGAAGGTGTCGCCTTCGCCCGCCAGGATCACGACCCGCACGGTGTCGTCGGCCGCGATGGCGTCGAGGGCATTGCTCATCTCGTCTCGCAACGCGATCGAGAGGGCGTTCTTCTTCTGGGGTCGGTCGAGCACGACAGAGACGACGCCCTCTTCGACTTCCGACACCCGTAACAGCTCGCCCATGGGCCCTCCTCGCCGGTCACTGTGCATGACGACGGGCGAGATCGGCAAGAATCTCGTCGATGAGCCAAGCTCCCGAGCCTGTGGTCGCGCTGGACCTGGGTGCGCGCGCCCGGGGACACCCCGATGCCACCGCGGTGGTCATGGGCGACGGCGAGACGGTCTCGTACCGAGAGCTCGACGAGCGTTCAGCTCGCCTGGCCGGGTTCCTGTGCCACGAAGGGCTCGGCGCCGGCGACCACATCGCCATCCTCATGGGGAATTGCTCCACCTACTTCGAAGTGACATGGGCGGCCCAGCGCTCTGGGCTCTACTACACAGCGCTGAACAGCCATCTGCGCAGTGCCGAAGTCCAGTACATCCTCGACGACTGCGGCGCCACCGCCCTCGTGACGACTCCGGCCCTGGCCGATGTCGTCTCGACGCTGGACCTGTCGCGCCTCACCGTCCGGCTGTCGGTCGGCGGCGGGCTGCCGGGGTTCGACAACTACGAGCAGGCGGTGCAGGCATCCGCGGCGCTGCCCGTGGTGGACGAGCGCGAAGGGCGCGAGATGCTCTATTCGTCTGGGACCACGGGCCGACCCAAGGGCGTGCGCAAAGAGCTCCCGGGCACGGCCATGGGTGACGTCTCTGCCGCGCCGGTCCAGATCGCACAGGCCTTGGCAGGACGAGGCGCCGGGCCGGATTCGGTCTACATGTCGCCCGCGCCGCTGTATCATTCGGCTCCGCTCGTCTACTGCATGTCGATGCACCGCCTCGGGGCGACGGTGGTGGTGATGGAGCAGTTCGACCCTGCACGGTGCCTCAGTCTCATCGAACGGCATCGGGTCACCCACGCCCAATTCGTGCCCACCATGTTCGTTCGGATGTTGCGACTCCCTGAAGCCGAGCGGCGGCGCTATGACCTGTCCAGCCTGCGGTCGGTCGTGCACGCCGCCGCGCCGTGCCCGGTCCCGGTCAAACGGCAGATGCTCGAGTGGTGGGGCCCGATCATCGACGAGTACTACGCCGGGACCGAGGACATCGGGTCGACATGGATCACCGCCAGTCAGTGGTTGGCGCATCCCGGGTCGGTAGGTCGCCCCCTCACGACGGTGCATGTGATGGGCCCTGACGGCGAGGAGTTGGGACCGGGACACGAAGGAGTCGTCTACTTCGAGGGTGGCCGGGCGTTCGAGTATCACAACAACGCCTCGGCGACGGCGTCGATGGTCAATGACCGGGGATGGCGGACCCTCGGGGACATCGGGAAGCTCGACGAAGACGGCTACCTCTATCTCACCGACCGACAGGCGCACATGATCATCTCCGGCGGAGTGAACATCTATCCCCAAGAGGCCGAGAACATGCTCGCCGGTGACCGGCGGGTGGTCGACGTTGCGGTCATCGGTGTGCCCGACGCCGAGATGGGCGAGGCCGTGAAGGCCGTGATCGAGCTCGTCGACCCGTCATCGGCGGGACCCGAGCTCGAAGCCGAGTTGATCGCGCTGTGCCGGGAGCGACTCGCTACCTACAAGTGCCCGCGCACGGTGGACTTCGTGGACGAGCTTCCACGCGATCCCAACGGCAAGCTCTACAAGCGGCTCCTGAAGGAGCGGTACTGGGAGGGCCACGCCACGAGGGTGGTGTGACGGCGGGGATGCCCTGACGGTGTCACGGGCTCGTGGTGGAGGTGGTCGAGGTCGGATCGGGCGGCGTCGTGGTCGAGGTCGGATCGGGCGGCGTCGTGGTCGAGGTGGGATCGGGCGGCGTCGTTGTCGTCGTGGTTGGTGCATCCCCGGGTTGGCCCGGTGCAACGGTGAACTCCCAGGTCCCCGAGGAGCAATCGTCCGGCGTGGCGGCGGTGACGATGAAGACGCCAGGGGATCCCGCGAGGGAGGTGACCGGCAATCCCGGCTCCGCTTCGAGACACAGGCGCGTCGGATCGTTCGTGGCAAAGCCGGCCAGCTGGGTGGACATCGCGATGTACGACGCGCCCGCCAGTGAACCGGGAGCGACAGGGCTGAGGGTGATCGCCACACCGTTCCAGGTGCCCGCGTAGGCATACGTGGGGGGGACGGTGGTCGTGGTCGTGGTGGCGCCGCCGAGGGGACCGGGTGGCGGGCCCTTCACGATCGGGGCGTTGCCCTGGAGTGCGCTTTGCATGGCCGAGGCGTTGCCCTCCATGCCCAGCGCCCAGATGCCGAGCCCGGCGATGTGGTAGCTGTCAGCCAGTTGGGCCTTCATCCCCAACGACGTGGGGTTGTCGAAGAACGTCTGGTGCCACTGCGATCCCACCTGGTACGAGGTCCAGGCCGTCTGGGTGGTGGGGTCCCAGTAGACCCGGCCTCCCGTGGCCGCGATCTGGGCGTAGCTCAACGGCGTGGGTGGGCCTGTGGCGGGGTCACCGAGACCGGGACCGGCAGTGGGCCAGTCATAGCCGTAGTACGGGACACCGAGGATGACCTTGGAAGGTGATACCACGGCCGTGTACTGCTGCACGGCGTCGAGATCGGTGAACCCCGCACCCGTGAGCGGGGCGGTGGGCGAGGGGGTCAACCGGTTGTTCATGTCGTAGGCCATGACGAAGAACCCGTCGACGCTGGCGGAGAGCCCCCGGATGTCGTAGAAGCCGGCCGGGTCACCCGCCGAGGAGGCGTAGGTGGCCATGGTCACCTGCCAGTGCGGGTTCGCCTCGTGCATCGCAGCTGACACCGCAGCGACGAGGGTGTCGAGGCCCGCCTGGTCCTTGGACCCCTTGCCCTCGAAGTCGAGGCTCACCCCGTCGAGGTTCTTCGCCGCCACGAGTTGCACCAACGACGCCCCCAGGCGGGCGCCGGCGGTGGGGTCGGCGGCCATCTTGTCCAGGGCCGCCTGGCCGAAGCACGACGCCGTCAAGACGACCCGATCTCCCGCATCGTGGGCGCGGGTGACGAGATCGGCCAGGGCTTGGCTCTGATAGCCCACCCACCCCGGGCCACTCTCCTGCACGGTGGCGTCGCCCCCGACGCCGACACTGAAATACGCCAGTGTCGTGAGCCCGGCCAGGTTGAATCCCGAGGAGATGGGAAGCGTCCAGTACGGGGCGTACCCGAACATCTCATGCGGACGCAGGGCCGGAGAACCCTCGAGCGACGGGGGCGCCGGCGCCGGCGGGGCGGTGGCCGGGCGTAGCGCAGCGGCGCCCGGCGAGCTGGCGAAGGCCTTGGCCATCCCGTTCATGATCGACACACTCCCCCCGCCGTTGCCGGGGTTGATGACCGTGTCGGCCAGGGCCCCTCCGGCGCGCAGCGACCCCAGGGCGGCTCCGCCCACCACCAGGGACAGCGCGCCCAGGCAGGCGAAGAGCGGGCTGACCCGCAGACGGGACCGGGTGGAGTGCCGGGGCCGGTGCCCGTGCCGGTGTCGGGGTGCGGAGGAGCCGACCGGCCGGGGGAGTCGACATGCTCCCTGTGCGTACAGCGCGAGCTGGCCCAGCCCGTGCGAGCGCGCCGCGTGGGCTCCTCGGTGCGCTCGAGCTCGTCGGGTCATCAGGTCTCGATCAGGTCGTGTCGCACGGATGGCATCGACCGGGCCCGACCGGGATCGGGGACGGGGTGGTGACCCAGGGTTGTGGGTGTGGCATCAGTTGACAAGAGCACGACCGATTCCGCCAATTCTCCTTCGGATTGTCGGCAGTACCCCGGGAAAACTTCAATGCGGGCGCGCCGGCGGAGCCCCTTGATCATCGTCGACCGCGCCGGGAGCCCGGAGCCGACCGTCGCCGCGCCAACAAGTGCCCAAGATTCAGCCGCATGGGTCAGCGCGCGGCGCCTTAGTGCCGATATCCAGAGCATGGGGAGAAGGCGGTCGTGCCAGTCGGTAGACGGACGCGGCTGGCCTCGTCGGGTGTCCTCGTCCTCGGTGCCGTCGTGGTCTTCTGCGCGACGGTGAGCTTCGACGCCCATCCGCACGAGCCGGGACACCTGTCCCCGGAGCCGCCGGATGGCCTCATGTTTCCATCAGGCAACGTTTGCCCCTTATCGGGCGGACTCCCCGCAGCCTGGTATCCGTCGAGTATGCGTTCCCAGGGCCGCCCTTGCCGCTGTGCCGAAACCAGTCGGGAGCGACGGCACATACAGGATGGTCAGATTTGATTGTGGCGATGCCGCCCCGGCACCTATTCCGAATCCTCGGCTGTTCTTGCTGTGTCCAACGCTGCCGCAATGGCGCAGCCCGAACGATGACCACTACCGAGAGGGGGCGCCGCTCCCGAGCATTCGGGGCAACACCCGACGGAACCTGTTGGCGTCAGTCCACCCCACTGGTTTTTCTCAAGGAGGCGACGAAGCTCGGCGTTCTCGCTTCGGATTCGATCTTCTGTCTCGCTCATCTGACACTGCTTTCAACTTGGAGGCGAACAACGGGCTGAGCCTACGTGCCCTGACACGACGGACAAGACCCACCAGCCGAGACCGGATGGCCGAGCAACCCTGATTCGCTACCGGGCAGTCCGAGCCAAGGCCGGCACACGTTGCCTGATGCGGCATTGACTATGTGATTCTGCTGGTAGGTGGCCATCTCCGGGATGCACGGCCGAGTGGCATCGGGTCCGACCCAAACCTCGGTCCGGAACAGCACATACCTATCGCATATCGGCTCAGTGCAGAACAGTAGCGCCGGAAGATGGAAACGTCATCTCTCCAAAAGCCTCGCCGGTATGCGCACTCACCGGCCACATGGCTGACTCATAGATGCAGCGACCGGCTCGGACCTTGTTAGCTCCGGTCATCTCGCCCACTTCGACGTGGCGACCCATCACGACCCATACCAACAACCGGTCGGTCGAGTAGCTACCCGGGACGACGGGGTCGGTCGAGTTCCACTCGGCCAGGACCAGCTTGTAGGTGGCCCCTATCTGGAGATCCTTCGGGGCACTCCACGCCTGAGCTGCCGAGACGATTGGGTGGACTGCAATCGGGGGTGGGTACAGCCGAACGTGGTTGAAGTTGTATGAGAGTGTCGTTTTGAGCCTCTCAGGCGTTGGCATCGCCGGACGACCGAGGGCTGGCGGCCACCGGCATGAAGCGGTCGAGCCAATAGTCGACGTCGAAGAGCACCCTGCCAGAACCGACCCCAGCAGGCCCAGCGTCACAACGCTAAACGCCTCCAGCATGGCTCCCCGCAGCGCACTACCAGTCCGGTTCATCCCACGCACGCTGACGTATGGACACTCCAAAAGGTTCCCAGATCCTCGTCGCCAGATTGCGTATTTTGCCGGGCGCAAGGGACTCCGCAGGTCCACCACGAAGGACCTGAGGGGGTCGGTATCACACCCGCTATCGGGCGGTCGGAGCCGACCGGGTAGACGTCGCCTGATGCGGCACTGACTAGCTGACTCTCGCCCTGGTAGCTGGCCATCCGGCCGCCAGCGAGGTCACGTTACCGGAGCAATCTCGCCATCGGACGATTCCCACGGATCGACGGCCAACGATCTCCTGAGCGCGCCGGTGGTCGCTCTCGGCCGACCAGCGTAAAGGC
>Ga0307372_10006267_pt1 | contig 17477 bp, 14 predicted proteins | sample OX1MG_FD_202533 | JGI IMG/M metagenome (GOLD analysis project Ga0307372, IMG submission 202533) | Soil microbial communities from Risofladan, Vaasa, Finland - OX-1 | ecosystem: Environmental > Terrestrial > Soil > Coastal area > Acid sulfate soil | place: Finland: Risofladan, Vaasa | collected... | reverse complement strand
CCATTGCGGCCGCCCTCAACACGCGGCCGCGCAAAACACTCGAATGGAAAACGCCCGCAGAGGCGCTTAACGAACTTCTACGATCAGCCAACAAACATCTTGTTGCAACGACCGCTTGAATCCGCCCAATACACCAGCGAGCAGTTCCAGCGGCTGATGGCCGATCACGGTGTCGTCTGCTCGATGAGCCGTTCGGGCAACGTCTGGGACAACGCAGCCATGGAAAGCTTCTTCTCGTCACTGAAGACCGAGCGTTCAGCGCGCACGACCTATCGCACGCGTGACGAGGCCAAGTCTGATGTGTTCGACTACATCGAATGCTTCTATAATCCGAAACGCCGGCATTCGACGATCGGATATCTAAGTCCCGTGGAGTTCGAGACGCAGGCGGGATTAGCTTAAGCGGGTGTCAACCAAACCGGGTGCAGGCCAGCTTACCAAGGTAAGCGGCCGCTCCTGCAAGCCACGCAGTACCCTTGCCTGCTGTGCCAGTAATCAAAATAATAGGGACGTTGCCGACTGTTTTATCCCGGCTCATCTGCTCAAAAAGCTCTTTGCCGCTCATCGGTTCCATTTCCCAATCCGATAGTACAAGGCCATATTGTTTTTGGCGCAGTCGCTGCAGTGCCGAGGGACCGTCATGCTCAGTATCAACATCGGTAAATCCATTTTTTCGAACAAGATCGGCGATAATTTGAATCATCGTCGAAGAATCGTCGACAATCAGGACAGGAAGTGACGTTTTCATTATACTTCCTCCGATGAACCCGTGACTTTGAGCGGTCGTCGGATTTGAATTCAACGATCGTGCCTCCGTCGCGAGACCACACCGTGCGGTCCTGTCATCGAAGAAAAGCTCGACGAATTCCTAAACCCGATCACGCCCGCGACCCGCAGGCTTCCGCTGTTTTCAGAAATATCGCGGACCGCGCAACCAATTATACTGCCTCAGTCCAGCTTAATCTTTGTAGACCTCCACCAGCATAGCTTGGCGCTTGTCGCTCATCGGCGTGGCGCTTTGTCGTGTTGGCGTCCGAATCGTCGGCGGCGGCCAGCACCGCCTCCGGCGTCATCTGGCCGAGGAACAGGCGGATCACCGGCACCGGCCACTTCGTCATGTCGAGTTGCGAGATTGCTCGCGGAAGACGGCTCGCCAGATTGCTGCGCTTGTTGACGATGTCGAGCCAGAGTGCAGCATAAGCATATTTGGGATCAAGCTCGCTTGCCTGATTGAGGTCCGCCAGCGCCTTCGGCAGAGAACCGCCGTAGAGGTTCGCAAGCCCACGATTGAAATAGGCGCGCGCATATTTCGGATGAAGCCGGATCGCCTCGTTGTAGTCGGCGATGGCGCCGTCGAGGTCGCCCTTGGCTTGGTACGCGGTGCCGCGGTGGTAGTAGGTGCGCGCATATTTCGGATCGAGCCGGTCATCCAGGAAGGCGAAATGCATTCCTGATTGCCTCCAAGAAGACCGATTATCGGAAGTTATACTGGCGCATTCCCTAAAGTTCTAAGCAGGTCTGAAGAACTCAGCTCACACGCGTTGCTTTCTCCGGTGAATATCTTTCACATCGGAAAAGGCAATATCCTTGCGAGCAAGATGGGTGCCATTGCTCGGCCCGAGCCCGGCTTCGACATAGGCAAGTGTAGATGCGAAGCCGAGAAAATTCGGCTCCTGCGGCAGATACCGGACAACGGCCCCTGGCTGAGTGAAAACGGAACCGCGGTCCGGTTTGATCTGTCCGGCGGCAATTTGAGCAGGGTCGATTTGCCCGATCCATTGCGTCCGACGAGGGCCACCCGTTCGCCGGAGGAGACGGACAGCTCCACGCCGGAAAGAAAGAAGCGGCGTGCCGCCGAAGGTCAGCGTGACGTCTTTGAGTTGCAGGAGGGGCGGAGCCATATTTGCCGTGTCGGCCGCTGCGGTTGCGGCTTCGCCGCGGGTCAAGTCTTCTGGTTGACCGGGTACCGCCGAAAACATCCGTCGTCAAAGACCCAGCATAGATTAGTGCCGGCTGACATGTCTGTTTTACCCCCGAAAGCGGACATCAATCGCCTTTCACTCGAGGTCCACAAAGTGCCATGTGTGGACGGCTCCGGGTTGGCAAGGGCCTTCTTCACGAATGCAGCATTGGTCGGTGCAGCCATATGTTCGGCCTTTGTGTGCGGTTCACATGACGCTGGCCATAATGTCAAACGGCGTCCGAAAGGGCCCCCCGATTGGTCCTTATTCCACGCCGATTCACAGGCCAATTTGAGTGCGGGCCAAACCGCTCGCGCAGAATCGACTTTATCTTGACAAGGGCGCACGCTTGGGCCCGCATTTAATTCATTAAAGCCAAGGAGGGGTCGATGACCGCCCGTTTTACTTGCTTGGTCGCATATTCAGTCCTGTTTCTTGCACTCGGTTCCGGGGTATCGCTCGCATCGTCGGGGGCGCCCGTCGCCAACGGGACTCGTGCCGCCTCTGCACTCTGTCCGCGCACATCTTCGCACAATCGCATCGCCCTACACTGTTACTGCTGCGGAAAAGATTCATACGGACACTGCAACCATCAATGCTGCAATTAGCCACGCTACGGGACACGCCATCAGACAGGCTAGGCGGGCTCGTGTAATTTGAGGGTAAGTTGCGAAACGGGCCAAAGACAACATCGAAAAGTTTGCGAAAATGGCCAAGCACGGAACGGTGGAACGCTTTCAAGCCTTTGACGTACACACCCTCCATCGCATGGGGGCGTTCAAGGAACAGCTGCAGCGGCTAATGTCGGTCTCGTTCCAGTGGCCGGGATTGGTTGGGCTGACCGCAAATAGATGGCGCGTCGACGTCAAATTCCGTGCCGGCGCCAAACAGAGAATTGCGGTGATTTGGACACCGTGCCGTTTTGGTGGTTTCCGCCCGTGGTACAAGTGCCCTGGGTGCGATCGCAGAGTTGGTAAGCTTTACAACACCAGCGCATCGCTTCACTGCAGGCGGTGTCTTGATCTGTGGTATTCGTCCCAGCGCCGAGGCGCCAAAAGCCGGATTTATCTTCAAGCGCTAAAGCTCCGGCTTCGGCTGAATGGAATTGCTTCACTTGCCGAGCCAATTCCCCAGCGACCATATCGAATGCACAAACGGACTTACCAATGCCTGCGACGAAGACTGGAAGACTTGGAGCGGCAGCTCGGGCCCAAGTCGCGATTTAAGTCACGCGAAACCGACTATGCTCCTTTAGTTCCCAAATGATTCAGAGGGTTCCCCGAGAGATAATCTACCCTTCGCATCTGCCGGGCTTTGCGCGCGCGGTCGAGTCATTTCCAGGTCATCGGCATTGTCTAAATTCACCTCAACATCCGAGCGCCCGAACCAATTCTTGGGTGATATCGGGGTCAGGATATGGGATAAATTTTTTCCCATGGGGTTTGGGCGAAAATCCCTAAATCATTTGGCAATCGCCCAAAATTCGGGAAAGCTTTTGGATATTTTTTGGGTATTTTTTTCCACACTTTTGGACAGTTTTTCATACTTGGTCGAAGCGTTCGCAAAGCTGAAGTCGGGGCACATGTTGCTCCCGGACGGCGCCAGGGAGACATCGCCAAAACCGATCTGCAAAATGAAATCAAGTCAGTGGGCAGCGAGCTTATAGGGCAGCCGAACTCTGAGCCAGTACGGTCTGCTGCTCCGCTTGCTCTTTAATCTGGGCTCCCGCTTCATCGTACAGGAACGGCAGAAAGACATAGCGGCGGCCTTTGGTCACGCGCGTCACCGCGTGAAGAATGGCGCAGGGAAATACGATGCACCAGCCTTTGGGTATGGTGTGCCGCTTTTGGTTGTATTCGGGAAACGCCAATTCGCCGCCATCGAAATCGTCATTCAACGCCACGGAGAGCGCAAATCGCCGGTGGGCGGAGACGGCTTGGCCGGTATCGCGGTGCGGACGGAAGTGCGCTTCTTCCTCGGCGGCATAACAGCCGACCAGATATCGCTCCATCCGTGTGATCTTCATAAAGAACAGTCGTTTGATTTCCGGGATCACGCATTGCGAAATGCGCTGGACGATGAGTTTCCTGACCGCTTCGTCGTCGATGAAGTAATCGCGCCAGCGCTTGAATGAATGGTCGAAGACTTCGACATTGTTGCGCATGAACCCGCTGTCGCGCGCCTGCCCCTGCTCGTAAAGGCCAACCAGTCGATCGCAGAAGTCGTGATCGAAAAGGCGCGGAAGCACCAGAATCGGGGCCGGTATCTCGCAAGATCCGAACCGGTCCGTTGCCGGAAGACTGCGCGGCAATGCGAAGATTGCGTCGCATTCGCTCCGGTCGCTGCCGGTGTGGAAGTGCGCGAATATTCGTAGACTCGGGTCGACGATCGTCCAGGTCACGCGGTATTGCATGCCGAGCGGAACCGCGTCGATCGGTGCTGAGCCGCAATGGCGGCTGAAAACGCCGTCGCGGTCGACGACGAATTTAATTCCCTTCGGCGCCGCTTCGAGTTTCTCGTTGGGATCGATGGTGAAGCCGAGAAAGCTTTTGGTCTCGTCCCTCGAACAGGCCGGTGTGCTCCCGGAGTGCTTCAAGAGCGACCCGACCGGGGTCGATTTGGTTTGAGCCGAAGCAGCAGATCAGCAGGTAGCGGCCGGCATAGGCATCAAGGGCGAGGCCGCGGGAGTGCTGGCCTTCGACCAGATCGACGAAGGCTTGGCCGACCAGCGGTTGGCGGTATTTGTACGTGGCCATCGCGCTTCGCGCCTTCTCGGCCGCATCATCGGCAAGGCAAGCGGATGATTCTGCACGCCCGCTTGCGGGCATGGTTCAATCCGCTCCGTGCGCGGGTCGCGCCGGGTCGATGGTGACCGATCGGCTGATGCCAGGGCCGGCGCCAGGAGTGGCTGCGGGGTCGAATTTGCTGGCCGCTTTCTCCGGAAAGTCAAAGCTGACGTGGCAACGCAACCCTCCCGGCAGAAGATTGTCCGGATTTGGCAAGCTCAGTCTCACCCCGAATGTGCCGCTGGCGGCATCGAAAACCTGGTCGACAATGCTGACCTTCGCCTCATGATTGCCGCCGACGGGCGGGTCCGGATGGACGATCCCGGTATCGCCGATCTTCAGCTCGCCGTAATAGCGTACCGGCAGATAAGCCTCGACGTTGAGCGGATGAATGCTGGCGACGGTTACGATATTGGCATCCGGCCGAACGTATTCGCCCGGGCCCAGCGTCCGCTCGACAACGATGCCATCGATTGGGCTGCGGATGGTGCGCTGTTCCAGCATGGCGCGCGCGCGGTCGAGCTCAAGCTCGGCCATTTTTTTATTCAGCTCTGCTAATGCGACGTCCTGCTTGGCGACGTTGAACTCGGCCTGAGCCGTATCGACGTCCTGGACGCTGCCGATATTGTGGGACTGCAGTTCCAATTTTCGCTTGAGCACACCGTTCTTTTGCTCAAGCAGCGCTTTCTTGGCTTCGATTTCCGCACCGTTCGATGCGCGTGCTTCGTTGGTCGCTACCGCGGCCTTCTCCACGGACGATTCGATCCAGGCGATCACCTGTCCTTTTTTGACGTGATCGCCGCGATCGACCAGGACTTCGGAAAGGATGCTGGGGACCGGGCTGCCCAGCTTGACGGTCAGAAACGGATTCATCACGCAATCGAATGTTGCGGCAAACGCACACGAGCTGAATGTCACGATTGCCGCGCCTAACATGACAGCGGCGCTATTGCGAAAAAAAGACCAACTCATGCGGCGAACCCAAGACTTTACACGTTGCGAAGCGGCGAAACGGATGATGGCGGTGTGTCTACCACGCCGGACCGGCCGGGAAAAATGCTTTCCAGGACGATAGGCTAGAGGACACTTACTTGGTTAGCGGGCGGCACGCAGGGCGGGATCGAAAGCTATCGGCCGCGTCTTGCTTCGGTCACGGGGCGGCCCTAGTGTCGGCTAAAGCGCCGGTGTGGCTTGCCTTTTTCCGTCAGCGGGAACTGTTTTGACGGCACGTTGCACCGCTCTCGTCTGCATGACACCGCGACCGGACGCAGACGAGCTCAGGCGTTCAGGCCAGCCAATATTTTTCGGTCTTTCCATCGCCCCAAACCAATTAGATAACGGGCCAGCGCGCTTTCGGACAACAAGCGATGTCGTTTTTTCGCACGGTTACGGTGAACGCAGCGGGGGCAGGGCGGTCTCCGCATCTTCTCACGCGCCTGCGGCAGCGCGAGATCGAAGGCATCCTTGTCAAGGAAGTCTACGATCGCCGCGCGTGCGAGGCGGTCCGCGCCGAGCTTGAGGCCGGCCACCACGGTCTGATCAGAACCGACTTTCCCGCCAAATTCGCCGCGTTCTTTTACGGCATCAACCTCAATCTCGCTCACCCCGATCTCAACGACTACTTCGCCGAGGTGCCGAAATTCCGTGACGGCCTGTCCCGCCTGTTGCCGGGCGACCTCGGTCTGGAATCGCGGCTGACGCGACTGATGTCGGACTTGGATCGGGACACCGGTTATGGCGCCGCGCCTGGACCCCAGCCGGGATTGAATTACATGTTCACGACCATCCGCGCCCATCTGCCGGGCGGTTATATCCCGGCACATTTCGACGACGAGCAGGCGGCGCGGCCGACCTATCGGCACCTGATGCAGATCATTCAGATGAAATTATTTTCCTTTGTGCTGGCTTTTTCGCAAGCTGAAGCGGGCGGCGCGCTCGAAATCTTCAACCTCAAGCCAGAAAAGGAAGGGCAGCGCATTGCCGCCGGCGATCGCAGCGCTACAAAGCGCGATCTCGATGGCGTCGAAAAGGTTTCATTTCGCCTCGATCCCGGCGACATGATCATTTTCAGCTCGGGGCATTATCTGCATCGCGTCACCCCGGTGAGTGGTGAAAAAATCCGCTGGACCGCCTGCAGCTTCATGGCCGAGAGCAAAGCGCCCGGCCAAGTCTATTGCTGGGGCTAGAGCGTGCCGCTGGCGGTGCCGCGCTATTTCGACTATCTGATCGAAGCGTTCCGCTCGCACAATGCCGGGCGACACGTTCACCTCGGCTACTGGGACGATCCGCCACCGCTCACCGCGGCTTGCAGCGCGCAGGAATTCGCGGATGCCCAGGCGCGCCTCACCGATGTTCTGATCCGCATGGCCGATCTGAAGGCCGGCCAGACGGTGCTCGATGTCGGCTGCGGCTTCGGTGGCACGCTGGAAGCGGCGGCGAAATGGCCGTCGATGCTCTTGGCCGGCATTAATATCGATAGGCGCCAGTTGGACATCTGCCGGAGCGCAGCGATCGGCGGCAACGCGCTGTCGCTGATCATGGCGGATGCCTGCGCGTTTCCATTCCGCTCCCACAGCTTCGACCGCATATTTTGTGTCGAAGCGATGTTTCATTTCCGCGATCGGGCGGCGTTCCTCCGTGAGGCCGCAGGTGTGTTGCGTGATGGTGGGCGTCTGGTGATTTCCGATATCCTCTTGCGCAATCCAGGTACCAGTGCCGGCGTGGATGTTGCGGCCGTAGCGGAATTGATCCGGAGTGAATATGGACCGTGGCCGCAGCCGTGGATGGCCGTTGACGCGCTATTGGACAGTGCACGAGGCGCAGGACTGAGACCGGAGCGTGTCCTGGATGTGACGGCCCAGACTTTGCCAACCTATCGCTTCACCGCTCCGCAGCCGCTTGGTCCGACGGTAGGTCTGCAGTCGGCTGGCGACGCGCTGCGATGGCTGCACAGCGAAGGCTACCTGTCCTATCTGTGCATTTCGTTCGTAAAATTTTGAGGCTTACGGTTCGATACCGTGCGGCGCGAGCGCCTTCCTGATCAGCGCCGCTGACTCTTCGGGCGGTTGATTACCGTCGACGACTAGGTCGGCGGACGAAACAATTCTTTCGCGCTGGGATAAATACATCGGACGTAAGAACGGATAGTTCTGCATATATTGCGTCTGCCACTTTATGAATTCCGCGGCTTCACCTTGCTTGACGGAAGCCAGAAATGCCAGCGTCGCGCGCGACAGGGCGATATCCAGCGGCGTGTCGACCCAAACCAGAAAATCGATGAACGCGCCGGTCGTGCGGTGAATCCGACCGAACGGCGTCTCAAAGATTACCAATGGCCGGCGTCCATCGTCTGGCCGAATTTGCGTCTGCCGTGTGAGCTCGCCGATAAGTTCGGTAAGAGCAAATTCATTTGGATCGGCACCGGCCGCAAACCATTTCCGCACTTGGTCGGGCGGCATGTGGACGATGGTTTGAAACGCATCGTAATAAACGAGGCGCGCCTCGGCAAAACGTTTCCGCAGAAGCTGCGTCAATGTGGTCTTGCCGGAGCCCGGCACACCCGCCAGACCGATGACGAAGGCCCGATCGGTCATTGCGAAAATCCCATTTGCACTTGCGCGCGCTATTCGGGTCGGCCGGAGATCGCCAGCGTCTTTGCCTGCCACTGGTCCGATTGCAGCAGGTCGCCGCGCATCCGGGCGTGCAGCTTCTCAGCTCGCCGCTGCGCGTAGCGCAAGGCGATGCGGCCGATGAATTCGCCCCGCCAGTCGCTCAGCGACTTGGCAAGCCGCGCGAGCGCAAGTCCCATCGGAAAATCCAGCAATGCATCCTCTAGCGAGAGTATCGTCTCGAAGCTTCCAGCCTCGCCTTGGCGGCCGGCGCGGCCAGCAAGCTGTAGGTCGATGCGGCGTGCATCATGGCGCTCGGTCATGATGACGTGCAGGCCGCCGAGCTCCTCCACGCCCTCGCCGAGTCCGATATCGGTGCCGCGTCCGGCCATGTTGGTCGCGACCGTGATCCGTCCGCGCTCACCGGCCTGGGCGACGATGTCGGCCTCGTGCTTGTCCTGGGTAGCGTTAAGAACGGTATGCGGCAAACCGGCCGCTTGCAGTTCGGTACTCGCCCGTTCGGACGCGACAACCGATCGCGTACCGATGAGGACGGGCGCGCCCCGTTCGTGCAACTCTCTGACGCGATCGACGATCAACGCCCATTTTGCAGCATCCGTCTTGGCGACGACATCCGAATGGTGTTTTCGACGAACTGGCTTTGCAGTCGGTATGGTCACGACCGGTTGCCGGTACACCCGCCATAATTCCTGAGCCACCGGTTGGAGCGTGCCGCTCATGCCGGCTAGCCGCCGGTAGCGGCGAAAAAACCGCTGATAGGTAATCCGGGCAATCGTCGTTCGCCGTTGCGATTGTTCGCAGCCTTCCTTGTGTTCGATCATTTGGTGCAGACCGTCGCTCCAGAAGCGATCCGGCATGATGCGTCCGGTATATTCGTCGACGATCTGCACCTTGGCGTCGGCGACGACGTATTGCTCGCCGCGATGGAACAGATGAATGGCCGCCAAAGCTTCCCTGGCCAGTTCCTCGCGGGTGATCACGCTATTCCAGGGTTTTCCACGGCCTTCTGCAAAAGCCGTTACCTTTTCCTGGCCGGGCGCCGTCAGGAATACCCGCCGCTCCTCCGGCGACAAAAAATAGTCAACGCCGTCTTCCAGCGTCGCGGCGAGGGCAAGCGAGCCAGCGATTGCGTCGGGGTCGATGTCGGAGTCCGCGGTACCGGAAATGATCAACGGCGTTCTGCCTTCGTCGATCAGCACGCTGTCGGCTTCATCGATGAGCGCGAAATGCAGGCCGCGCAGGCGTAATTGATGCGAGCGTGGCGACGGGCTGGATATCGCTTCCATTTTCAACGTCAGGTCACCGGCCGTCTCGGCGAGGATCATCCGATCGCGCAGATAATCGAAGGCAAGCTCCTTGTTGCTGCAATAAGTGATATCGCACGCATAGGCATCGCGTCTTTGTTGCGCACTCTGGCCGGCGATCACGACGCCGACGGTTAGCCCCAACTCGCGGTACACCGGGCCCATCAATTCGGCGTCGCGTTGGACCAGATAATCGTTGACCGTGACGACATGAACCGGGAGGCCTGCCAGGGCGGCGGTGCCGGCGACAAGCGTTGCCGTCAGCGTCTTGCCTTCCCCGGTCGCCATTTCGGCGAGCATGCCTTTGACCATCGCGAACGCGCCGACGATCTGCACGTCGAAGTGACGCTGCCCGAGCAACCGGTCCGCGAGCTCACGAATCAGCGCGAAAGCTTTGGCGGTCTCGGCATCGGGAAAATCGGAGGTGCGCCGCAATGCGCTTGCGACTTCATGAGCGACGACGCGAAGCTCCTCCAGCGTAAGCCTGCAAAACTCGTCGGTATGACGTTCGACCAGCGGCAGGATCCGGTTCAGGCCGCGCAGCCGCAGGCGGGACGTTGCCGCGACCAATGCAGCTTGCGCGGCCGTGGCCAGCGCGTCGAGTGCGTTTTCCTGTCGCTCGGGCCTTTCCGGATAGATGCGTTGACGCGGCAGGTTATAGGCAGGCGCTGCTCCGCCGATGGCGACATCAGACACGGAACTGCCCCAGGAAGAACTGGCGCATGGTGCGCATGATGCGCCAGCCAACCGGTTCGTCGCCATGAAAGAACCGGACATAGACGCGGGACCCCAGCGCCACCGTCTGGCCCGGGTCCCGAAGTTCAACGTCCAACTGGAAGAGACTGAACAGCGCTTGTGGGCGCTGGGTCTTGGAGGGATCGAGCGCGATCGTGCCGCCGCCCCTGGTCGTGAGGGCAAGACTGGGCACGTCCTGTTGCGCCGCCGGCACTTCGCGCAAGACACGAGCCGGTATCGGCCGGTCCAGCTCTTCGACCGCGTGAGCTTCCATGCCGGTGGTTCGCCGGCGTATCAAATCGACGTCGGCCTGAGAGACAACCGAGCGGACCACTTGATCGCGGTTGGAAACGACATAGCCGAGAAGCTCTCCGCGCTTGACGTAATGTCCCAGTCGGTCCTGGGCGTCAGCCATGATGAAGCGCCCGGATTGTTGGGCACGTACGGTGAGATCCTTCTGCCGGCCGCGATAGTCTTTGAGTTTGTCGGCGAGGTGGGCGGCCTGGTCCTCAAGCATCTCAGCCTGGACTCGATCGACTTGTCGTACGCCTTCGAGGCGCTGGCGCGCCTCATCGAGTTGCGCTTCGATCACCGCGACCCTGGCGTCGAGCGTCGGATCGGTGAGTGTGACCAGCGGCTGATCGGGAGCGACAACCGCGCCCGGTTTCGTCAGCACCTGCTCGATGAAGCCTTCGGTCCTGGTCCGGACTTCGGCCTGATCGGGGGCGATCACGACACCTTCCGCGACGGTCGAATAGGGAAGGGGAATAGTGAACATGACGATCAAAGCAGCCGCGACAATGCCGCCGACGACTGCAAAAGCGTGGCGCCGGCGACCGCGAAGCTTTGGGCTGGTCGCCAGAAAGCGCAATCCCTTGAAGATCGGGATGACGGCGATCGCACTCATCGCCCAGATTGCCATCATGACGCCGAGCAGAAACATCTTGGCCGCCAAAAAAAGCGCGATGCCGGTCGATACGGCCAAGCGGTAGATGAAGGAAAACATCGCGTAGGCAATCAGCCACTGTGGTTCGCCCGGTCCGGCGACCGGCTTGTCGAGGCTGTCAATTTTGAGCAGATATTTTTGCACGAGATAAAACAGATAGGCATTGCCCCGGGTGGCGAGATTGGGAATCTCAACCAGATCGGAGAAGATGTAGTAGCCGTCAAAGCGCAACAGCGGATTGCCGTTGAACAATAAAGTCGACACGCCGCCGATCAGAATGACGTTGAATGCGACCGTCCGCCCCAAGCCCGGTGTGGCGTGCAACCATACGATCAGCGAGACGGCTGCGAGCGCCATCTCCACCATGATGCCGGCCGCGCCGACGACGATGCGACGATGTTTCTGACGAAACGCCGCGGAAGCCGATGCGTCGACGTAGAGCACCGGGATGAAGACGAGCAACATCACCCCGAGCTCGTGGACTTCGCCGCCCCATACCTTGGTCGCGTAGGCGTGGCCGAGTTCGTGTAGGCTCTTAACCACTGGATAAACGGCCATCAGCAACGCAACGTTCTGCGTCGCCAGCACGCGGTCGGTGACGTCAGAGGTCAGCTCCGGCCAATGCAAGATCGCCAGCACGACGCCGGTGAGCACCAATGCGAGCCAGGCCACAAAGCCGAAAACCGAAAATATCGGACGCACCAGCGGTAGCGTCAGATTGAGTATTCGATCGGGGTCGAAAAGCGGCACGCGCACGGCCAGCGGGCTGCGCAACCGCTGCATCAGCCGGCGCCGTCCAGCTTTCTCCGAGCGTTCCGCCATCTCATCGAAATCCGGGGGAATCTCGCCTTGCAGCAGATCGGCGTTATGGAGCTGCGCCAGCAGATGAATCGTCTCATCCTGGGTGGGCGGATCGTCCTTGGATTTTCGGCCGGCGATCTCCCAGATGTCGCGCATCGTCCGCTGCCCGTCCATCAGGCACAGCATCAGGTTGGCGATCGGCGAAAGGCGATGAAAGCGGCCGGTCTGATGATCTTGCAGGACGTACCAGATCTGCCCGCGAAAGACCTGACGGTGAATGGCGGTGTGCGTCCGCAAGCGGGGCTTGAGATCGGCTACGCGATACCACGCACTACTGAAAAGTGACGTAACCATCGGACCTCAAGGCAACCAACGCCAGGACCACACGCGCAACCAGTCCATGATCGGGTGCAGCCAAATCCATGCCAGGCTTCGCCGACCGATTTCGATCTTGCCGATGCCTTCCATGCCCGGCCGCAAATCGGCCGGGTTGGTGACGAGCAGGCCTTCGACCCGGAATACGTTGCGGCCCGATTGGGCGTCGGCGATCGGAGTGATCTTGTCGACCTTGAAGGACAGCGTCTCGTTTGGCAGCGCCGAGACGATCAGATCACCGATTTGACCGGGTTCGACTCTGCCGATCTCGCGCTCGTCGACGCTGAGGATGACGCGATAGGAATCAAGCGGCGCCACTTCGAACAATAACTGCCCGCGCTGCACCGCAGCCCCAATCATCTGGCTGAGGTCGCCGGAAATGACGAGACCGGCAATCGACGAGCGTAGCTTGATGCGGGCGAGTTGCTCATCGAAGAGTTTAATCTGCGCGTCGGCCTGGTCGATCTGCGCTTTGACGACGTTAATCGTCGCTGGTTGACGAGAAGCGAGCGCCTTGTCGTACTCGAACATGTGCTGTTGCCGCTCGGTGACCCATTTCAGGCGCTCGAGCAGCAAGTCGCGGTCCTCAAGCGTCGCCAGGACCTCGCCTTCCTTGACTGTGTCGCCGGCGCGCACGTCAGCATCCTTAATGAAGCCGTCGTAAGGCGCGACTACGGCGCGGCGCACCAGACCTTCAATCTTGGCATCGGCATCGACGCGATAGGTCGGACGCACGAAAGTCAGGATCAAGGCGACCGCGACAAGGGCGGCAACGATCAGCTTGCGCGCCAGGTGTCCGGGTCCGAACAGGCGCGTCAGCTGGAGATGTGCGCTCTCGATGACTTTGACGAAAATCCAGCGATCGTTTTGCCGCCGTTCCTCGAGCAGCGGCCCGATCGCGGCCGTCACATTTTCGAGCAGTTCGATGGTTTCGGGTTCGAACGGAGAGCCGGGGGGCCGTTCGAATGTCAGCGCTCCGACGAAGCGGTCGCCAACCAGCAACGGCACGGTAAGGACTTGGCCGTCCTGCTGCACGCGCGAGAGATCGGCGTGAGCGGTGGTCGCCAACAATTGATCCGGCGCGCCGGGATAAAGAATGACGCAACGCTGGTCGAGCGCTTCGTCCATAGCCGCTCCGAGGCAGCTGATCAGGTTCATTTGCTGGCCGAACTGCGCCGTATGCGAAATCACCTTTACCGCAGTCGATTTGGTTTCACGGAATCCCAGGCTGACGCGCGAGCATTTGCAGCGCAGCGCCAGACCGGTGACGGTTGCCATGGCCGCTGCGTCGAAGCCTTCATGATCCAGCGCCCCGCCGATCAGATCCAGTGCCGTGCGGGACCGATCGAGCAGGCGGTCTTGCGCGGCGCCGCGAGCTTGACGAAGCCGCTCGCGAATCCATGCCATGCCCCATTGCAATTGGCGCAGCGCTTGCCGGCCGTCTTCAGCGCGCCCGCTCCGCAATGCGACCGCAACGGCTCCCTCAAGCTCGCCATCAAGCAAAATCGGAAAGGCGACGTGCAGCGCGCCGGCGGGATCGGCGGCTTGCGCACGGTCATCGCTGGCGACGCCGCGACGCTCACGCAAGGCCGTTTCGGCGATTTGTGTCAGCGCCGGCGAGGTTCCCGACCCTTCCGGCCAAAACCCCGCGGCCTCGAAACTGTTTGGCTTGTCACCGGCCAGCAGCACGATGCCGCGGGTCACGCCATCGATCATCTGACATTGAAGTGCGAGCCAGGCACGCGCGGCTTCGACTAGGCTGCCTGCGTCGGTAAGCCGCTTCCATAGTGCCGGTTCAAGCGACGCGATCGCGGCGCCGGCCGACTCACGGTCGCCCCGGGTTTGGTCGGATTCCGCCGACCCGCTCGACCCAGTCGAAGCAGGGTCGTCGAACGGATGCCGGCTTTGCGGGCCGCGGCTCACGCGGATTACCGTTCGATGTCGAGGGAGCCGTGCCGCGTCTCGTACTCGCGCAACACGCCGCCAAGCACCGTCCAAAGCCGCTTTGCGGCATGCGGCGTCAGAATAATCCGGTTGCTGAGGTCGACGGCGACCTGAGCGCCGCCGGCGACGTTCCAGGTTTGATTGGTGCCGAAAAACAGATCGACCTGCTCGCGGGTGCTTTGGACGTTCACCACGTTGGCAAAATGGGTTGCCATGGTCTTGTCGATCCACTGCACGGTCGCGGGCTTAGGCGGCTCCGGTGTGGTCGATTGCGGCTCGGAAGCGGTGGGGTTTTTTGCCATTACGCTATATTACTCCATACTGAGCACAGTGAACACGTGACCGATTGCCGGTTAAGCATTCATGCCGCGTCAAGATCGCGGTTGAGCGTCGTTCGAAACCGCGCTGCTGTGATCTAAAGATGCAGGGCCAGGCCCAGCGTCGCCGACAAAATCGACGGTTGCAGCGTGAACTCGTTCGGCACAACGCCGTTTAGCACAAGCGTCTGGCCGGAGTGAACGTAGAGCGCCTCGAAGCGCAAGCTTAAATTCTGCAAAAGGTAAGTTTCGATGCCGATTCCGGCCTCATAACCGGCGAAACCCGTGCCGCCGACGCTGTTCGGGGCAACGGCGTTCCAGAAGTTCCCGTCCGGTGTGAACCTCATGACGGCGGGGCCGGCTTTCCCATAAAGGAGCGTACCAGGCGTCATCAGCCAGCCGAGCCGTCCGGTCAACGCAAGCACACGGTCCATATTTGCGAAGTGATAAAAGTTAACGACGCCGCCGGAACCCGCCGCAGTATTGAAGTTGGCGTTTTCATAATTGCCGCTGCCTTCGATACCGACCACCAGTCGCTCAAATTGATAATTTGCCCCGACGAACCATCCGCCGCCGACCGTGAAATCGGTGAACGGGCCCAACAAGCCTCCCGGTGTGCCGCCAAGGGTGTCGGTGTAGCGCACCTGATTGGCATTGGCCGAGACAAACCCGCCGAACTCGATTCCGGTCCAGCGTGGCGCCGGATCGGCGACCGCAGCGCCGCGCTCCGCCTTGGTGAGGATCGGGGAGGCCGACGGCGCCGGGAACAGGCTCGCCAGACTTGGCAAGTAGGGGATCGCCGACAACGGACCACGCGAAGCTGCGGGGACGCCCCAACCTGCCGGTGGATCGAATTTATACGAGGCGCCGAGTTGCATCATCAGGAAGGCTGGCCGGTAAAGATCGGTACCGGAGTTCAGCGAGAGCTGATCGGCGTAGGTGTAGGAGATTTCACCACGAACAGAGACGTTCGGCGTCACCATCGCCTCGATGCCGACGGCGCCTTGAACTCCGAGCAATGTCTGCTGAAACGGCGTACCAAATCCTTGAATACCGGAAACCCCGATCCAGGCCGGCCCGACCTTGCCGTAAATCATGGTGTCCGGCCGCAATAAGAGGCCACCGCGGACGGCGACGGAATCGACAAAATGCGCTTCCTGCAGGAAGTCGATTGCGGACCCCAGCTCCCGATAATAGGCCGCGCTCAGCCAGTTCAGGTTGCCTTCAATACCGACAACCCACCACGGCGATAGCTGGTAATTGAACCCCCCGTACATTCCATATGTCGGCCGGCCGTCGATCGTCCCGATCGAGATTTCTTGCAGACCCGACCCGGGACGGACGAAACGAGCATCATTAAAGATCGCGCCGACATCGCCGCCGAGATAGAAGCCGGTCCAATTAACGACCGCGGGGGGTGCAGGAGGGAGCAATTCGGCGCGCGCAGGCAACGCCATTCCGGCGAAGGCTAGTAGCGCCGAAAGACCGGTCAGCCGCAGCGGTCGAACCATAATTGCCCCAAATGTTTCGCCTTGAAGGACGTGGTACGATAGAATGGGTCCGCGTCCGGCTCATCGCCGGTTTGCAAGAAGCAGCGATTCTACTTGGCAAACCGGAGCGAATCCCCCAAATCTCCACCGTCGAATGTACATCTGCCGTCGCAGCCCGTCCATCGCGAAGCCCAAACAACACACCATAGTAACATTTCAGCCGCACCCGGCGCATGTGATGGGTCATACCGCTGTACGGTTAGGCGTCACCCTGCTCGGCGGTTGGGGAGCCGCGATCCGCGTGGCCATTTCGGCCGATTGAGCTATAGGTGAGCCATGCCCGATTATGAATTTCTCTGCGTGAATCGCTTTCTCGGTACGGAACTCGACGCGCGCGCGATCAAGACTGCTTTCGAGCTTGGCGTTCTCGACAACCTGGCGACCGCGGGCACTTTGTCGATGACGGAATTGGCGGCGGCTGCCGACCTCGAACCTAACTTCATGCGGCTGCTCATCGACATGCTCGCGGTCAACGACGTGGTCGCGCGTACCGGCGATCTTGTCACGCTCACGCCGGGCTTTAAGGCGGCGCTTCGGTTTAGCGACCTCCTCGAGGTGCGGATCGCCTTCGCCGATTTGGTTTGGCCCGATATCCACAATCTGTTCACGCAGCTGCTGACCGATTTGTCGCAATTTATGACGCTATCGAAGGTGTTCGATCTTTTTCGCTATGACCGTTGCATGGAGATCACGCCGGGAAATCTGCAGATAACTGGCATGTGGACGCGTTTTACGACGTGTCTGACGAAATATGAATCAGCTCCCGCACTGGATGCGATCGATCTTAATTCGCTAACCGATTTCGTTGATCTGGGCGGAAATACCGGGGAATTTGCCCGGCAGGTTTGCACACGCAATCCGACCGTCAAGGCGACCGTGGTCGATCTACCGGTGGTCTGCGCGCTTGGACGCGACCATATCGCCGCCAGCGCGGATGAGGCCACCTCAGCGCGGATCACTTTTTTCCCCGCCAATATGCTCAGCGATACACTGCCGGCCGCCGCCGACCTCGTGGCTCTCAAGTCGGTGCTGCATGACTGGCCGGACGCCCAATCCGAGAAGTTGCTCGAACGCGCGTTCACCTTGGTGCGGCCTGGCGGCCGTCTTTTAATCTTCGAGCGCGCGCCGA
>Ga0307372_10006266_pt1 | contig 17481 bp, 24 predicted proteins | sample OX1MG_FD_202533 | JGI IMG/M metagenome (GOLD analysis project Ga0307372, IMG submission 202533) | Soil microbial communities from Risofladan, Vaasa, Finland - OX-1 | ecosystem: Environmental > Terrestrial > Soil > Coastal area > Acid sulfate soil | place: Finland: Risofladan, Vaasa | collected... | reverse complement strand
TCTTGCGAACATGTCCAATATCGATGCCATGTCTTCCTTTCACTTTTTGTATTAGATTAAAAAAGATTTGAAATTACATCAATCTTTGCTAAGATATTAGCGCTTCATTATAATTAATTTGATTATCTAAATCAGATTACTCCTTTTTAGGGGCTCCCTAGGGTGCCCTTTAATTTAAATCCCGAAAGAATAAAGTCTTCATGAGTAAATGTTATCATGCATGAGTGGTGGTAACATTGCACACAGTATTAGCACTATACTGTGTGTCTTATTTTCATATTATGATATAATCGATAATAGAATGTTATCACTCATAAAAAAATGAAAATAAGAAAATGGAAATAAATATAAAAAATTTAAGACTTCACAAAAAAGATATCCATCCAGAAAATAATACAGCAGTATTCGCTATAAATATTATTTAAATGATTTTACATGGATAGAATTTATCAACGAAAAGTAGATATTACAAAAAAATTATAGTAGTTTGAAGCGGATACATAACCGCTCCTATTTACTTAAGACCGTTGTACCCCAGCGGTCTTATTATTTATCAGAAAGTTAAATATTCTAATATTACATAACATACATTAAATGCAGATTTATCACTCGCCACTGTTATTACTACATCCGTAGCATTCACATCTAATTGTATATTATCAGCCCCCGAAGCACTCGCGTATGGGATAGGTATATATTTAAATCCTGTTGTATCTGATGCTGTGGCATATATCCTAGTAAATGTTACTCCAGAATTAATCGTAAGCCCATGTGGCACACTCTTCGTCGGATTTCCTGTAAAATCAGGTAATGCACCAAAATTAATCACAAATCGCCATACCTGTCGGAATTCTGCATTTGCAGAAGTAGAAGAATTTAATGTAGGATCCGGAAAATATAGTTGTCCATTAACAAATTCCTGATTCAAATAATATCCAGTATCCTTAAGATTCAATACATTCGCTATATTATTTACGTTCTGATAAAGACGAACAAGGAGTTCCTTAAAAGCAGGAGTATTAACATCTGTATCGTAAAGTGCTTGCACATCCCAAATGTTCGTTGTTGGGACAAATGCACCACTATATATCGGATTAGCCATTATCCCAACCTTCCTGTCGGCATAGTATATAACGTCATCGCTTCTAATTGAAAATCTACCAATGATATCGAGGGATTGATCATCTGATCAAATGACATATCAAAAACTAATTGTATACATTCACCAGAAGATTGGAAATAAACTGTATGCCATAATCTTTCCTGGCTAGATTCTAGTGGATAATATAAAGGATCATATGGATAAGTCTGTAATACATTGGTTCCCGTACTCGCTCCTGTAGCCATTCCTTCGGCTAACATAGATAATTGGGATGCAGACGGAAATGAATCTACAGTAATTTCACCCATTAAAGTTCTCTTAACAGCAAAATCTACCTTCTCTATATAGACATTCATGCCCTTATCAATATAAGGATTGAATTGCTTCGATTGCATAGAGATTTTTGATACTCGGGCAACAGTGCCACCACCACTATATGTACCTGTAAATGTAAAAATTTGAGAAGTACCAACTGTATTCACATCTGTGACATACAATATCTGACATATAAATGGTGCAAAATCACTATACCCTTGCACATTTTCTACTAAAATAAAATCCGAAACAGAAAGATTATGATCTATTATAGTTAATACAATATTATTAAATACATCTAAAGTTATATTAGTTATTTGTAGTACACCCTCATTTCTAGTTACCTCCGAATTTATTATGAATGTATATCCCTCTTGATTGCCAGCTACCACTTGCCTAAATTCAGATTGTACAATTCCATCTATCCAGGTAAAATTAGATTCATTCCATGCAGTGGTCGTATTGGCCCATGTAGTATCTGCTTGTTGCTCAAAATATCCAAATGCCGTTATAGAATCATCATTCAATGCCCAAGCACCCGTCTTGTAATTATACACTAGGACTCGTTTTGGATATGTAGCATTATCTGCATCTGGTGGAAATGCCCAGTAGACCATCTCGTTATAATAATCCCGTATTCCACATACTCTGTTTTCACTCTCTTGAAAATCCTGGATATCAAAGATTAACTCGGGTATAGTATTGTCTATTCTCTCCACGTTAGCTCCGTTACAGGCATGTACTCCCGTGTTGGCGATGGACAGGATCACTTTGTCGAATGGAATGGTGCTAAATGTCGATTCAGAGCCTAATTCAGTGTTTATCTTCTGCCATATAAAAGGGTCCGCTTGGTTTCCGGTATACACAAGTTCCCAGGTACTTCTATCAAAATAGACTATCAATCTGTCTTTAATAAATTCAGCACTTACTATTGCTTCTTCAGTTGTAGCATCCGTAAATCCTGCTCCGCCAGCTACATTTCCGCTAGCATCCATTTGACCTCGTTCATACCATGCATTTACAGCAAATGGAGAACCCACAAAAGAATAACGACATCTATTTACGAATGCCTGATTTTCAGAAGTATTGGTGTTAAATTCAATAGTATTCAATAAAATTAATCTATTCTTAAAAGAAAAAATCATTAATGCAGTTTGTACAAATGGGCCATCGCCTATGGCAGCGCCTCCGGGAAGAAAATAGGGTGTAAACTCTGTCCAGTTAGTTCCATCATAAGACCATAATGGATCTTGGTTAGCTGGGGGTACACCTGGTGCAGAATTAAAATTAGATACAAAAAGTACAGTAACATCTGCAGTTGTGCCACGCCAATTCGCCGTCCAGAAGAAATTTAAATTCGTCCCTTTCCAGACAGTCATCCCAGATCTTAGCCATGCATTAGTAGGATCAAATTCATAAGCAAATTGAGTATCAAATCCAAAAAGTGGTTGATCATTTATCGGCCCTATTTCATAATTTCCCAATCCCATTACAGGTAATGCAGGATAAAAATATATATGTTGGCCACCTGTACCAGTAAACGAATATGCTCCATTAGTAGTACTATATGTACCCGTTACCGATCCTGTAGTGAGCAACGTTTGGGTAGCTCCCGTTAAATAAACTGTTAATATTACATCTCCAACTGAAAACATTTGTCCAATTTGCCATTTGATTCCAGGGGCCGTACCCGTAGTGGTAGTACCTAAATCTATTCTTAATCTAGAATATAATTGATTATCTAATGTAGAATCTGATAATCCAGCACCCATATATGTAGATCCAAATCGTTTCCTTATTCTGCCCCTAAAAACATAAGCGTTATTTAATAGCGACCATGCGTCATCGTTGATCAACCATGGACGTAAATTGGTCTGTAGACCTGTGTTATAGGGCGCAATCAAGAACCTATCAAACATTTGTAAATCCTTTCAATGTAATTTTTCCATTCATTTAATGCCAGTGAGCCTTTTGAAAAATTACAGTTTTTACAACAGGATACACAATTTGAAGCAATGTATCCCTAATCACACTTACATCTCATATAATTAGCAAATATATCAGAAGTTGCATTTGTATCGAAAGGCATTTTAGACTCCTATTACAAGATAATTAGCTGCTACCCCAGCCGCACTACCAAATATTGTAAAGATTCCTGGAGTCGGACTACCTCCATTTGTAGGTTGTGTTATAGCCCCTAATGCCATTGCTGTACCAAGTGCTCCACCACCTGAACCGGAATGTCCTGTAGAAGTAATAAATACCTGATAAATAGTGTAAAAATTAGGAATAGAAGCCGAAATAGGTAAAGTCACTGTAGTACTATTTGTAAATGTTGTAACATTACCCCACATCAACAAAATACCAGAAGGCAACCGGGTCCATCCATTCTGTGCTATATAATTAGATGCTGTAATAGGGTAACCATTTGGAGCAATATCAGGTATTAAATTCGCCGGAGCAGTACTTCCTGCTTGTTTGATAAAAAACAATTCAGGCTGAGAAGTAAGAGATGAACTATTGCAATATAATCCCACTTCATCTGCTATCGTTAATGGGGGCATCGCAGGAGCCGTACTTTGATTGGGCATCTCCACAAAAGCATGTTTTCCTTGTAGTGGTGTTACAGAATTAAATACTACATGATTCCTATTAAAAGCATCCGCTATCGCATTAAAATTCGCCTGTATCTGGCCCTGAGAAATCGACAGAAAATCTGTGGCCATAGGAATGTTAGCTGTATAAGGCATTTTTTATCCTCTGTATTTTATTTTTTAACCATAAAAATATATTAGATTTAACCGTATCCTTCCTTGGCTTTACATTGATAAGAGCCTCAAAATCTATACGTAGAATTTGCTGGTCTATCAACGTTTTCAAGTGCTCTTTCTGTTCGTCTTTCTTTATATCACGATATGCATTTCTTTTCACGCTGTAGCATGCTTTACATATTTTCCTAAATCTTCGTGCATCTTTCTTGGCCGCATTCGCCCCGTTTAATTCGGTATTACATTGATTACACAATTTTGTCATTGGGATCCTTTAGCATAAAGCTTGAAACACGTCTCATGGTAAAAGGTTTATTGATTGGTATACACTTATCAACAACATCATTTAAAGTTTTAATAGATTCTACGCATCTTTCACAATCAAATTCCCTCGAATAAAATATTTTTGTTATTAAAGGCGAACCATAAAACTGAGTATCAATTCTATGCCCTGAAATACATGAAATCGAGGGACTCATCTTGTTAATAATTTCTGAATCTACTTTTATACCCTCCTCGAAACTATAAAAATTAAATTCAATTACATCAAATTTCTTATTGGTCATTCATTACTCCACACCATTACCTAATCCATCCCAACCCCATCCCCACGTATTCGCAGAAACCCCGGTCTGTTCGGTGTAAATTGTGGCTACGCGTTCATTAGCATATTGCACCAAAGTCCTTCTTAAACATAACTCTTCTTGCTTTTTATATTCAGGTAGTATTAATGCTACGCTATCCATATCAAGCCGATCTTCAAATACCTTTTTTGCAGCAGCTAGCGCTATAAATTGCCATAACTCTTCCAATTCCGGTACTGAATCATTCTCCATTAGCCATGTAGGCCTACTATATACTTCAAAATTAATTTGATATGGCTGATCAGGTACTGGTCTTAAAGTAAATTGATTATCATAAAAAAGGATATATCTAGGGCGGCCAGTCTGCACTAATACAGTTTGTGAATTTATTGCAAATCCAGCCTTGGGAGCAATATCAAATGTAATGACAAATTGTCCGGTTACGTAATTTATATAGTTATTTGGAATAACTTCATCGGGAAGAGTAGGTAAGGTATTGTAATTAGTTATTAATGGTATTTCTGTAGGTTGATTGGCTGGTGTATATAAATTTCCCCAGACAGTAGGATTACCAGTAGTCGCATCTAAGCATGGTACATCCGTTAAAGTTAATCCATTTCCATTTATATCCACAGATTCAAATAGAACATTATTCTTTAAGTAACATGTGGCCTGTTGAGCACCAAATGTAGGACTTGGCACTATTCCCTGCGTATTCAGATTTCCCGTGAATGTAACTGTAGCACCATCACCAGTTACACCAATTGTTTGAATGCTATTTATGCGGGGAAATATGGAATAGAATTGTCCTGGAGATTGACTATAAAATGATGGAAATCCTGCAATGTAAAATGGTTTGTGCACTGTTAAATATTTATTCTGAAAATTATAAAGAGGATTCTGCTCAGGATTCGCAGATTCTCCAAATGATAGTTCGTCTGTAGGATATACATCCTGAAATGGATTACACCAAAAATTGAAAGTAGTTCTATTGTTGAATGTTCTTAAATGTTCTGGAAAATCATAAACTACAAACGTATTAATATACTCATTCAATGCAGATGTTGTCAATAGAGCTTCTGAAGGTGATCGTGTTAGTCTTCTAACTTTTATTTGTATGTTAGTTAAAGTATTGCCTGGTGCAGGTACAGTTGGTGGCATATTTTTCTCCTAACTCGCCGAATATGGTAATACATTCTGGGTGGCTCCCTGAAATGTACTATTTATTTCACCAATGGGGATACTCTGAGGATCTTGAAATGCCCCATTGCCTGATGGTATCATAAATACATCAAAAAATGTAGAATTTATTGGTAATGAAAAACTAATATTGTCAATCACAGTCACCGGTCCAAATGATTGGTCCAGCTGTTGCATACCAAATACCTCGGGTATACTTATCCTCACTATCAATCCATCTATATACTGATGTGAAATGGTAGTAGTTATTTCTACAGGATTTGAGTTGGTTATACCAGATATAACTCTCATCGCATGTTGAAATGTAGGCCTACTTGGGGTAAACGATGGCTCGTAACTCATTTTAAATGTTCTATTGTAACTAGTGATTTCTCTTCTGGCATTAGATCTTCCATCATAAAATCATAGTTACTAAAACTACAACGTCTTACCATTTGACCAATACGCACATACGGCATCCCATTTTCATCAGTAGCATGAGAATGTATCGGATATGAACAATTCTTATTCAAATGATTCACTACAGCAAGGGGTAGCGTATATTCGTGACCATCCTCTAATACATATTTCTCTATTTGATCACCTTTATATTTCAAAAAAGAAAATTTTAATATACCACCTTTTCTTTCCAAATAATTGAATACACCCCGAATCATCTGCCGATCACGGTCTCTATCATATTCCAATTTCTTCTTGAGTTCTTCTCTCTTCTGCTTCATTGCATTACTTTGTAGATGTTGTGGAGTAACGGTTAAGTTCTTAGCAGTTGCCATAGTAAATCCTTTCTTAAAAACGTGGGCAGTTGTAACCACCCACGTAACATTAAATACACATTAAAACTGAAATATTTTGTCTATTATGATCCTCCGTATGAACTCTTACCAGCTACCCAATAAACCACATCATTGGCTACCCCAGCAGGAAGCAATGCTCCTGGTGCTAATGTAACCCCTATAAATCCAGTATTAGTTCTAGCACTCATAAAGGAAGAAAGTTGTGGAATATTTTGATACGCAGTAGCAGTATTTTCACCAAATGGATTCACTGATGCTGGTGTATATGGTAATCCTGCAATCGCTTGTGCAGGAAATGCAAATGCACCAAATCCAGTTGTATTCACATTCACAGTTATAGTATTATGACCATTACCTAATGCATTATCTACTGCAACAACGGTAGCTTGTACACCATCTAATGCAGCATAGTTTGCCCAATATGCTGAACCACCTGGGAAACTGAATCTTATTTCTTGTCCTATTTGGTAGTTATGCTGCACACTTAGTGTTACAACTGCTTGTGTAGCCGCTGTAATATTAGTGATCACACGTACCGAAGGATAGAATAATGGATTATAAGGTATAATTCTAAAATGACCCGCAGTAGATGGTGTGCTCCCAGTAGCATTTAAATAATCTACACTAAATGTGTTGGCTGTATGTGTTCCAATTCCAGCAGTAAATGGTATACCATTATATTGTGGTTGATTATTCAATGAACTGAAAATAACTATGCTATTAGCTGGTACATTAGAGCCAACATCTGTTACAACAGCTGGATTAGCTGCAGTAAATCCAGTTACACCTGCTCCACCATTATCTAATGCACCAATAGTTTCTACACTAGGATCATAAATTGTTAGTGCATTAGCGGCAGTAACATCTGCTGTTACCACTCCAGCAGTATTAATTAACGAGGTCATAATCCCATTAGGATAACCTAATTGCCAATAAAATTTAAAACCATTAGCGGCAGCGCCTGCAGCAGATTGTGTATAGTTTGTTACTTCAAGGTAATCAAATCCAGCAGGTATAGCAAAAGTTTGCGCTATAGCCGTTGCCGGTTGAGTGAATGTTCCTTGAGATAAAGTAGTTCCTTCCATATCTCTCCTTATGATGCTTTTGTGCTACGTAAATTGAGTACCCACAAATCGTTAAGTATTTGCTGAGCACTTGCCATCTTATATCCACAAGTTGCATTTTGAGCTAATGGACCCGAAAAAATTGGCGGTCGATAGATGAACTCCGCATTATACCCGTCTTGATAGATATATGCGTATGCTTCTAGACCCACACAGAAGGTATTATACACATTCGATCCTAGTGCAGATGCATTTGGAAAGAATGATCCAATACTGGATACCAAGAACCTTAAGTTTGAGCATGAACCCCATTCACTCGGTAATCCTCTCATTGAAGAAGGATACTGAGATTTAGGTATAAATCTATCCATATTTTCCAATTCAGGAATCAGCTTAGATGAACTTAAAGCATAAAACGCCTCTCTTACTGGTGCGGTCCCAAAACGGTCTTCTCCCGGTATTTCATCTAGAATAGTATATGCATTATTATCTATTAATGTTGCAACAATATTCTGTACATCCGGGAATGTGATCTCAGTAGGAGAATCACCGTTAAATCCATTAACACAGTTTATAAACGATGCTGAAGATGCTAACATATTACGTGTTAGTTCATCTTCGGTTTGTCTGCTATCTGTTACTTTTGTGACCAATTTTTTATTGGCGGGAGGTCTTGTTAATCCCTCCTCCCAAACTTTCGCTTAGGTTCGGACTATCGCATAGTTGATATTATACAACTCTAAACCGCTTAGTCTCTGCTGGTCTTGACACATCTTCAGTTAGTCAAGTTCCATCTGGTTGCCTTAGGCTTGTGCCCTTAGGTGTTCCAAGGTATTCAGGTTTAGTTTTACTTCCCCCAGCTTGTTAAGGGAAACACCAAGACGTTTAGCTGCTTCATTTAATACCATTCTGTTACTTTTATGACCTATTATTAGGCGGGAAAACCTCTTCGGATCTTCCTCTCTTTCTTTCGAAAAGAGCTCAGACTTTCGCATACTTTTTTCAAAGTCTCTCTCGTTAAGTCGTTCAGCGTGGATTTTATTTTCATTTAATGCTATAATGTTATAAATGTAAGGATAATTATGGGAAAAATCGTTAAGTTTAATACACATCATTCCATTGCAGAAATCGCTTATTTGGCTGGCCTTATTGATGGTGAAGGTTGTATTTATATTGGTCATACCAAACAAGGAAAATATGGCAATGGATATCAATGGCATTCTATGCTTAAAATAACTAGCTGCGATGAAGAACTTATAATCTGGTTGGAAAATACTTTTGGTGGATCCAAAGATTCGCGCTACAGATGGACAAGTAAACAGAAATTCACTCGCCCCGTCTATAATTGGCAAGCTACGGGACCAATGCTCGATTATATTTTGCCGCAAGTTAAGCCATTTTTGATTATCAAAAAGAAACAATGTGATGTTATGATGAGATATAGACTCACTTCTAAAAATATCGGAAGTAGACTCTTGTCTCCTGAAGTAAATGAACAGCGCATTAAACTTCTTGAAGAATTGCGTAATCTTAATTCTCGTTTTCATAATCATCCGTTAAAAAATCCTTCGCCCTTGTCACCTTAGTTAATACCGTAGGCTTCCAAGTCAATTAGAGAAAGTTTAACGACCCCATACTTTTTAGGGTCTTGATTCTGCAATGTGACCTGCTCACTAATAGTCACAAAAGTACCGTAAAATGATATCTGAGCATCTATGTCTACAGCAGTTAAATTCTGGCCAGGTGGTGTCATACCACTGGGTCCCAAAGGTACTAATGCAGTATTCAACGCATTATACCTTCTAAATCTATGTACATCACCACCATTTCTAGGATGAATACTTCTCATTGCAGGTATATTGTGAATCATTGTTGGTACTGGTACTGCAAGGAGCTTGAAATCAAAACTAGCTTTAATTGGTGGAGGTAAAATACTTGTAGTAGTTATGGACATTTTATCCTTAAGTTAAGTTGAAACTTTTACCTAGAATAAGATGACGAGTCTTAATTTTGCGTCATGAGTTGTCGAATCTCATTTGCGACTGGGTGGCCGAATCCCACTTGCGACTAAAAAAGAAGTGGCGAACTTCATTTGCGCCACTTAAAGTATATTATATTTTGTAAATATATATCAAATTATTTTAATCCGTTCATGTAGTAGTTCAATATATTCATCCATTTCATCTATTAAATCATTGTAATCTCTAGCGGATTGCCATGGTGCTACATTTTCTCGAATTATCATTTCTTTTAATTTTTTTAATCTCTGTATTTTTTTAGTCCAGATTAAATTTTCCGACTTTATAGCTTCAGCATCCGGAATATGTTCTTTTGGGTCATGATTAATCCGATAACAAGTATAGATTGCCTTGGGTATTGGGGGCTTAATAAGTTCATGTTCGGTTAATTCCCTATTTTCTTCATCATTATACCACGGATATTCATGACCCGGCGCCATCCAATATTCAGAATAATTTCCATTCGACATTTCAACACTTCGTGGAACTTCTTTGTACAGAGTGTGATCCAATTCGACTTCAACTCCATCTGTTATCCATATTGGGAATTTTATATATGTGCTATAATCCTCTTCAGTTTCATATTTCAACCATACATCCCGTGCATCTCTGGGATCAATAAAGGCTCTGTTTGGATCATATTTCTTCCCCTTTGTATTGTTGCCGTATTTGTATATATTCATTCTTTATATAGTACTATTTTAGGCATATGACACCAATGTGTTACTTTATCTTCTCTTTTAGAATTATATATCTCCTTTTCACGAATAAATAATCCTTATTTGTTCCCCATAGCGTCCTGCATCTCTTTCCATAATTGATCTTTTAATTGCGGAGTTAATCCCTTTTCAAATACATTGGCTTGCGATAATGGACTACTTCCCCGTTGCGGAGATATACTTGTCATAGATCTAGGTTTGGAGATATTCTTTTGCATCGTTAATTTATCTTCATCTGTTTGTGATGGTCCTGGATTAATGCTCTTAATAAACATATAAGCACTCAATCCTTGATTATATAAATTATTCGATGAAGCTATTGTATTCCACAAATCTGGATGTTTGTCTTTTAAAAACATTATATTTTGTTCAGAGACTACCTGATCGAAATCAGAATATTTACTGCGTAATTTACTCTCAGCTATAGTTTCTTCAGATATCTTCTTAAATTCCTGCAATTGCTTCTTGAGATTCTTTACTTCATTCTTTACTTTGTTTAAATGTTTCCCTTCTGCCAAAGCGTCCGGATCCAATGCAAAATCTTCGTCAGACACGTTATCACTAGTAGTATTAGCGCTGTTTTTAGCCTCAATATTTTTAATATAGTGGTATAATTCGTCTCTTTCTTTTTGCGTCTTCTCAAGTTTTGTTCGGATTTCTCTGAAACTCTGCTTCGCACCGCTCTCGACTTCTTGCTCATTCTGTTCGTTATCTACCTGACCTTCCTGAACCTGATTCTGCGTATCTAAATTTTGCTCTTCTTTTTCGTCAAACATTACTACTCCTTATAAAACTGTTGGTTTAAATGATTTCAATATCTCGTTATCCGGAAATTCATTGTTTAATTTCATTGCTGTATATAATAATTCGTTATTTAAATGTTTTAACACAAAATCAGCTAGTTGTCTCTCATCATCTCTTAAAGTCAAATAATTATTTACTAAATAATTCGCTACTTTAATATCCGGAAGAACCCATAAAAATTGAATACGATCTTCAGAAGCAGTATATTTATATACAGCCTCATCATAATGTGGTGTAGGACAGGATCTTCGTGCCACAAATGGATTCTTCATAACACGAGTTAAAAGTTTGTCATGCTGAAATATGGAAACTATATAAAAATCTTCATTAGATCCATATTTACTTTTTGCATCCTCTAAACATTCAAGAAATTTCTGTTCATAGTTTTTCAGTTGTTCATCTGCTTGATCTACTGCACAATGCTGATCATCTACAGCTTTTATCAGTAGTTCGGCATTAATTTCTCCAACTGTCTTTCGCTTTTTTTCCTCTTCCATTCATTCCTTATTCACGTGTACAAATTTATATTTATTCTCTATTCCACTAAAAAATACATGCTGCTTATATTCCAGTTTATCTTTGTAATAATTAGGATTATCCTCTAAAATTTTAGATAAATCAGAAACTAATTCTTGACCCACTCTTAAAGCGTCAAATTCATCTTTAATCACCTCTAAATAATAATATCCAATAATTTTACCATTAATTATTACTAAATAATGATCAATATTATCCGACCGCTGCGCTAGAGTAATCTTCACTTTGTGAGAATGAACCTTAATCTCAAATGGTAACTGATAAAATATAAATTGGGGACTCTTTTTGGGAAATAAGCTCTTAAAAAATTTAACCAAAAAATGAAATGGGTTCATTGAAATTCATTCGGTTCTATAATGCTTATTCCTTTTTCACAATTATCACAACCCTCACATAAAATTGTATTTCGTTTCACATATTCGGATAAAATATAAGTTTCTACTTCTTTCACAACTTTATTATCTACAAATAAAACAACTGGTTCACATTGGCAATTTTTTTTTATACAGTTACATGCGTTCGCATAAACGAATTGATAGACATCATCATTATTATATAAATATATTCTGGTTAATCTAATTACATTATCTAAAGTGAACGCTATACGACATAATATTTTATCTCCAGGCATCATTTCGTCATCATAAAAAATCAAATTAGTTACTCTTTTTGTCATTTATTTCTCCAAAAGTTTCGTTGCCCCATTGTTCTATAGTGCTCCTGATGATATCTGTAAATTGCTCTTCCATTATCTGCCATTGCACATCTGTAGGAATAATACATACAAATTCATTATTATAAGGTTCATAATAAATTAAAATATTCCAAACCTTTATAAAATCATCTATCGTTATCGATAAAATTCCGCAACATTTCCTGCGCTTAGAAACATTGTGTTTCGATATGTTCCCCGAGATAAAATCAATCTTCGTTATCTTGTTCAATTTTATCCCTTAAGTTTAATATCCAAGTATCATTTAGTATCTCCAGAAAGACTTCACCTTCATCTTGCAGGTGTGTTTTAATATTTTAAAGTAATTGTTAGTTATTTTAATACTGCAATGTTTTCCTTAAACTATGGAGATTTATATCAACAAAAAGAGGGATATCTCATGACATCCCTCCGAAATCACAGTAAAACGGATCTATTTTCTTTTCTTCTTGGATTCACTTATTGCTATGGCAATTGCTTGCTTTGGATTCGTGACCTTAGGTCCTTTTTTTGAACCCGAATGCAATTTTCCGGCCTTGAATTCCTCCATAACAATAGCTACTTTGCTTTTAATCTTTTTCTTTTTTAGTTTCTTTCTTTTCACGTGCTTCCTTTCTTTTGCACTCTGCATTATTAGGCGCAGTGCATTGGCATTTATAGCAATACTTATTTGGAATATATTTAGGTTTAGGATTATTCAATTTCCTGAAAATATGCATTTTTCTTAGATTTTCGCCTATTGTAATATATACACAATTTGATGGACTATAATCCAGTTCATTATCGATACGGTCTATCGTTAATCCCATTTTCCATCCATTAGACAACGACCAATCAATAAATGATTTAGGATTTTGTAACCATTCTTCGCATATTTTAATTCCTTTACCTTGATAATATGGATAATCTGAAGGTTTGGCATTGTAACATCTATTAATCATGCTTCTAAATTTACTGTATAATGGATGCTTAGTTTTTTTATGTTGCGTTAATCCATGTTTTAATCCATATTTATTAGCTTTATTTATTCCTTTTCTAGAACAACCACAACTCTTAATTCGTTCACATTTTATTGAACTTGTATCAAGTACCGTAGTTTTTCCGCATTTACATTTGCACAACCAAAGCCAAGATCTTCTTTTATCTTGGCCAACTTTTTCTAAGACTTCAAAATAATTATTCTTAAAACCCAGCATTAATTCCTTATATATTTCATTTATCTAAAATATACTACGATTTAATGAATTGCGCAACTTACTTTTTAAGCGTGCCTTCGCGCTTTAATTTCCTTTTCTTGAGTTCTGGATAAAGCCTGTATACCTTCCTTTTGATCCCTTCAGGATCCGGGGCAAAGTGTGCTCTCGCTAGTGCATTACGGGCTCGTGAAAGCGTGTCGATTGGGTAGCTAAATTTCGAAGCACCGCCAGAAGCACCTGCAAATTCCTTTGGGGAAACATCTTTATATTTTCCCGCACTTCCGCTGCCCTTTTTGGCGCGCATCTTCTCTTCTTCGCCTCTTTTTACTTTTACACCTTTTGCTACGGTTATTTTCTCTTTAGCCATTTTATTCCTTATTTAGTCCAAAAAGATTTCATTATAGGTCTTGTCGGCATATTTGCAGTTGATAGTTCATCCTCGCATATCAATTGACTATTACGTAGATCTATATAATACCTCGGATCTATCCAATTATTATCTCTTCCTTGTGCTCCCCTTAGAATATCCGAATCACTAGTATAAAACCTATCAGTAAAAGGATAATCTTTACGAACAGCTTCAGCGCTGTCATAATCTGGCAACATATTCCGAGCAACTTTTGATATATTTTTTTTTCCCATATTGGTCCTATCTTATCAATGTAGTATTTTGATAGCTCAATATCTTATCTATTTCTCTCTGCCGTTCAGTTTTCTTCGCAGCTAGATTGGCAGGTTTCCCTAAAATAGCAAATGCTATCTTTTCCGCCTTACCTTTTATTCTCGGCATTGCTGGCATGTTACCATTTCTTCGGACTATATTGTTCCCTACTCATTCTATCAGTTTGTCTAATTTCTCTCTCTATTTCATGTCTTGAGTCATCTATTGATTCAGGCAAGAATCCATGTATTCTTTCATAGCCCTTCATCATTACATCTTGTGGCATATTAGCTATTTCACGCGGATCGTTGTGTAACATTCCGTTCTCGTGCATCTCATGACGTCTTCTCGGATCCATGTGGGATTCATGCTTTTCCATTCCTTCTCTCTCATGCATACGATCCTTATGCATTCTTTCCATGTGATGCATCTCGCCACGTCGTTCATGCATTCTATCTCTCATCGATTGATGATATCTTTTTGCCATCGTCGGCCCTTTCGTAGAAATTGTCCACCCATAAAGGGGAACAAGGTTAATATTCCTCTAACTACTGTACATTAATTCCAGGTTGTATCGCCTGCGCTTCCATACCATTTTGTATCGGAGCTGCTGCATTACTATTTTCTATCGCTTTCATAGAATTTGCAAGCGTAATTAATTTTTCTAACTGATTCAAATCTATAGTCTCTATTTCTTTGAGAGCCTTAACCAGATTCAATAGACCTATATCTTGATCTTTCACCGCTTGAGCTCTACGTTCATCCGCTAATGCCCTATTTTCTTCCACTCTGCTAATTCTTTCTACACCCAATCCTTGATCCGCTACCGTTCTAGCTTTCGCTAACTCTATTCTAGATTGCGCTTCCTGCATCTGCAGTTGCATTTGTTGTTGCTGCATTTGTTGTTGCTGCTGCTCTTGCGCTTTAACCATATCTATTAACTCTTTCTTGTTCTGAATCGTAGCTGCTTCCAGTAGCTTCTCATTAGGTATCGGAATTCCCAGTTCCTTGAGTTTAATAAGCTGCGCAAATTCCATCTGCTTCTGCGTAGATGTATTCAATCCATCTTCTACTACACAATGATATGTACCAAACAACTTTGAATAAAATTGGTCACTAGGTCTCTCCCCTTCTAATATGTTTTGCACTTTTCCAGGAGTAAAGTTCATTTGTATAAGCTTTATAACTATATCACCCAATAGCTTCTGAGAACGATCCAAATTATCATAAAGAGATTGTAACGAAACCTGACTAGCTCTTTGACGTAACATGGATACAATACCAGCTACATCATCTTGCGCTAAGCCTAATGATTCTTTCCCCATTCCTATTATCTCTTCCACTTCCGCGCCCAAGGCTTGTGTAAGTTGAAACATTGATGCAGGTATCACTGCCGGTGCTATCTTCTCCACATCACTCATTTGTGACTCCGATTTCACCGCTAATACTCTTCCATTACCAGAAAGAAATAAATCCTTAGGATTCACTAGACTGTTCTCTTTGTATTTCCAACCAGAATTTATTTGTGATTCTTCTATGTCGAGCATATTTACCATATGTCTATTGTATAAGAATTGTGGGTCCCGTAATCCACGAACTGCCGATTGTAGCCTATATTCCATATAGGGCATTTGGGGTTCATAATACGCATAAACAGGAACAAATGGATAACAGTCCAGTCCACTCGGTTGTGCACCACAGTACATGACTCTACCTTGTACTACTATAGCCAAGTTAACTGTTGGTATTTCTTGCTCTATAAGTTCGACATTGGGATTCATAGCTAAGAATCTTTTTAATTGATCATTCTTATCTGTGCTGCGCCATTCATATTTTTCACCAGTTTGTCTATCTACCATTAATTTCTGCGTGCGAAAATCTCTGAAATAAAACTCGTCATATGTGACCAAATCTCTCATTCCGAGATTGTTATACGCTTCGGCCATGTATTGAAAACGGCCGTCACGACCGGGACCAGAATCAGTACCAATAAGAGATAAAATAACTTCAGTTTGGTCAGGCATTAATGAGATAGCTTCGCGCTTCGTTATATATGAACGACGCCATATGTTATTGCAATCTGATAAGTCCTGTTTCTTCCAATATGGATCCATCAATATACTATTAAATGGACAATTATTAAATTTAAGATCACCAGAAATAGGATCAGATCTATAATCCATCCATACTTCAATTAAGTTTAATCCAGAAATAAGAGATCCATGAAAAGTATCAGATATTGTTTCTAGGACTCCCTCACGATTATACAACCAAAACATTATTTTGGTAAATTGATCTGCAGTCTCAGCATCGCCATTTTCAACTGGAGATACTATACTAGATTTCCTATTTAATCTTTGATGTCCTTCTATACTCTGTACTATACGCCTTATACGGTTAAAATAGAATTGTTTCTTATTGCCATACGGAGCGTTGCCATATAGATTGTTTATCATATTTTGACAACCACTATAGTACTGCACATCTAAATCCGCTTCGGCCCACCATGTCTGATTTATAGTGTAACTCTGCGAATAAAATGATTCCATCCTATTAAGTATCTCTATGTGTGGTACATCTCCAGTCAATGGTGCAAAACTTGGAATTATCATTCATTCCTCCCATAAAGGCTTATACCGAGCTCTTTTTAGGATTAGTTTAGATCGCACTATTAAAAGTTGCAATAAAATAAAAAAAACCGCTATTTCTAGCGGTCAAACTTTATTATAATTGCCCACTTAAGGACCGGAGATTTATGCTACACAAATTATAACATCAATTAAAATCCATGTCTATAAGGATCAGAAAAATTCTGTTCACCATATCTTACTTCATGTTCCATCTTCTTTAAATCTTGCTCCGTCATACCATCCCTTGTTTTAGGTAACGAGATAGCTAGGTATCTCATCGCATCCGAAAAATTAGAAGACCAATCGTGTAGCGGTTGTGATTTATATATTCGTTTCTTTATATCATATTCTTGTCTATAATTTTCCAGAGCTTTTAC
>Ga0307372_10006265_pt1 | contig 17481 bp, 19 predicted proteins | sample OX1MG_FD_202533 | JGI IMG/M metagenome (GOLD analysis project Ga0307372, IMG submission 202533) | Soil microbial communities from Risofladan, Vaasa, Finland - OX-1 | ecosystem: Environmental > Terrestrial > Soil > Coastal area > Acid sulfate soil | place: Finland: Risofladan, Vaasa | collected... | reverse complement strand
GGACCGGAAGACTCGGAGCTTCCGTTTATCGCTGAAGGTTGAACTATGGAATTCATGGAACAGTGTACCTGTATGCTCTCTAATTAGAGGGTTCCCAGGTGTCTCACGTCACATTGGCACGGGGGGGTAGAGGTTTGGCAACTGATACTTAAGGTGCGGTGGGCGTTCACTTCGTCTATCTGTAAGACTAGTCTAGCGGGTTCCCGCTATGGGATTTGAACCACGCATAGGTCATTGACAAACCTTCCTCAAGCCCAATGCGCGGTGCCCAGCCCAATTTTTTCAGTTTCGACACATCCAACAGTTTCCGTGGTGTGCCATCAGGCTTGGAGGGATCAAATACAATCTCGCCCTGGAAGCCCACCACTCGTTTCACGAGCACGGCCAGATCGGCGATGGTAATGTCTTCGCCCACACCTACGTTAACGGGCCCCGCACCGGAGAAATTCTGCAGCAGGAACACCGCCGCCTCCGCCAGGTCAACCACATGGAGAAATTCCCGGCGTGGTGTACCTGTTCCCCAAACAACCACAGTCTTGTGCTCCCGCAGCTTTGCCTCGTGGAACTTACGTATCAGCGCGGGTAGCACATGCGAACTTTGCAAATCGAAATTATCTCCAGGTCCGTAGAGATTGGTAGGCATAGCAGAAATAAAATTACAACCATACTGCACACGATATTGATCGCAAAGCTCTATGGCTGTGATCTTGGCGATAGCATATGCGCGATTGGTACTCTCCAGTATCCCGGTTAGTAGATACTCTTCCTTGATAGGCTGTGGCGCCAGCCGCGGATAGATGCAACTGCTGCCAAGATTGAGAAGTTTACGCACGCCGAACCGATAGGCCGAATGAATAATATTGGTTCCAATCATGAGATTGTCGTAGAGAAAATCGGCCGGGTAGGTGCTATTGGCGAGAATACCGCCCACCCTGGCGGCGGCCAGGATCACGTATTCCGGCTTAGCCTCCCCGAAAAAGTGGTTAACTGCGCCTTGATCCCGAAGGTCCAGTTCTGCGTGGGTGCGTACCAGAATATTAGTGAATCCCTCTACTTGCAGACGGCGATGGATAGCCGACCCCACAAGCCCATGATGTCCGGCCAGGTACAGGCGACTGTCCTTATTCACGCGGATCGACAGCTTTAAAACCGTGGGCGCGCACCAGCTGGTCACGTTCCGCTAGCGCCAGATCTTCTTGTACCATCTCGTTGATCATCTGCTCGAAGCTGATCTTCGGCTGCCAGCCGAGTTTTGTGTGGGCCTTCGAGGCATCTCCCAGCAGGGTTTCCACTTCCGTCGGCCGGAAGTAATGTGGATCAATCGCGACGACATACTTGCCGGTCTTGCGATCGAGGCCACGCTCATCGGCACCCTGGCCTTCCCAGGCAATGTCCATGTCAAGCAGTGCGCCTACCTGTTCCACAAATTCGCGCACCGAATGCTGCTCACCAGTAGCGATCACAAAATCTTCCGGCACCGGCTGCTGCAACATCAACCATTGGGCCTCAATGAAATCCTTGGCGTGCCCCCAGTCACGTTTGGCATTGAGATTGCCGAGATACAGTTTCTCCTGCAGGCCGAGTTTTATGCGCGCCAAGCCACGCGTAATCTTGCGGGTTACAAAGGTTTCGCCGCGTATCGGACTTTCGTGGTTAAACAAAATCCCATTGCAGGCGAACAGGCCGTAGGCTTCGCGGTAATTCACCGTTATCCAGTAAGCATACAGTTTGGCTGCACCGTAGGGGGAGCGCGGATAGAACGGCGTGGTTTCCCGCTGTGGAGTTTCCTGCACTTTACCAAACATTTCGGAAGTGGACGCTTGATAGAAACGCGTCTTCTTCTCCAGCCCGAGAATGCGGATCGCCTCCAGCAGCCGCAACGTACCCAGCGCATCACTGTTAGCAGTGTATTCCGGTGTTTCAAACGACACCGCTACATGACTCTGGGCCCCCAGGTTGTAGAGTTCATCCGGCTGCACTTCCTGCAGCACCCGTATCAGGTTGGTGGCATCGGTGAGATCGCCATAGTGGAGTATGAGCCGGCGGCCCGACTCGTGGGGATCCTGGTACAGATGGTCGATGCGGTCGGTATTGAGCAGCGAAGCGCGCCGCTTGATGCCGTGCACCTCGTAGCCCTTGTCGAGCAAGAATTCGGCCAGATAAGCGCCGTCCTGTCCGGTGATACCGGTAATCAACGCTTTTTTCATACCCCTTTATCTCCTTGCCAAGTCCAACAGACGTGATTCCAGTGCCGATAATATCCGCACTTTATCCAGCTGGGTCTCTGCATAGCGGCGCGCCTGCGCGCCCAGTTCCCGGCGCTGGACCGGTGCGTCCGCCAGTTGGCTGATGGCCGTAGCAAACGCATCGGGGTCGCCGGGGCGAACCAAAATACCACAGCCAGAAACTACCTTCCCCACCTGGGTGTCAGGTTGAGTGGTTGCGATGACAGGCCGGCCGCTTGCCAGCATCCCGGTCAGCTTAGAGGGCATTACCAGATCCGCGGCATCCTCGCGCTGCGGCAAGAGATGGATATCCGCCAGATTCAGGAGTGCATTGAGCCGTTCCATCGGCTGTAAAGCAAGAAAACGTATATTATCAAAACTCCGCGCCATGGCTTGCAGTTTTTCCCGTTCACCACCATCGCCGCAGATGACCAACAACAGGTCTTTCCGATCAACCAGCCGCTGAAACGCCTGGACAAGAATCTCCAAGCCCTGTTTGGCACCGAGATTACCCGCGTACAGCGCGACCACGGTCGTATCGGCTATACCCAGCTCGTGCCGCAGTGGCGACACTTGTGTCATGGGTTTGATTGCATGGATATCCACCCAGTTGGGGAATAACACCCGCCGCTCGCGCATCACTGCCTTGGCATCCAGGCGCTCCAGCATGCGCTCGGAAATGGTCGAGACGCGCTCAAACCTATGCATCCAGAAGCGCTCCATAGCCAGTGCCCAGCGTTTTATCCGCGCACCCCGTAAAAGTCCCAGTTCAAAAGCTGCATCCAGCTCAAAATCCTGAATATGCAGCCATGCAGCTGCTGCGCCGATACGGGCCGTCATCCATGCCACGGGAATGCAGAAACTGGTCGGCTCCACCACCAACACCACATCCGGCCGCGACCACAGCCCGCTCCACAACATCACCGGCAAGCTGGAAACCGAAAAACTTGCCAGATGCAACAAGCGATTGAGCCCCGACAGGCGCCGCGGCACCCATAACGGGCATCGGTATATATGCACGCCTTTTAGTGTTTCGCGTCTGTAGCGCCAGCCGGCATAACCTTCTTGCACCCGCCATTGGGGATAATAGGGCGGCGCCGTCACCACCCTGACGTCATGACCACGGGCAGACAGCCAGGCCGCCATTTCCCCGGTATATTTTCCGATGCCGGTTAATTCCGGCGAAAAGTTGATGCCATAGATTAAGAGCCGCATCAGCGGGTTTGCCCACCAAACAGAAAATCCGCCTGCACCGCCTTGCCGTCGCGGTCATAGGTCATGTTATAGACACCATTGAGTATAAAACCGCGTTCCCGCAGCCAGGCAATCACCTCATCCGCCAGTGCCTGGCCAGCATAGAGTTCGACAAATGAACATTCTACATAGACATACGCGAAATGTCGCAGTAGAGTTTCGCAACCTTTTAGGGCAGAAAGTTCATAGCCTTGTACATCCAGCTTCAGCAGCGCTGGGGGCTGGATATGCTCAGCAGAAACGAAATCTTCCAGCCGTCCAATTTTGATAGTCTCGGTACCTGATTCCCGCGTGCCGGGGAATATCCGGTTTTGCAGGGACGTTATGGGCAGCAGCGAGGAAGAATCGTCGCGCTTGGAAACATGGATGGTCGCAATACCTGCTTCAGGCCCAATTGCCACTTGATGCAATTCGACCTTTATATCGCTTTCAAAGACCCTACGGAATATCTCCGCCGGCCCATGCAACGGCTCGAATGAAAGGATCGCCGCATCCGGAAAACAATGCCTGGCTACCAGCGCGAACTGGCCGCGGTTGGCGCCGATGTCAATCACTGTTTTGGATTTTAGACCGTGCAACGCTTTCGTTTGTTCCACCGATGCAGTTACTCCCAGATGCAGCAACACGTGTGCTAGTCGTGGCCTAATAAGAATACCTATTAGTTTTTGGGTTCGCTTCATCTGAACGCGATCTATCCGAGAACAGCAGTCATTACTCGCCTACTATGTTAATAATTCGCATGGCTAACGATGGTTTGGCTATTTGCTCATATGTTGCGTAGGCATTAGCTTGCATTCTCTTTAGCTCGTTTGGTTTCTCAAGCACATAGATCAATGCGGACAATAACCCCGCTTCTGGATTTCGATGATCAAACAACAAGCCATTTTCTCCGGACTTGATGTAACTCGGCTCTGGGCCTTCGTGAGTGGTTAAGTTATCATGCGTTATTGGTGGTAGGCTCAATGACATCAGGTGAACAATACTAAGACCAGCATTACCAGGATAACATCCCACCATACAACTGCGGGAGATTCTATTTATCTGTTCTGAATCATATACTGCACCGTTGAATTGAATCCATGGAATGTCTGACGCAAGCTGGCGAATGCGCTTCGCTTCGGGCCCATCACCAATTATGTGAACGGTGACTTCTGGGTGGCCCATATCACGAATACACTTTACGGTATTAATCAATAACTCCAGGCGGCAACCGGGGCGGAGTCTCCCTATGTAGAGAATTCCATGCTCGACATCGGTTTTCTCGTTTGGCTCAACAGAATGGGGGTTATCTAAAGAATTTTCCGCAATTGTAATCTTTCTCGTCGGTAAGCCAAGGCACCGCAATGATGCGGCCACAGAGGGTGTGTAGCAAATATATGCAGTACACGCACTTAGTAAAACTTGATAGATAATTTTCCAAAATAAACCAGGACTTTCTTTTCGATATACGCCATGCCCACGGGGGTATACAGGTATGCTATTAATTTTGCACCAGATCATTGTTGTCCAGAAACTCAGATATCGCATATTTGCAAAGATGATAACTGCATCAGGCCGTAGGTTTTTGAGTTGTCGAATTATCCCAATTTGATACATTCCAATTTTATTTCCCAGTGGCTTTATCATAGATATTTTACGACTATTAACTCCATGTATATGTGCTGTAGTATCGCTATCATACCCATGAGTCATTTTTGCTGGGGAATAAAGCACAGTTAACTGCCAATGCCTGCCTAACTCTAAAAAGAGAGGGACGCTATAGTTAGCAACTATCGGTTGGATATAGCAGACCTTTTTCAAAACCATACTCCCATTCTAAGAATTAGTGGCAGCTACTAGTCGCTTGAATTCAGTCAGATAGCTAGCTGCAATGCGACACCAATCAAACTCCTTGACTCTCCCAATGTTAAGCGCACTTTTGCTTAACATGTCAGTTTGTGCATCCATTAACTCAATTAAAGCATTTACTAAATATTTGACATCCGATTTATCGACTAGTCTAAGGTACAAATATTCAGCCGCCTCGATATTCGGAGGGATATTAGAACAAATCAGAGGTTTGCCAAAAACCGCGCCCTCGCGAATTGGTAAAGAACTCGATTCATGCAGTCCTAGCGCCATAACTGCGCGACAATTGCGATAAAGCCACAGTATCTCATCATGTTCGATTCGACCAAGGTAATACACAGACTTCAGCTGATATTCCTTTATTCGCTTTAGAACTACTTTCCAGTATCCATAATCATTGCCGGTTAATACACAGGGTAATTCCCGCCCAAATGCATGACGGACAGCAGCTAAAGCTTCAATTAATAGTAGGTGATTCTTATGTGGCCATACTTGAGCTGGATAGAATATAAATTCATTTGGACTTAGTTCATTACACAATCTAGGTTTCTTCTCATGAGACTTTCTGGTGAACTTCTCGACATCAACACCTTCATAAGCCACAAATATATTTTCAGGCTTTATCGAGAATCTATCGATCAAACAGTCTTTTATATAGTTGCTGCTAACCTGTATAGAGGCAGCTTCCCAACATGTCAATCGATAAGGTGCCCATCGCAATATTCGTCGAAGGAAGGAAAAATATTCTGGATGATATTCATGCTGTATATCATGAATACATACTACTGAAGGTACATTAAGCGCATAATAATTTAATACAACGGTCGGTGTAAGAATTACATCTACCGTACTATTAATCGTACTAGATATACGAGATCTAAAGACCTTATCAAACCAGTGGCGAATATTATAATTATGAATCATCCACGCGCATAGCGATATCAGTCTATTAATCAATGTAGTTAATGTGTTAATAGGCACATTCAAATATTCAACACGTGTTCCATCAAAAATGGATTTAATATATATTTTATTTTTATACGAAGTAAGTATTATTAGTCTATCGGGTTGATTTATGGCATTTATTAGACCTTTAGTTATACCAAGTGAAAATGTGTTCATTCCACCTGCATATTCTGGATCTAAATTAGATAAATCTACTCCGATTCTCATATAGCCCTAGCCTTGTACTTTCTCAAGAGCTGCTAGTAAGGCTGAGCATGATTTTGTGACTTGGTCCTCAGTCATGCCTACAAACGTCGGTAGATTGATTCCGGATTCTGATAATTTATACGCGATAGGATTATTCTCTGGTTTATACATTGGGAGCATTGATATTGGGAAAAAAAATGGGCGAGTATCAACACCGGACGCGCGCATATGGCCTATAACTGCGTCTCTTCTGACTCTATCTAGACTATCAACAATGGCACATACCATCCAGACAACTGGGGCGGCACTAACAATTGGATTACATTCAATCCCACTGCCTTCTAACTTATCCTTATATAAGTCAAGTATATTCTTCCGATGCATTAAGAAATCATCAACTTGCTCTAACTGTGCCACACCAATAGCCGCCTGTAGATTAGTCATCCGGTAGTTATATCCAACTTCAGTGTGCCAATAACGGATTGATTTTGACATTGCATGGTCACGAAGCAATTTAGCCCTCTCATATAAAGCATGGTCATTCGTAGTTATCATTCCGCCTTCTCCAGTGGTAATGATCTTGTTACCGTAGAAACTAAACACTCCACAATCACCAAAAGCCCCCACTCGAATACCCCCTATTGAAGCACCATGTGCTTCGGCAGCATCTTCAATCACATGCAGTCCGTGCGTGTGCGCAATCTCCATAATTTCCGGCATATTTGCCGGATGGCCATATAAATGAACTGGAATTATTGCCCGTGTCTTGGGGGTTATTGCTTTAGTTATAGCGAACGGAGAAATGCAATATGAATCTCGACAAACATCCACTATAACCGGTTTGGCCTGGGCCATTCTCACGGCATTAGCCGTAGCAACGAAGGTCAAATCAGGAACTATAACCTCATCGCCATCGCCGATACCCAACACTTTCAAAGCGAGGTGCAATCCGACTGTGCCATTGCATACTGATATTGCATATTTAGTCCCACAAAACTCTGCAAATTTATGCTCAAAGGCATCTATATATCGACCAAGGGATGACACCCATCCACTCTTTACAGCATCAGTGATGTTTTTGAGTTCAAGATCAGACAGTTTAGGTTTTGAGATTGGAATCACGGTGTTTCCTCAACAGAATTGCTTGAGAGATAGTGTTAGGTAATTAGGGCGTTTCGTAACCACAGGCATAGGATAAGTGCTTATGGTTACAGGGAAAATCAGTCATTTTGCCTGTGCGGCCAACTTTTTGAGGGGGCGCAAGTGCGTTTTCTGTGGTTCGTTTCGGGTGCTCCACACCAGCCGCGGCTACGTTAAATGCCGGCGTTGCGGCAAGAGCAAGAGCCTCACCAAGCTGCGGCGCGAGATCGAAATCCTCAAGGGCTTTTACCAACTGCAACCGGCCTATCGCCTGGCCCAGGATCTGGGCGTCGATACCAAGGTGGTCACGCGCGTCTACCAACATTTGCGTGAAGCCGTGTTCCATGTCACCGAACTCGAAGGCGGCAAACTCAAGGGCGAGATCGAATTGGACGAAGCCTACTTCGGCGGTCGGCGCAAAGGCAAACGCGGTCGGGGTGCCGCCGGCAAAAGTATCGTGTTTGGCCTGCTGGAAAGGGATGGACGCGTCTATACCAAGGTCGTCGAGCATCTCACCGCCCAGGAACTCATGCGCCATATCCAGGCCCGTACCCGCAAGGGCTCGGTGTACTACACCGATGCCTTCCGCGGTTACCAGTCCCTCCGGCGCTTCGGCAAGCACCACGTCGTCAGCCATCAGCATGCCTTCGTGAACCGCCGCACCCGCAACCACATCAGCGGCATCGAGGGCTTCTGGAGTTACGCCAAGTACATCCTGTATAACTACCGCGGTGTTTCCAAGTATCATTTCCCCATGTACCTCAAAGAGATCGAGTACCGTTTTAACCACCGCCGCGAGAACCTATTCAAGCGGTTTCTGAAGCTCTATTTGAGCCTGTAAATAAATTTGTGTAACTGCCCATTGACACCTACCTTTATACAGGAGCAAGCCGATGGAAGCAGCAGTGGACGAGAGCAAACTGAAAGCGCTGGTAGCGGAGCTGGCCAAGCACGTAAAGACCGAGAAGGATCTCGGTAATCTGTCAGCCATGCTGACCAAGCTGACGGTGGAAACGGCATTGAATGCCGAACTGGACGACCACCTGGGCTACGAGAAGCATGCAGCGGCGGGCCGGAACAGCGGCAACAGCCGCAATGGCACGAGCGCCAAGACGCTCAAGGGCCAGCACGGCGAAGTGCAGATCGAGGTGCCACGCGACCGGAACGGCAGTTTCGAACCGCAGCTGGTGCGCAAGGGGCAGACCCGCTTTACCGCGTTTGATGACCAGATTCTGAGCCTGTATGGCAAGGGCATGACCACCCGGGAGGTGGTGGCGGCGTTCAAGGAGATGTACGGCGCCGAGGTCTCGCCCACGCTGATCTCGAAGGTGACCGAGGCGGTGATGGAGCAGGTGACGGAGTGGCAAAACCGGCCCCTGGACGCGCTTTACCCCATCGTCTATCTGGACTGCATCGTGGTGAAGGTGCGGCAGAGCAAGCAGGTGATCAAGAAGTCGATCTACTTGGCCTTAGGGATTGACCTTGAGGGACACAAGCAGCTGTTGGGGCTGTGGATTGCCGAGACCGAAGGCGCAAAGTTCTGGCTGAACGTGCTGACTGAACTGCAGAACCGGGGCCTCCAGGACATCCTGATTGCGTGCGTGGACGGACTGACCGGATTTCCGGACGCGATTGAAGCGGTGTATCCGAACACGCGCATCCAGCTGTGTATCGTCCACATGGTGCGCAACAGCTTGAAGTACGTGTCCTGGAAGGACTACAAGGCGGTGACGGCCGACCTGAAGCAAATTTACCAAGCCCCCACGGAAGCCGATGCGCGGGCTGAGCTGACGCGTTTCGCGGCGACCTGGGACAGCAAATACCCACAGATCAGCAAAAGCTGGCACCGGCATTGGCCGAACCTGATCACCCTGTTCGACTACGCTGGAGAAATCCGCAAGGCGATCTACACCACCAACGCGATCGAATCGCTGAACAGCATGATTCGGCACGCGACACGCAAACGCAAGATCTTTCCGCATGACGAGTCGGCGCTGAAGGTCGTGTACCTGGCGATCCAGGCAGCATCAGCGCGTTGGACCAAACCGATCCAGAACTGGAAAGCGGCCTTGAACCGATTTACCATCGAGTTCGAAGACCGTGTGATGAATCACCTATGATGGGCGTTTACACAAAACGGTTTACAGGCTTGCTCTATTTTGGTTACGTTTCGCCCTAATTACCTAGTGTTATTACATTACTATCCCCCAAACCAACATCTATTCCGAAGAATGAATACATGGACTAACCAAAACACAGAAAAATAAGCATGCGCTACTTCCTCATCTGCAATATCATTGAATGGGCAATCAGGCTTGGAGCTACAGATGCTGTATAGCTGTTAAAAAATAGCTTAGTCAACGGTCTCATTAAACGACCCATATTGATGGGATTGTATTTCACTTTTGTAACACTAAGACCAACTATACTTGCCATCTCAAATAGATCGCGTGGTCTAAAAAAACGTATATGGTCATAATTGAAACTCCTAAATTTCGAATACAACGTTCTTCCGTAACACAAGTTGTCGTAACTTACAATTTTTCCAGTAAATAGTATCCTTATTCTATCTACTAAGTCGAAATACAAAGGTACGCTAACTATTAGCATACCTCGGTCATTCAAAATACTAGCGGCCTGTTCAAGGAGCCCTAATGGATCAAATATGTGTTCCATCACATCAAGTAGCAGAATCAGATCAAATGATTGTGTCAACTGAAAAGGTGTGCTGAAATCATGATTAATAACTTTAATACCTTTCTTTTCCAATTCTAATAAGCAATCCATGTTCAGTTCCATTCCATATACTTCGCAACCGTATTTAATGAAATCGGCACTTACAGAGCCGTACCCGCACCCAATGTCAAGTATTTTCATTCCACGGTGCAATTCAGGAACGAAACCTTCTATTTTTTTGCTGCTGTTGTATTTCGCATCAATTAGGGCAAGCTCTTTATAAAATTCATTGTAATATTTGCTGGCGTTACTCATTTAACCGCTACCTCATGCGCTGATGGAGCATCAGACGACGATGGTCAACCATTAGATATAATTCCACTTACCTATTCCCCAGGAATAGTCGCATACGCGATGTGGGAAATTAATCATATCAAGCCGCCTGTCTGGTGAACACAGCGGGTGGCAAATAGCCCAATACACTGTGTGGCCTCGACCTGACACTCCCAAATAGTATGGTACGGTAGCAGAGTCTGCTCACGAGGAGCAGACCATGAAGAGGAAACGATTTACTGAAGAGCAGATTATCGGGGTTTTGAAGCAGGCGGTGGCTGGAGCGAAGGCCAAGGATTTGTACCGGCAGCATGGGATCTCAGAAGCTACCTTTTACAACTGGAAGACCAAGTACGCTGGGATGATGGTGTCGGAGGCCCGAAGGCTTAAGGAACTGGAGGCGGAGAACAGCAAGCTGAAGCGTCTGTTGGCGGACGCGGAGCTGGACAAAGCCGCCCTGAAGGATCTGCTGGGCCGAAAATGGTAAGCCCGCAGGCGAAGCGTGAAGCGGTGACGGCATTGATGACGGAACGGCGCTTCGGTGTAACACGCACTTGTGGGCTGATGAGACTGTCCCGATCACTGTATCGCTACCGCAGTGTGCGGGGACCGAGTGTGGACCTGGCCAGACGCATTGGAGAGATTGCCGCTGAGAAGCGGCGGTATGGTTACCGGCGGGTGTACCTGAAACTCCGAGTGAGGGCTGGGAGGTGAACCGCAAGCGGGTGTATCACTTATACCGGGACGCTGGCTTGGCGGTGCGGCGGCGCAAGCGCAAACGCATCGGGCTGGTGGAACGTAAGCCGTTACCGAAGCCACTCGCGGCGAACGAAAGTTGGTTGATGGATTTCGTATCCGATGGCCTGACGGACGGGCGCCGGCTGCGCTGTCTGAATATCGTCGACGACTGCACCCGCGAATGCATGGCGATCGAGGTCGATACCTCACTGACCGACTCCCGGATCCGGGCGGTGTTGCAGCAGCTGGCTGAGTCCCGGGGATTACCGCAGGCGATCACGGTGGATCATGGCCCAGAGTTCGAGAGCCAGGTGCTCGACACTTGGGCGTATCAGGCGGGTGTGGACCTGATATTCATCCGGCCCGGGAAGTCCAACGAGAACGCCTATATCGAGAGCTTCAATGGTAAGTTCCGGGACGAGTGTCTGAACGAACACTGGTTCCTGACAATGGCACATGCCCGACAAATCATCGAAGCGTGGAGGATCGGGTACAACACCGAACGGCCGCACAGCTCACTGAGAAATCTCACGCCTAAGGAGTATGCTCAGTGCCGTTCAACGGGCACGCCAAAAGGCGTATTGTTAACCGCAGCCTCTAAGTCCGTGTCATACTAAAGAAGGTGTCAGGTCGCTTCCATTGCCACCTTCGCCTTGAACAGTGCCGTATGGTTCCGTCTTGACCTTTTCATGTCTCTACCTCCAAGCTATTCAGGGTAGAGCTGTCATTCCACTTACGCTACTGTCCAGTTTTTGGGGTCCACTTCAGAGATCTGTCCTCACAATCGACTGGGGTATCAGCCGCCGGCCTCAGCTATCTTCCTGTAACGTTTCCAGGCTGGTAAACAGGCGGCATAATATGGCGAAAACTAAACATACAGTTCGTCTGAAATTCTGGGGCCTGTCAATGCAGCGGCTCAATCACCGGCCCAGATAGCGATTAGGATTCAAAACACCGCATGAGTTATTCTTTCACACCCAGACATCACTCACAGTTGCACTTGGAACTTGAAGCCGCGAATATTAGGAAACTCGCGCCCGCCGCATTAAAAATAATCCGACGAGCACACCAAGTATCATTGTTTGTACAAAATTAATAAAAGTAAAGCCTATTGTACCGAAGCGCAAAAACTGAAAAACTATCCAAAAGAATATTGCATAGGAAAACACACCAAACAGTCGACCCTGATACGGTTGAATAAAAGAATAAATAACTTTAAGCAACCAGCCAAGTATAAACATACCAACGGTAAGGCCCATTATCCCAAAAAACAAGTAAGACGTACTCCATATTGTTGGTGCTGCACCGACGTTGTCATTGCTGCCCCAAATAACATGGAAATAGACATAACTTATATCGTCGTAACTAGGTTTGCCGGGCCATATTATTCGAGGCACAAATATAATAAAGGTGTTAAACGAATAATGAATAAAACCCGATATTGCTCCACCAGCTTCTGTAAGAAGCTCGCTCCTTTGGGTTATCGACGCCAAGAACATTTCGAATGTCGACCACTCCATCGAATTAAAATAGAACACTATCACGCCACTTAAACTTTTACCGATGTAATCGCTCGGTGCAAGGCCTTTTGTTATCATCGGCAACACTATGCGTGCAATAAGTAGGGCAGCAATTGTTATCCCAATCAACGAGCCAATCACGAGCATTTTCGGGAACGTTATTCTTCTAATCAAATAGTGGTACCATATTACTGGAAATAATATCAATGGAATGACGACACTACGTTTAGCTGAAACAACATAATCGAGTACAAAAACAACCACAAGCAATGTGCCGATAACCAAGAGCGAACCTAATCGCTTTTTACCGTTCATTCTATATTGAGATAGATAAAGATAAATCGCAATCAATACCGCCCAATTTAATCCAGATTCCAATACCGGAATGACATTACTAATATTAAGTGAAAGTGCTCTTAGCGCACTAGGTGACAAATTATTTAGGATGTCGAAATTCAATGGACCATACAATAAAATGTTATACATTGTTGTTATAAAACCAACAATTAAAAGTAGGAATACGACGATATGTGCTTCGCTATGACGTATCACGCTCTGTCTATTAAATAGCTTTAGGGTGACTTTCTTACTCGGCAGTAATCTAACGGAGGATCCAAGCGCAAACATCGCAGTCGAAAGAGCGCCTAATATAAAAGCCACATTTACCAGATACGCGGGCTGATTTGCCGGCCTGATCCAAATCGGGCGGTAGTCGTGTGTAAGCCATAACCAAACACCCGGAAACATGAAATAAGTAAGAAAGAACACTAAAAATAGAGCCGATGGGTGGAACCAATCAATGTCTCCTGAGGGTTTAGGTCTTGCGGAGGACAAACAAGACAAACATGAAAATAAAACTGTCACCAAGACTAATGGTGCAGTCAATGATGACTGATTTTCTTCAGGAATAACAAAAACAAGAATACCAAGTACGAATATTCCGATGGTGGTTAAAGTAATCCCAAGATGAGCAAGTAAACGATAACTGTATATTTTTCTGGCCGCCTGAATCATACGTCTATCCTCATGAAAGCTCGCCACACTCCAAAAATGAAATAGCGTGGGACAGCCCAAATACGCAGCAATAACGGACCTCGTAAACTAAAGAACCATAATCTATTAAAAATATTATTTTTTGATCTAAATGACAATATTTTATTGAAAAGCCCTTGGCTACGTATCTTTTCATCAGAGCTTTCTGACGAGGTATATACAGATACATTCCTACTCGCGATAACTTTCCAACCAATCTCGTGCATTCTTGCCGAATATTCCAAATCACCCAAATAGTGAGGAAAAATTATTTTATATATATTTCCCGCGCTCATTACCGCTCGCATTGGAAATAGCGCACCGCGAGCCGGCAGTGCATCTACAAGTTCGAATTCAGATCGTATATTCAAGGCATTAATACGCATTCTGAAATAGTCGATCACATATCCACTGCCCAACTGCATACCATTTATTTCATCCCGTTGGCACGAACCGATTATCGCTTTGTTATGGAAAATACTCTCTTTAATTAGAGTTGATATAAAGGTAGATTCAAGCCGAACATCATCATTCAGCATTAAAAGATAATCGGTTTCCTTTGCAATTTTCACTGTATGAGCTATCCCCATATGCATTGCCCCACCCCACCACAGTTCCCCATTACCAGTGAGTACCGTTAAATTAGAAAATCCACACTTTTCTAGATACTCACCCGTCCCATCATCGGATCCATCATCCACAATGATGATCTGCAGAGAAGCGTAGTCTTGCGCTCTCAAATAACCTAAACATCGCTTAGTAAGCTCCCGGCGGTTATGTACTGGGATTACGCAGTACACGACTGGGCTATCTGCCATTACATTCACATTTCATAAATTTGATAATAAGGCAATCGCGCTGTCGAACCGGCAACTCTATGAGACGTAATGCCACAATTATGAAAGGGCGAATAATCCTGCTATCCAACCAACAGCTATGATGGTCTAATCGATTGTCGTTCGGATAAAAGAATGCCTTTAAGTTCAGCCTAAACCAACTTTCTGGAGTATTTCTCCAGATTTTTGTTGCAACAAAGCCATGCTTGGCCGCCATACTCGTCAATGCTTCGCTATTGTAATGAAATAAATGAAATGGTGCGAACCATCCACTCACCCAATTAGTACTGAATATTTTGCGCCATATGCTCGCAGAATTCGGCACAGCAAGGTATAGCGCCCCACCCATCTTTGTAACTCTGCTTAGTTCGCCCATAAACACTTGTGGATCACGTAGGTGTTCAAAGACCTGCATAAGATAAACAACGTCAAATGTTTTATCTGCAAATGGAATAGAGGATAAATCATTTACTTTATGTACATCGTAACCAACCTCTTGACAGGCTTTGACTACGTCACTATTCATCTCTGCACCAGATATCTTCACACCACGAGAATGATAATCGCTCAAATACTCAGCTTGGCCACAACCATAATCCAGGATCCGCCCACCATTTGGAATCTCTACAAAATCTCTCGGATCAGCATCGCCGCTTAACCGGTGAAACAGTTTTCGAAATGATGGATAACGGGAACCAATTCCCCGCGAATAATTTACCTTCTGATTATTAGAGTAGGCACTATAATAAAGCGTCAGCTGCTCCTCCGTGGGCATGGATAACATGAAAATAACGCCACAACTATTACATTCAACAAGCTGCCAGCTACCTGGCAGTCCTTTTCGTCTATCTCGAAGCATAAATCGGTAAGCAGTTTCAGAAATGACACCACCGCAATTCAAACAAGTGTTCATCTGTCATATCCCAACTTGATGGTCCAGTCACAACAGAAAAACCAATATCAGAAGGCCCATTGACATATTGGAGTATTATTTTCTTCGCACTGTATTTAACTGTCCCTTTTTGCAAAACGATATCGTATCCAATGGCCTTCCCCCCGTAAATACTACCAAGCGTGATACGGATTTTCTGCTTAATTCCCTGTATTGACCTTCTCCAATTTTTAGGACCAATTAGAACTAGAAAATTCCAGTTTAGGCAACCCTGATTTCTGATCAGTTCTGGTGTACTCACGCGGGGTCAGATCGCCGAGTGCACCATGCGGCCGTTGCTCGTTGTAATCTCGCCGCCAGGTTTCCTGCTTGGCCCGAGCATCGTTCAATGACAGAAACTCGTTGACGTTCAAAAATTCATCGCGCAGCCGACCATTGAAGCTTTCAATATAGGCGTTTTCTACGGGTTTGCCACGCAGGATGAAGTCCAGTTTTACGCTGTGTTCATGACACCACAGATCGAGTGCCTTGGAGATGAACTCTGAACCATGATCAACGGTGATGACCTGTGGGATACCGCATGTTTTAGCCAGCCGCTCCAGGGTGGTGGCGGCTCGTTGGCCGGTGAGCGATAAGTCGGCTTCCAGCACCGGACAGGCACGGTTGAACTGATCCACCAGGGTGAGGATACGAAAGCGCCGGCCGGTAGCGCAGCGCACTGGCGCTCATGCCTACTACCCGCAGTGCGTGCCGTTCGCTTAATCCCCGGCTTTGCATCGTTTGCACCACTTCCCGGCGCCCTGGCGCCGTCAGAACTTTTTTCGCAGCACCTCGCGGGTCACCTCCTGTTCCAGCATGGCATCCGCCAGCAGCTTCTTCAGGCGTGTGTTCTCACTCTCCAGCGCCTTCAGCCGTTTGGCATCCGGTACCGACATCCCGCCAAACTTACTCCGCCACAGGTAATAGCTGGCTTCCGAAAAGCCATGCCGCCGGCACAGCTCCTTCACCGCCAACCCGGCGTCAGCCTGCTTCAGGAAACCGATGATCTGCTCTTCGCTGTATCGCTTCTTCATGTCCAATCTCCTTCCGTTTCGGGATTGGACTCTAAACCTCAGTGCTACTCAATATGGGGGGGACGTCGCCAGGTATAAATGTCACATCACTGACGCCCAGCTCGCGGAAAATCTCGTTAACGGCCCGTCCGTTCTCGGCTTCGCGCAGCGCATACACAATCCGTTCCTCGGAAAACTTCGATCGCTTCATGTTTAGTCGAGGTCCAAATGGTCCGGTTTATAGGGAGGACGTCATGTATCCACAAAGGCACTACTTTTTTCTTCTTTCGGAAGAAAAATGTAGTTGAAGTACCGATCATCATGTTGGTTATTAGAACAAAACTCTATCATCACACCGTCTATAATCCTATTAACCAAATATCCCATATTTTCTAAATAAGAGATCGTATCATGCGGATCGTACGATTCGACATTACCTTTATATATCTCACAAAATATAACTGGATGGCTCCTTTGAATAAGTTTGCACATTGAGTGCAATACACTTAATTCCATACCTTCAACATCAATTTTTACAAAATCCACCTTTATCTCACCCAATAGACCATCAATTGTCGTGCAAAGGACTCTAATTTTTTCACTTAAAGCTTTTCTGGCGGTATCGATAAGAGATGAATATGCATCATCAGACATAATATAAAAGTCAGCAATCTTTGCGGTGTCTGAGATTGCAATATTTAGAGGAGTAACGTTTTTGACATCATTCTGGTAAATATTCCTTAGTAATGTTTTAAATGTTTCTGGCTGCGGCTCGCACGCAAT
>Ga0307372_10006263_pt1 | contig 17486 bp, 10 predicted proteins | sample OX1MG_FD_202533 | JGI IMG/M metagenome (GOLD analysis project Ga0307372, IMG submission 202533) | Soil microbial communities from Risofladan, Vaasa, Finland - OX-1 | ecosystem: Environmental > Terrestrial > Soil > Coastal area > Acid sulfate soil | place: Finland: Risofladan, Vaasa | collected... | reverse complement strand
TCAACGATCCGGACATCCTGCTGGCCGACGAGCCGACGGGAAATCTGGATTCGCGGAATGCCGACGCGGTCCTGGACCTGATTCTTCGGCTGAGGGTTGACCTGGGTCTGACCATCGTGATGGTGACTCACAATCCCGAGGTGGCGCTCCGCGCGGACCGGATCATCCAGATGAAGGATGGAAGCGTGGAGCGTGAAGTGATGACGGATGAAATCGAGCCTTCGACGGAATGGGCTCGAAGGCTTGCAGGGCACCTTCCGCGTTAACAGGGTGCTGGAAAAGGTCATCCGTCATGCGAAGCGAAGCGAACGGGGCTCAGGATGACGTCGCGCAGATTTTTCATACCGTACTTGTTATGGGAGGTGTTTGTATGCGCCGAACGATAGGCGCCTTGCTTGTAGTTCTTGTACTCCCCGTATTTTGCATCGCCAAATCGCGTGTCAAGATCAAAAAGTCGGGTTTTGACTTGAAGGACGCGCCGAATGTGCTGCTGATAACTTTCGATACCACGCGGGCTGATCATCTGTCCTGTTATGGATACGTCCGCCGGACCTCGCCGACGATCGATAGCCTGGCCGCCCGTGGAGTTCTGTTTGAGAACGCTTATACCGCCATTCCCCTGACAGGGCCCTCGCATATCTCCATGATGACTTCGCTCTATCCGCAGCAGCACGGCGCCACCATCAATGGCATGCATATGTCCACCCACCCCCGGCCGGTCCTGCTGGCCCAGATTCTTCATCACCTGGGTTACAAAACGGCGGCCTTTATCAGCGCCTGGCCGCTCAAGAAAGGGATAACCGGTCTGGGACAGGGCTTTAACACCTATAACGAGAATTTTTCCTATCATTACAAGGTTGTTAACGCGGCGCGCCGGGGTGACGAAGTCGGGAATGCCAGCCGCCGCTGGCTGGAAAAGCATGGCCATTCGCGGTTTTTCCTCTGGGTCCATTATTTTGATCCCCATCATCCGTATGATCTGCATTCCGAGTTTGCCAATCTTCAGCACGAAAAGAACGCGAAGATTTTTCCCGTATCCGCATCGGCGGATGCGGACCGGGCCGCCAAGATCCGTGCCTACGACAGCGAAATAGCTTTTGATGATAACGACCTTGCGAAGACGATCAAGCTGCTCGACGATTTAGGCGTCCGGGACAACACGCTGATTGTCTTTGTAGCCGATCATGGCGAAAGCCTTGGTGAACACGGGATCTGGGGACACGGTTATCAGATTTATCAGCCCACGATGCACGTCCCGATGATCTATTCCTACCCCAAAGAAATTCCCCAGGGGGAAAGGATCAAAAACAACGTCTCCAGCGTCGATATCCTGCCGACGATTCTCAGTTACGTGGGGCTGACTTTCAAGTTTCCGGGCGAAGCCGGATACAGCCTGAAGCCGATCATCGCCGACGGGGGAAAGAATGTGCCGGCCCGGCCCACGTACTTCCTGACCTATGCGGAACCGACGCTGCTGCCTCCGCAGTGGATGAGTATCTTCTGGACGTGGGCTGAGACGAAGCGGGACCCCTCGCTGACGGGACTGGTGGAGGGCAACACTAAAGTGATCTCTTCCGGAGACAACGACCCGCTGAAAGTATACCGGCTGAGCGACGCCTTTTCACAGGCACAGCAGCTGCCTTCGGCTAAGGTGAGCGTCGCAAAGCTCAGCGAATACAGGGAAGACCTGGATTCCTGGTTCAAACAGACCAATCGTGGTCTCGAGCCCCAAGGCCACCTTTCGAAGCAGGACCTCGAAATGTTAAAAAGCCTTGGCTATGCGAATCCTTGAGCGAGACCGGCAAAAGGGCAGGCTGGATGGCTCACGCGGTTACGGCGTTCCGCGGCCGCGGACCCTGCCAGCCAAGGGCTAGGCTGCCAGCCGTTTCCGGATCTCGCTCTCATAGTCGGGAAAGTAGCGGCTGATGACGGATAAATCAAACTCCCGCAGAATCGATTCCTTGGGCTCTCGTTCGAGCAGGAACCGGAACGACTGCTCGATGAGCGCTTCCTCCGGGAGTTGTTTCCTTGTCAGCTTTTCATAATAGCCAGTTTTCAGGGAAACGGTGTGCTCCGACTGGCTGCCGCCTTCGATCACTGTGACCCGAAAGCGGCCAGGAGTGCTGCGATCAACATGAATGGTTGCGGGCATGCTTGAAGCCTCTCTTTGTGAAGGACTCAGAGTTCATTCTACCTTCCGGCGAGGCAAGTGGCGCGGCTTTGAGGGACACTCGTCCGCGGAGAGTTGCAGGAAGGTTCGGAAAGAAGAACTCAATACCGGGGACCCCCGAACCGGAAGACGACCCCGGCGGAAAAGCGCAGATCGTTCTGGGCGCTTCCAAAGAGCTGAGGCCGGTAGTAATCGACCTGGAACAGGCGGATGGCCAGACCCCGGCTAACCTTGACGTCGAGCCCGCCGCCAAAAGCCATGGCATAAGAACTGCCGGTTGTCTTTAGATTCGTGCCCTTCAGCTCCACCGTGGTCTGGTCATAGCCGAACAAGGCATGAGCAAAAGGCGTGACGCCCTTGAGACCCGGATAGTAAAAGCGAGGACCGGAAAGGATTGAAAACGTGCTGAAGTGGTTGTTGGCGCCCTGGAGTTCCCTGGTTCCGTAATAGCCGCCGAATTCCTGGGTCAGACCGAGCCAGTCGGTTGCTTTTTCGGTGATGGATGCCTGCCAGCCGTTCAGGGAAAAGTTGCTGCCGAAGGGCGTCGGAGAGAAATAAAAGGGGGAATAAGTGGACCTGAGATTGTTCTGCAGATAGGAGTAGCCCCCAAAGACCTCTACTCCTTCGAACCGCTGAGCCTTGGCTAACTGAGGGACCGTGAAGAGTAGCGTGATGAGAAGCAAGAGAGGTTTCCACATGTGATCCTCCTTCCTTCAACGGAATCATGATGCCCTTAAGCGGTCATATTGATGGTCACATCTTTAAGATGCCGCCGTCAATCAGGCCGTTTGCCCATGCAGGCAAGCAATGAATTTAATTTGCAAAATGGAGAAATTGCCCGAGAAAATCGTCTCGGGGTTTTACCGGATATCCGCTGGCCATCGAAGTACGGGCTCGGATCTGTTCGTGGATGCGGTTAAAATGAGAGCGAAATGGCACGGCTAGAAAAGAAGCTTGCCCGGGTGCTTATTGTTGCGGGCTCCGATTCCAGCGGCGGCGCCGGAATTCAGGCCGATTTGAAAACGGTTTCCGCGCTCGGCGTTTACGGAATGACCGCAATCACGGCTTTGACGGCGCAAAACACGGCCGGCGTTTTCGGAGTTGTTGAAATGGACCCTGGGTTTGTCGCCCTGCAGATGCAGGTTTGCCTTGAAGATGTGGGCTGTGACGCCATAAAAACCGGCATGCTTTCCAATGCTGGAATCATTGCGGCAGTGGCGGACAAAATCAGCGAGCATCCCCGGGTTCCCGTCGTCGTTGATCCGGTGATGATCTCGAAGAGCGGAACTCCGCTGCTCGATCCCCAGGCTGTCGAGGCCCTCCGGCGAAAATTGCTGCCCCTGGCGGCTGTTATCACGCCCAACCTTCATGAGGCGGGCTCTCTGGCCGGGCATGCGGTTCGGAATCTCTCTGAGATGAAAGAGGCGGCGCGGGTCATTCATGGGTTTGGCGCGCAAAACGTATTGGTCAAGGGAGGGCATCTGGAAGACAGCGCCGTCGATGTGCTCTTTGACGGGCAGGAGTTTGTGGAGTACCCGGCGGCCAGGATTGTGACCCGTAACAGCCACGGGACCGGGTGCATCTTTGGCTCAGCCCTTGCTTCCGGCCTGGCGCAAGGGAAACCGGTGCGGGAAAGCGTTGCGCTTGCGAAAGAGTTTGTGACGGCGGCCATCCGCGGAGGCTTGCCTCTTGGAAGAGGCCACGGACCTGCAAATCCGATGCATTCACAAAGAACTTTTTCGTAAATATTTCGCGAGAGCGGGGCTTGGTTCTATACTCTTATGAGAGTGCTGGCCGGAATCAGGGGCGCCACCCGATTTCCAGTTGTCGGGTTGCGAAGCGCCAAGAAGAGTCTTCGAGCTTTGCAACCCTGGGTGGAGACATCGCGGCCATGTCACGGGCGGGCTCTCTTTTTTACCTGCTTCAAAGAAGTGCGGAAGCTCAATCAAGGGTCCACAGCATCCCGTTGGGCCCAGACTTTTTAGGATGAAGGTTTATGCGAAAACTTTTGCTTCTGGTCTTGAGCCTGGTTGGATTATTTGACTCGATTTACCTGTTGTGGGAGTACACCTCGCCTGCGCACCCCATGGTGTGCATGGGAGGAGGCTGCGACGTGGTCCGCGCCAGCGCGTACGCTCATCTCGGCGGGCTGCCGGTGCCCATTTACGGCATGGTCATGTATGCCTTCCTGGTGCTTCTGCTCTTCCTTTATCCGCTGTTGCCCGTTTCAGGCGGGCGGTTGTCCCAGTCTGCGGTCGTGGTCGTTACAGGAGTGGGGTTTCTCTTTTCCGCTTACCTGACGGGAATTGAAGCCTTTGTTCTGCACGCGTGGTGCATGTGGTGCGTTCTGTCCGCGCTTCTGGTGACTGCGATCTTCCTGCTGGCCCTTATGGATCGATTGCGACCCGGCGCGCCTCTCGACGCCGCCCGTGCGCTGTCTGCGGTGCAGCAGAATTTTGCCATGATTCTGTTCGGCTTCGCGCTCGGAGTGCCTGCCTTTATCCTGCTGACGCAGCACGGCAGCCTGCCTGCCGCCAAACCCCCGTCCACCGAGACGGTTGAGGCCCATCTGGTTCGGCCGGATACCCACTTTTATGGTGACTCCGACTCCCGCGTCATCGTGGTTGAGTTTGCGGATTTTAGATGCCCCGCGTGCCGGGCGGCAGAGGCGACGGCCAAGAAAATTCGCGAGCAATTCGGTAACAGGATTCGATTCGCGTTTCGGCAGTTTCCCCTGGTGGGCGTCCATCCGGAGTCTGAGAAAGCGGCGGAAGCCAGTGAATGTGCAGGCCAGCAGGGAAAATTCTGGCAGGCGGTGGATATGTTCTATGAGCACCAGGACGATTTGAGCATGCCCGCTCTTAACCTGTATGCGGGGGAAATGGGCCTTGATTCCAGAAAATTTGTCGGATGCCTGCAGAAAGGTGAAATGGCTTCCCGGGTAAACCAGGATCTGACCGACGGGGAGGCCCTGGGCGTTCATATGACTCCCACCTTTTTCGTCGACGGCCGCACGCTCGTGGGGGCGATCCCTTATCCGCAATTCGAGCAGGTTGTTGAAAACGAGCTTAAGCTGGTAGGAATGGGACAAGCAGCTTCCAGCGCTGATTCGAAAACGTCAGGACTTGCGAAACAAGCTCCGGCAGCAGAACCAGGAGCGCCTGAAAAAGGTGCAGCAGCTCAGTCTCCTGCCAGCTCGTCAAGCGCCACCATGCAGGTTCTGGGCGGTTCATCGAATCTTCTCGCCAGTCTTCAGAACTCGGCTGTGGGCTGCAGCGAGGCCGAGGCCAAGAAGCGGCAGCCGAAACTGATCGACACCTCCCAGGCGGAGAAGATTCATGGTGACGGCTCGCAGGCTCTCTTCGTTGATGTGCGGTCCGCCAAAGCCTTCCAGTCGGGCCACATCCCCGGTGCCCTCAACATGCCCATCGACTCCTTTGAGCGGGAATGGAACCGTCTCCCGAAGAACAGAATGATCGTGCTCTACGAGGATGGCCGCTCATCCGGAGATATCTGCGCCTTCAGCCGGTCGGCGGGCCGCATCCTGCTCACCGAGGGATTTGGCTACAACGACGTCGAGGTTTATCGGGACGGACTGGCGGGCTGGACGAAAGCAGGGCTCCCCATTAAGCGTTAGCCCGCAGGTTGCAAGGGCGCCCGGCCGCTGGAGGATTTGCGCCCGGCGAAGGCTTTGTCTGCCGGGAACGGCCCGCACTTTGTTTGACAGTACCTGTAACTTCCGTAATATCCGCCGGGTAAGTAATAGATACATGTTTTCGCCAATATATTTCTTGACATCGCCTTCCTTGTTAATCTAGAATTCGCTGCGTGTGGACGCTGGGCCGGTTCCTTTTCTTCAGCACCGTCGTACAGGGCCGGTCGCCTTTCCTCAATCCGACTGATCAAAATAAGTCTTGGCCTTCGAAAGTGAAGACGGCTTATGAGCGCTTCAGATTTTGCATGCCGGCTAAGACCATCTGCCCCTCTTGAGGAGATTCCAACGGCCTCAATATTGGTGGCGGGGCTCATCCCTCCTATTCAAGACCGACTAATGCCCGCCATAACAAACTTGACCAACGGCAACTCAATGTTTTGGCCCATTAGCCGATAGGGGTCGTGGGGGCCTTCATAGCAGTCCGTGGCGGGCCAACATCTGACAAAGGGGTTAGAGGGTATCGGTCGACCCTCGAACGCTATGCCATTTCTAATCGAATACGTCACTGAAGTTGTCCTGGTGCTTTTTGTCCTTGCTCTGCTGGGGAACCTTTTCCTTATCGGAATCGTCTTCCTGCGCAGGCAACAGCGTGATCGGTTTTTTCAGCGGATCGATGCTCTTCGTATACAATACGGTCCCGTTATCGCCGGTGTGCTTTCCGGCCAACTGGCGTACCCAAAGGGCCTTCAGGAACTGCGGGAGATCTCCGGAGCCGACCGCCTGTTTATGCTGGAGCGGCTGTGCCTTGAAAACAAGCCCGCGCCCGCCGCCGAACCCGCCCTGAGGCGGCTTTGCGAAGATCTTGGGCTGGTCAAGATCTGGCAGCAGCGTCTGATGGGGCAGATTGACCAGGCTTCGCTGCGGGAATCTTTGGTCCATCCGCATGGCTGGGTCGGTCGGGTCAAATGCCTCCAGTTCCTGATTCGCTCCAAGAGTGCTGAGAATCTCGGCCTTATCCGCCATGAGCCGAGCTGGCCTCTGCTGGTCAAGGCGCTTGAAGATCCCAACCCTGATCTGCAGGTGGTGGCCGTCCGGTCGCTGGCGGCGATCCGGCACCCCGGCAGCTTCCCGGCGCTGGTGGACCGGCTTCAAAAAGTGGTTCTGGACCCCGCTCCCGTCCTATCAGTCCGAACCCTCAAATCAGGCCTGGTAAGTTTTCCGCTCCAGAACGTCCATGAGCTGCTTGCCTCTCTGCGGCACACGAATCCGCGGGTTCGTTTCCTGGCCACGGACATTATCCGGGAGATGGTCGAGCGCGAGGCCGCGGGCCATCCCGATTTCTGTCTGGACCAGAAAAAGATGAAAGGCGACCTGGCCGAGGTTTTCCTGACCGAGCTGCCTTTTGACGCCAACCCGGACGTGCGGGCCAGGGTTGGTCCGGTGATTGCCTATCTTGCGGACTCGCGATCGGCTTCCGCTCTGCTGGCTTTGCTCGGAGACGCGGCATGGTTTGTCCGGCTCCACGCGGTCCGGTCGCTGGCCAAGCCTAAGTTTCTTTCGCACGCCGGCCGGATCGCAAGCGCCCTGACAGATACGAACTGGAGGGTCCGCGAAGCGGCGGTGCGTACTCTGCGAGGCTTTGGGTCCGCGGGACTTGACTTGCTGACGGCGCATTTCCTCGTCACCCAGGATCGGTACAGCCGGGAGCAGGTTGCCGATGAACTGCAGCGGGCGGGACTGATCCCGGAACTGCTCGCCCGGTGCGCTGAAACCGGCAACGGCCGGGAAACGGCTGTCCTTAGCCATCTTGCGGAAATGGGCAAGACCAGCTACATGATTTCTGTGCTGGAGAGCGGGAAAGGGAATGGACACCTGCGCAAAAAATTCCTGCAGGAGTTCGGGCAATATCCTGATCCCCAGATTCATCGGTGGGTTGAACAGGAGGCGGTGCTGGAGTCTGATATTGATGTCCGGGCGCTCGCGCAGGCGACGCTGGCCGCCGGCCACCCGGGTGGAGAGAGGTAGCTTCATGGAATTGTGGCGACAGATCTTTATTCACGGGATGAACATGTTCAATCTCCTCATCGTTTCCTACTTCTTCATTGGAAACGGTGTCTACACGCTGCTGATGGTGCTGTCGCTGGCCACGGTCTGGCTTTACAACCGCCGGCTTGCCTATCAGGATATGGACGAGATCCGGGAATCTCCGGTCACTCCGCCCGTGACCATTGTCATTCCGGCCTGGAATGAGGAGCAGATTATCCTGGAGACCACGGACTCCATCCTGCAGACCGACTATCCGGAACTGGAAGTCGTGGTTGTCGATGACGGCTCGACCGACTTGACGCTCAGGCGCCTGATTGAGCACTTCCACCTGGTCAAGATGGACTTGATTTACCGCCCGCATATTCCGACCCAGGCGGTGCGCGGTTTTTACATGAATCCGGACCTGCCCAAGCTGCTGGTGGTCAGCAAGGAAAACGGCGGCAAGCCCGACGCCCTGAACGTGGGGCTCAACGTTTGCCGCACCCCGTATTTCTGCACGCTGGACTCGGATTCAATCCTCGAGCGCGACGCCCTGCTGCGCCTGATGCGCCCGGTGATTCATTCGTCTCTCAACACCGTTGCCAGCGGCGGGATTGTCCGCGTAATGAACGGATGCCGGGTCCGCGGGGGCCGGATTACAGAAGTCGCCTTGCCTAAGTCGCGGCTGGAAAAATTTCAGGTGGTGGAATACCTGCGGAGCTTCCTGTTCGGCCGCACCGGATGGGACCTGATGGGCGGAACCCTGATTGTTTCGGGGGCGTTTGCGGTTTTCCACCGCGAAACCGTGATGGACGTGGGCGGGTTCGCCCATGACACCGTGACCGAAGACATGGACCTGATCGTCCAAATGCACCACTGGTCGGTGAAGAACAAGCGTCGCATCCGGATGTCCTTTACCACCGACCCGGTTTGCTGGACGGAATGCCCGGCCACGCTGAAGATGCTGGGCAGGCAGCGCCGGCGGTGGCAACTCGGGTTGTGCCAGACCTTGTGGAAACATTCCGAGATGCTGTTTAACCAGAAGTACGGGCTGGTCGGAAACTTCAGCTTTCCTTTTCATCTGTACGTGGAAGCGCTGGGAGCGGTGGTGGAGTTTCTGGGCTACTTCATGGTTCCGCTGGCCATCATTTTCGGCATGGTGCCGGCGATGCTCTATCTGCTCTTCGTCCTTCTGAGTCTTGCCTATGGGGGGCTGCTCTCGATCGGCGCCGTGCTACTGGAAGAGCTGACCTATCGCCGCTACCCCGGGTATCGCGACCTGGCCGTGCTACTTTGGTTCGCGTTTATCGAGAACCTGGGCTACCGCCAACTGGTACTGTATTACCGGTTTGAAGGTGTCGTGCGATTTCTGATGGGTTCCCGGCACTGGGAAAAAGTAACCCACGTTGGAGTTGCGCATTAGGTTCCTCGAATGCCCGTTTTCAAGAACCGTATTGGTCTTTCGCTGCTGCTGATTCTGCTGGGGGTTTATCTGTGGGAATTCTACGCCAAGCCTGTCAGTGGGCCCCTTTATACGGCTGCGGTCAACGAATACAGGGACCAGAATTACGAGAAATCACTCGGACTCCTTCACCGCGCCTACGGGATTGACCCCAATGACACGAGCGTCCTGACGCTGATGGGTTGGAACTATCTCAAGATGGGGAAGGCGGAGCTGGCCCTTGAAAAGTTCAGCCGCGCCCATCGGCTGGCACCCAACTCTCCCGACACCATCCTGGGTTACGCGGACACGGAAATCAGCTTGGGGCATTATCAGCACGCCTTCGAATTGTTGAGCTTGCCGGACAACCAGAGAAGCGATTCCGCTGATCTGGATATGGCCTGGGGATCCCTCTACCGGCACATGGGCCGGAACCGGGACGCCGCCCGGGAGTTTGAGCGAGTGCTGGATCTTCGACCCAACGATGAACTGGCTCTTGAAAACCTGCGGCAAATCTACAACTTGAAGGGCGCTATCGAGCCCGCCAGTCTCCGCTTCCAGGCAGTGACCCGGCCCGCCAGCCTGGTTTACCCGTTCCGTGCGGTCGGAAATTCTGTTGAAGAGCTTGCCGGGAATGCCTGGAAGCCGGTCTATCTGACCGGAGTAGACCTGAATGCCGCCCTGCCCGGCAGCTTTCCCGTGGAATCTGTGGCCGACACCGACCTTTACCTGAAGTGGCTCCAGATGATCGGCAAGCTGGGAGTCAATACGGTCCACGCCGCGACTATCCTTCCTCCGGCCTTCTACCGCGCTCTCTACCTTTTTGACCGCGAGGAATCGCACCCGCCGTTGTGGCTGCTCCAGGGGGTCGCGTTCCCGGCGCTCCCGCCGGATGATGATTTCCTTCAAGGGGACTATTATGAGTCATGCCTTAAAGAGATCCGGGAGGCTGTCGATGTTGTGCACGGGCAGGGTGATGTGGCCTCGAATCACCTTCACGCCGGCGGGCTCTACCCGAACAATATCGACCGGTGGGTAGTGGGCTTTGTTGTGGGGAACACGTGGCTTTCTCACGTGGTTCTCGACAACAATGCGCTCCATCCCCGGATGCAATCCTACCAGGGCGATTACATCGAAGTCCCTTCCGGCAATGCGACCGAGATCTTTCTGGCTCAGATGATCGATCACCTCGCGCAATATGAGGAGGGCCGGTACAACTGGCAGCATCCCGCCGCGTTTCTCAGCTGGCCGACCCTCGACCCCATCCGGCATCCGACCGAGAGTACGATGGTCCAGGAAATCACCATCCGGCGCTCCCTGGGCGAGCGCTTTCAGACCCCGCCGGGGCCTTACGACGACGACGACAGCGTAACCGTTGACCCGGGGGATTTGAAGCCCACCAGGAAATTCCGGGCCGGATACTTTGCTGATTACGATGTGTTTCCGTTCTACCCGGATTTTCTGGACCTCGATCCCTCCTATCTTGAGGCAACCGACAGCGAAGGGATGGATCCTTATCTGGGCTATCTTAACGATCTCAAGGCCCATACCCAGGGAATTCCGCTGGTGATTGGCGCCTACGGGATTCCCACCAGTCTGGGCATCGGCCATTTCAATAACGCAGGCTTCAACGAGGGCGGGGAAACCGAAATCCAGCAGGGAGATCTGCTGGCGCGATTGACGCGCAACATCTACCAATCGGGCGCTGCTGGAGGGATGGTCTTCGAATGGCTCGACGAATGGTTCCGGAGCTCGTGGCTGACGCGCAAGTACGAGACTCCGGAGGAGCACATGCCGCGGTGGACCAACCTGATGGATCCGGCCGAGTATTACGGGCTGGTCGCTGCGGACCCCCAGAGGCGGCAGACCCACCTGCTGGCCGGGGATCCGATCGAATGGGACCATCAGCCGGCGTTTTATGCTGAAGCAAAGCCCGGATTGTTCCAGCCGGCAGGGGACAGATGGGACCCGGCGCGGGACCTGAAGGCTCTGTACGTGGATGCAGACGAGGGATTCCTCTACCTGCGGCTGGTCGTCGATAAGCTCGCCGACGGCAAGACCGGACGGCCGGACTGGGACGAGGTCAACTACCTGATTGGTATTGGGACCGATCCGGGCCACGCCGGCATCACCTACCTGCCCTTTATTGCCCCCGTGCGGTTTCCCCAGGGAATGACCTTCGCCATTCAGCTGGCGGGACCGGAGTCAAGCCACATCTGGATCGCCTCTTCCTATGACCCTTATGAGATTGTTCCGGTCGAGGGCACTCCAGCGGAAACCGTGCTCCGCCAAAAGCTGGGCTGGACGCCGGAACTGACCGATCAGGGCACCTTCGAAGGGGAGATTATCGAGCCGAACCGCCGCCGCTTTGCTAGAAACGGGAAGTTCTTTCCACCCATGCGGTACGACCGCGGGATTCTGCGCTACGGAACCCTGGATCCTTCCTCATCCGATGCTGATCCCCTGGCGGAATGGCACGCCAACGTTCAGACCAACACGATTGACGTGCGGATTCCCTGGGCGCTGCTGAATGTTACGGATCCTTCCACGCTTGGGATCTTTGCAGGGCTCGAAAAGGACGGGACCGTCAAGACATCCCGGACGCCAGGCTTCATCCTCGCGGCCTTTTCCTATCGTCCTGTGCAGGCTCTCCGGATGCGTCCGATCATGGAGCAGGGCCAACCCCTTGCGGACGCCTTGCCTGCCCTTACAGGTCCCCTGACGATAACCCCGGATTCGCTTCGAAAGTTTACCTGGGCTTCCTGGACCCAGCCGCAATACGTTCTGAGGAAGAAAAGGTCCTATAGCATCCTTCAGAAGGTGTTTCTGGCTTTGCCGAGAACCCCTCTTTCCTCTCCACTTCCGTCAACGGCAGCGGGCGGGGGGGCCGGCGCGGCATCGCGGGCGCACATCTCTTTTAAAGGGGGCGGTTCGCGCAACCGATAAAAGTAATGAGCTATGAAACCCCCCAAGGCCCGCATTCTGCTGTTGATCGTCGTGCTTCTCGCATTGGGAGGCGGGGTTGCGGGCTATTGGATTCTGCTGAGTCCGGGGAGCATCTGGGTGCGGTGGGCGCAGGCGGCATTTCCGGCGCGCATCACCATGATTACTTTCGGGCCCTATCCGAGCGCCCAGGAGTTGCGGCGCTTCAAAGAAAAAGGTGGCAAGTACGTGGTGAGCCTCCTCGATCCCCGGCTGCCTTACGAGAAGGAATTGATCGAGCGCGAAAAGATGGAAGCCGGGAAGGAAGGTCTCATTGTCAAGGATTTCCCCATGGCTAGCGTCTTTGATCACAGGATCTTCTCCGATTACCGGAACGAGGAGCAGCGGGCTGTGGACTTTCTGATGCGTCTGGATGGCCCGGCTTATGTGCATTGCTATCTTGGCAAGCACCGTGTGATCCACGTGCGGGACGCTCTTCGCACAGCAGGCGTGCCGGCGAGCTACTGGACACCCACGGCATCCGGGCAGGCGTACTGGGAACTGGTGAGCCGGCTTGCGGACGCACGAAAGGAATTTCAGCAGGGAAATTACGCGCAAGTGATCACAATTCTCGAACCCGTCACCGCGAAGGATGTGGACGTCGCCGACCTGCGGGGATGGTCCCATTTCCGCATGGGGCTGTTCACCGAGGCTGTCCAGGACTTTAAGAAGGGACTGGAGGCCGATCCGCAGAACGCGCGCAATCTGGAGGGTCTGGGGTACTGCTACCTCCGGCAAGACAGCCCGGTGATGGCCCAGCGGGCCTTCAACCTTGCGCTTAGCCAGGAGCCGCGGAACGAAGGCGCCCTGGTGGGACAGGGGCTGGCTTTTCTCGCTTTGCGGAACAAGTCCGCCGCCGCCCGGATGTTTCGCCAGGTTCTTGCCATGGACCCCGGAAACGATGAAGCAAAGGGCTACCTCAAAAGGGCCGAGACCGAATAACGCGGCGTCACTGGTGGCCCGCGCATTTCAATAAAGGAATCTGCATGATGGCCTTATCTCTGGTGCAAACCCCGAATGCCACTTTTGCCTTTCCCTGTGATGCCCAGCGGCCTGGCTGCCTGAGAGACTGGCGGTGTCTGGGCCTGGTTATCCTGCTGACAATCTGTAGCGGGTGCCTTCTGCCGGCTGCTGCGCAGGTGCGCGGCGCCGGGCAACCTCAGAGGCTTCCCGCGCTTGAGGTCCTGGAAACCGCCCACACCCAGTATTCCCGGGGTGACTATGACAGCGCGCGCAAGAACTATCTGAAGGTCCTCCCTTCGTTCCCTGATAACTTCGAAATCTTCAAGGATCTTGGCGATTGCTATTTTGTGATGGGGCCGCGCGGCTATGAGGAAGCGGCAAAATATTACGCGCGCGCCTATGAAATCAATCCCCGCTCAAGCGAAGCCGCGGAGAAATTGTCCCAATGCTATATGGGGCTCAAGAAGTATTCGGAGGCGGCGGCCGTGGAGATGAAACTGGCCCGAATGCCGAAGGGTCCCGCGGAAGGCTGGAAGAGGGCGGCTGAGGCTTATGATGCCGCCGGGGACCGTGTCAACGCCAGGCAGGCCTATATCGCCTACCTGCAGCGAAAACCCGGGGACCTGCGGGCGCGTTGCCAGTTGGCGCGGCTTGACGGGCTCAACAAGAATTACAATTATGCCGCAGGGCAATACCGGATCGTTCTTTCATCGAATCCCGATTTTATCCCTGCGCTCGTTGGGATGGCTCGGGTCCTCTCCTGGCAAGGCCAGATGGACAAGAGCGTTGAGCTCTATGACCGCGTGCTGCGATTCGAGCCGGACAACAGCGAGGCCCTGTCGGGCAAGGGTTTTGCGCTTCTCTGGCAAAAGCACTACCGGCAGGCTCACGACCTCTTTGAGCGGGTTCACCGCCGTTATCCGCAGGACACCGAAGTCAAACGCGGGCTTGATGAGGCCCAGCGTGATATCGAATCGGAGGCTTTTGCGGCCGCCCAAAAAAACGGCAAGGTTCCGGAGCTCATGGACTATTACCGGGAGCAAGCGGCAAAAGATCCGCACGATGTTGAAGCGCTGAAGGCTTTGGCCTCGTTCAGCGCGGATACCAACCATTGCAGCCAGATCATTGCCTTTGGGAAGAAAGCGATCGGGTCTTCGAACGGAGCCCCTGCCGTTCAGCTTGCCCTGGCTCGTTCGCTGCGGCTCTGTGGGAACTACCCGGAAGCGGTTTCCTATTACCGGCAATATCTCCAGTCGAATCCGGGCTCGAAGGGAGCCCTGTACGAACTGGGTGATACGCTGCGCCGGGCCCGCCGTTTCCCGGAATCTCTCCAGGTCTTCCGCCAGTTGGTTCAATCGGATCCCAACAACGCCGACGCGCTGGTTGGCCTGGGCCAGTCACTGGCAGCCACCGGGCAGTATGATGCGGCGTTGACCTGCTTCAACCGGGTCCTTGAAAAGCAACCCGGCTACTACGACGCACTGCAAGGCAAGGCTTACGTTCTGTTCTGGCAGGACAACTTCGACGGGGCACAGGCCCTTTTTGAGGCATTGAGGAAAAAGGATCCCAACGACAATCAAAACTCGCAGGCTCTCGAAGACATTACCCGGGCGGAGGAGGCGGGGCACTGGAAAACGTTGCGGCCCGCGGCCAGCGCCTCACCCCAATCCTGGATAGACTTTTACCGTAAACGCCTTGAAAGCGACGCGAAGGATCGCGAAGCCATGAAGGGCCTTGCTTACGAGGAATCGCGGCTGAACAATCAGCATGCCGCCATTCAGGATTACCGGCGGGTTCTGGAAGTTTATCCTGATGACCGGGACTCCAAGCTTGAGCTGGCCCGCCTGTTGAGTCTCGACCGCCAGTACCCTGCCGCCATCAGCTTCTATCAGCAGGTTCTTCAGCAGGACCCCGAAGACAAAGTTGTTCTGGCCGGCATGGCCCGCGTTTACGTCTGGTCGGGTCTGCACCAAAAAGCCCTTACCATCTATCAGCATCTGCTGAGCCAGGATCCTTCGAACGCCGGCGACCTTCTTGCAGCCGCGCAGATGGAAATTCAGTTAAAGAACTACGATGCCGCCCGGGAGAACCTGGGTTCGTTGCTGGGGATGGACCCGGCAAACCGAAACGCCCGGCTGGAACTGGCTCGCCTGAATACATATCAGGGGCAATATGAAGCTGCGCTGAAGGGTTACGACACTCTGCTGAAGCAAAATCCTCAGGATCCTGAAGCCTTGCTGGGAAAGGCCCGGATCTCTTTTTACCAGGGCAAGATGACCGAGGCCCATGCCGCAGCTACGGAGGCAGTCGAGAAACGCCCGGATGACTTTTCCTCGGTTTTCCTTCTGGCCAGCATTGAGCACGCGCAGCACCATCGCCGCAAAACCCTAAGCCTTCTCAACCAGGCGGAAAAGCTGAGCCCGGGGGATGCGGAGGTTGCTTCTCTCCGCAAACAGGTGCTCTCGGAATCGCGGGTCACGCTCAGCACAACGGTGGCTTATGCGCGTGAAATCGGGCCTCCCAGCGAATTCAACGGCCGCACCGGGCTGGCTAATGAAGACCTTCGAATGTACACCTACGGAACCACGATTGGCATCGACTTGTTTCCCAAAACCAAATCATACTTTTCTTTTATTTCAACTCCGACCGACAGTCCGCCGGGGCCGGTGCGGGACAGCTTTGGCAATCAAATCCCAACGGGCATCACCGGGGCCACGGCCCCCTACGAGTTTCTCTACCGGCAGTCCACGCGTTTCAACCGCTGGCTTACGGTGCGCGGCGGAGCGGGGTTTGTTCGTTTTGGGCCGGGCGATCTGGTCTCCATTCCCGGCCAGACCGGACTTGCCAATGGGGCGAAACAACGCCCCGTCGGGCTGGCGGGCGTGAGCTTTGGGCTCACCAGCAAGCTTAGCCTGGACCTTGATGCCTCCCGGTCGGCGATTACTTATACACCGGTTTCCACGCGGCTTGGAGTGATTGAGGACCGCTTGCAGGGGCGCGTCAATTACTTCTTCGATTCCCGGACGCAACTGCACCTGGCTTATTGGTATGGACGTTACTCGTCTGAAGATTATTTTCATACGACGGTTGTGAACGGGGTCCAGGCCGATCATGACCATGGCCAGGGCGGCTCCATTATCTTTAACCGGCAGGTTGTGCATTCCGCGGGGTTTTCGCTGGACGCGGGTTATGAAGGCTATATCTACGGATTTGCGGGCCAGAACCACAACGTTTTCCTCGGGTTTTTTAATCCCAGCTTTTACCAGAGGCACGAATTTGTTCCGCGCATCTATGGACCACTCTGGGGGCCTCTGGGCTATGATCTCAGCGCCGGCATTGGTGTCCAGCAAACGGGCCGGGGTGGGGCGTTCACAAGAGCCTGGAACGTCAGTCCCAACCTTTCGGTCCGGGTCAACAGGCACCTGCGCCTGATCTTCGGATACACCCATTACAACACGGCTCAGATCCTGGGTCCGCTGCGTGGCAATGAAGTCCGGTTCGGAACCGAATGGCAATACTGAGCCCTATCGTTCTCTCCGGCCGGGGTATCGGATCTACTCTCCAATGCCCTGGGCCAGGAATCCGCCATCCACGGGGATCGACGCTCCGGTGACGAAGCTTGCGCTGTCCGACGCAAGAAAGATCGCCGCTCCTTTGATTTCCTCCACCTGGCCAAAACGCTTCATCGGAGTATGCGAAAAGATCGAGGCTTTTCTCGCAGGCCGGTTGATGATTTCCCGGTTGAGATCGGTCTCAAAGACACCTGGGGCGATGGCGTTGACGGTGATGTTGTATTTGGCCCACTCGGCCGCCAGGCAGCGCGTGATTTGAACCACTCCGCCCTTGCTGGCCGCGTAGGGAGCAACCTCGTGCGCGCTGACAAAGGAGGCGATGGAGGCAACGTTGATAATCCGCCCGTAGTGCTGCTCCTTCATGGTCCGGCCAACCATCTGGCAGGCGTTCCAGGTGCCCTTCAGATTGATCTCCATGATTTGATTCCATAAGCTGTCGTCCACTTCGAACGACGGAACGCGCCGGGTGATCCCGGCAGAGTTGACCAGGATGTCGATGCGGCCCATTTCCTCAAGCATCCTGTCGATGACCGCCTGGATCTGGGCCCGGTCGGTCACATCCGCTGTCATCTCGATGGTTTTTCTTCCTGCCGACTTGATTTCCAGCGCGGCTTTGCGGACCGCTTCGGCGCGGCGCCCGACCGGAACCACATCGGCGCCTGCATCAGCAAATCCGAC
>Ga0307372_10006261_pt1 | contig 17489 bp, 11 predicted proteins | sample OX1MG_FD_202533 | JGI IMG/M metagenome (GOLD analysis project Ga0307372, IMG submission 202533) | Soil microbial communities from Risofladan, Vaasa, Finland - OX-1 | ecosystem: Environmental > Terrestrial > Soil > Coastal area > Acid sulfate soil | place: Finland: Risofladan, Vaasa | collected... | reverse complement strand
TCGCTCCGGTGTGATGAAGGACGCCCCACGAATAGACCACGTCGAACGTCCCGAGCGTGTCAAGGTAATTGGCGTCCAGCACGGACGCATGGTCGATCGTCCAGCCCGCGTCGTCGGCGCGGTACCGGAACTTGAGCTCCGTCGTACAGGCCACAGACCGAGCGTCATGATCGAACGAACGGACTGACGCCCCCAGTCGGCGGGCCGCCAGGCTGAAGAGCCCGCTTCCGCAACCGATATCGACGAAAGACTTGCCTCGAAGATCGGTGACTTCCAGCACCGCTTGGAGTGAATCCACTGCCACCTGAATTCGCGATTCGTCGACGACCTTCAGGAATTGCTGCCAGTTCTTTCCGAAGTCAAAGCGTTCATCGCATCGCATGACTCACGACCGCCCCTTTCGAGGTCCAGGGTACGCCGCACGCGTTATATGTTGTCGGCTGGCCGGCGCGGAGTCAATGGAATGGGTCGCTTCGGCCGTCGGCCACGCCGTGATTCGTGCATGAAACGAAGCCGAGGCTTTACATGGCCCGCGCGGTGCGTTCCAATCGTGCCATGAGCCAAGCCACCGCGTTCGATCCGTATGCCATGCCGGTCGATGCCCTGCGCGAGCCGCCCGCGAGCCTGTGGGGGGCGTTGAAGCAAATCGGACCCGGCATCATTCTGGCCGGCAGCATCATCGGGACCGGCGAGCTCTTGGTCACTACCAAGCTCGGTGCCGATCACGGGTTCCTTTTGCTCTGGCTGATCTTGTTCAGTTGCGTGATCAAGGTCTTCGTGCAGGTCGAGCTCGGCCGTTACGCCATCTCGTCGGGAAAGCCGACCCTTGGCGCCTTGCATGACTTGCCGGGCCCGCGGTTTGGAACGCACTGGCTGGTTTGGTGGTGGCTCTTCATGTTGTTTGCCACGGTGTTTCAATTGGGCGGCATGTTAGGTGGAGTTGGCCAGGCCATGCACCTGCTGTTTCCCCAGGTGACGGCGGCCGTTGCCTCGGTCGCCGAAGGAATTTCGCCGGCCTGGCGTGATTTGGTCCGACAACATCCGGCCGACCCATGGGCCGTCGTGGCCGCCGCTATCGCGGTGATCTTGTTGCTCAGCGGCGGCTATCGACGCATCGAGCTCTTGACGACGTTCCTGGTCGCAAGCGTTACCTTGGTCACGGTGGTCTGCATCGCGTCGCTGCCGTTCTCGGGATTTCCAATTCGCGGAAGCGACGTCGAAGCCGGGTTCTCGTTCGCAATGCCCGCGACCGCGGTAACCGTCGCGTTCAGCGCCTTCGGCATCACGGGGGTGGGCGCCAGCGAGCTCTACTCGTACCCCTATTGGTGCCTGGAAAAGGGCTACGCCCGGTACAGTGGAAAGTGCGAGGCGGGCGAAGGATGGGCTCGGCGGGCCAAGGGTTGGATGCGCGTCCTGTACCTCGATGCCTGGGTCAGCATGCTGGTGTTCACCGTGGCGACGGTTGCCTTCTACGTCATGGGAGCAACGGTACTCCACCGATCGGATCTCCATCCTCAAAAAGAGCGATTGATGGAGGATCTGGCCCAAATGTACGTCCGGGCGTTCGGCCACCCATGGACGAAGACCCTGTTCTTGATCGGTGCGAGCGTGGTGCTGTTCAAGACGCTCTACGTCGCCTCGGCCGGCCATAGTCGTCTGACGGCCGACTTTTTGGGCCTGGCGGGCTTCGTGTACTATCCACAGGCGCAACGGCGCGCGCGATGGATTCAGTTCTTTTGCGTGTTTTATCCAGTGCTCGCCTTGGCCTTGTACCTCGTGTTCGGTAATCCGCAAGCGATGGTCGTCTTCGGCGGGGTCGCGCAAGGAATCACACTTCCCGTGATCACGGCCGCTACGATCTATCTTCGCTTTCGAAGGACCGATCCACGCCTGGCGCCGTCTCTGTTCACGGACGGTTGTCTCTGGCTGGCGTTCTTTGCAATCACGGGAGGCGCCATTTATTCCGTCCCAACCACGGTCGTCGAGTATTGGCAGGTTTTGCAGCAATGGTGGAAGTAGAAACCAGGCCGAACCGGAAGTCATTTTTCGACCGCCTCTCGCAGAGCAACCCTTTGAGCCAGCGGCCCCTGCTGCTTCTGTTCCTGGGAACCTTGCCGATCGCCGCGGGCGCGATCGCGTTTTCGCGCAGGGCCACCGGCGGCGGCGATGCAAGCACTCCCTCGAGCGAAATCGCGGTGACATTGGTGGACGGCACGAGCGACGATGGAAACCGTGCCTCGACGCCGTCCCGCGACGAAGCCGTCTCCAGGCCGTCACTTGAGACCGCCTGTCGCGAAACGGCCGCTGAAATCGCCGAACGATTGGGCGAGGGTTGCAATGCGATCGTCCGCGCTCCCTTTGTGTTGGCGGGCGATCTCGACCTTGACGAACTGGACCACTGGCACGAGGAAACGATCGCGCCGGCCGCCCGCGCGATGGCGTCGTGTTACTTCGATACTTCGCCCAATGAGCCGATCACCGTGCTCTTGTTTTCCGACCGTGCGGCCTACGACCGGCAGGCCAGATCGCTCTATGGCGACAAAGGCATCTCGGTCTACGGCTACTACAAGCCCGACGAACGGGCGCTTTTACTGAACATCGGCACGGGCGGCGGAACATTGGTCCACGAGCTGACCCACGCGCTGATCGACTTCGACTTTCCCGCGGTGCCCGACTGGTTCAATGAGGGCCTGGCTTCACTTCACGAGCAGTGCCGCATTCACCGCGACGAAGCGGGAATCGACGGGCAAGTGAATTGGCGGCTGCCGGGGCTGCAAACGACGATTCGCGCCGGCCGGCTCCGCTCGCTGGAGGCCATGATCCGCGACGACGATTTTCGCGGAACGGAGGTTGGGCTGAACTATGCATACGCGAGGTACTTTTGCCTGTTTTTGCAAAGCGATCAGAACCCGCGCCGCCGGAACGTATTGGCCGAGTTCTATTCTGAACTGCGTGCCCATCAGGCGAGCGATCCGCAAGGCCTGAACGTGGTTGGGCGCGTGTTTTCCGACCAATCATGGGCCCAACTCGACGCCGCGTTCCGGGAATTCGTGCTCGAACTCAAGCCTTGACGAGTAGGCCTACTTGCCGCTGGTTGGGTCGTCGCCGTGTTTTTTTGGCCGCTCGTCAAAAACAAAAAAACCGCGGCGACCCGAAAGTCACCGCGGTTCGGATGGTGCGTGCCGACAGATCGCCCGATTAGAAGTCCGACGGGATCGCTTCATTCCCCGCGCGAGTGTTCAACATGTTCCAGATGTACAAGGCGATATTGGTCTGAACCGTACGGGCCGACCCGTCGCCGAAACCGACGATCACCCCACCGGGGTGATTGCTGTCGGCACCGGGCCAATTGGAATTTGGCCCATAGATGCCATTGAATAACGGCTGGTAGCCGTAAACGTACGGCGCCGTCGTGGTAACCGCCCAGTCCCATCCGACGTTTGGCGAACCTAAGGCGGGCGCTGCGGCCAAGCCCAGGAAATTCGGGAACACCGCCCAACCCGTCGTCGTTCCGGGGGCCTCACCCGTCATGGTCGTCGATAGAGCGGCCATCAACGACCGGAATACCCACGGCACGGGCGTCGCTTTGTCGCTGGCCTGTAGAACAGAACGCGATTTGCTGCTGCCGGGCGCAAGGTTCGAAGGAGTGTAAGGCAAATACGGTGCCGTCCCAGGCGCACCATTGTAGTAAAGCGGCGGCATGGGACCGGGATTCACGGCCGGATTCGTGAACACAGGCGCTGTCGCCATCTGCCCTGCGCTATAGGTGGGAGCTACCGGCGTTAGAATATTGGGCGCATCGAAAGTGTACAATACGCTATTACTCTGTGGCTGCCCCGCGCCGCAGGACGTCACTTCAGCCACACAGATCGTGTTGGATAGGCCGTCCCGAATCGCCGCGAGGGGGCAGGGTTGATTCCACACGAAGACGCCCTGGGTCGAAGGGCTTTGGTTACTGCTGAACTTCATGTACGGCGCGCCCGACGAATTCTGCTGCACGGCCTGGCCCCAGTAACAGCCCATCGAACCGGCATAGTTCGTGAAGGAAAACCCACCGAGTTGGGAGATATTGTAGACCACTCCGTCGGAAGGACATTGGAAGTTCGGCAGCACCTGGCCAATCAAATCGCCCTGGTAATTGGGACCCAACCGATTTGGGTTGCTGCCGTCCTGGCCATTGTATGGCTGGCCGGGCGTAGCGACCGCGGCTGTTCCAGACCCAATTCCACCCTGGGGGCCGACGTACGTACTCTTGTTGATCGCATCGTACAGCGGCTTCTGTTCGATGAACGGAAAGAGCGCGACACACCAGGTAGTGCGCAGGCCCGTCCCCGTATTGACAATGGGAACGACACCATTTCCTGCCCACAGCGCATCCGCCGGGAACATTTTGTACGTGTCCGCATACTCGTTGAACCCGAGAACGATCTGCTTCGTGTTGTTCGTGCATTGCGAACGGCGCGCCGCTTCACGCGCCGCCTGCACGGCCGGCAACAACAGGGCAATTAGAATACCAATGATGGCAATCACCACCAACAACTCGACGAGCGTAAACCCCGCACGCCGACGAGCATGGCACGGCCGACCGTGCCGACACACACCAAGTTTTCGCAACATGGAACACCCCGTCCATTAAGGGAAGAAGAAATTGAATAACACCCCAGTGCGACAACATAACACGCTTTCCAATGCCTGTCCACCAAAAAATCTCCAACACCCAAAAATCTGCCAAGAAAAGACGGCCGTCCACCCAGAATGGTGGAAACGTGGAGCTAACGGCCCCTCGGAATTCTTACGAATTTCGCGACCGGCAAACGCCCACGCCCCTGTCGATAACAGCCTTGGAAGGCCGACATGGCCGGCCGCTCGACGGCATGGGACAGTCCGGCCCCCAATAGCAGCGATCCGCCGATCGCTGTGGCGACGGCGACCGAGTCGCTCAATCCAACGGCCTCGAGGTGCCGGATCGCGACGTACCCGACATTTTGATGGATCAAGTACAGCGGATAGGAAATCGTACCCACGTAGACCAAAGGCCGTGCCGCCAAGAACGGCAGCCGGCCACGGACGGCCTCTCGCACGATCAACGCCAACAGCGCGACCACTCCGGCGGCTGTCCACGAATCAAATCGCCCTTGAACCAGCACGCACGACGCCGCCAAGAGCAACGCCGTCGGCGACCTTCGTCCGGCATTCTCCGTTCGGTAAAGCGCAATACCAAGGGCGAAAAGATGCAAGTACTTGAGGCTCAGTACGGTTTGCAGTTTGGTCACGAAGGCCAGGGGCAACGGGCCGCTGACCCCAAGTGGCTGGGCCTCCGCCGCCGTACGGGCTGCCGTGGCCAGCAAGAGCCAAAGGGTCATCGTCGTCGTCCAACGCGAGGGGCTGAGCATGCCCGTGCGGGCGAGGACGAGCATCGCGCCGTAGAACAAGAGCTCGGTTTGCAACGACCAGTACGCGCTATCGATGTGCCGCGCGCCGAGCAACTGCTGCAGCATCGTGACGTTGACGACCGCTTCGCCCAGGCTCACCTCATGGCCCGGCAGCCCGGCCCAGGTCACGACGGCGAACGTAACCAACATGGCAGCCCAGTAGGCTGGATATAACCTTGCAAAACGGCCAACGACGAAGTCGCCGGCGCTTGCCGTGCGGTCGAGTGTCATCAAAATGACGTATCCGCTGAGCATGAAGAAGCAATCGACGCCCAAATCGCCACGCGGCAGAGAGAACCAAAGAGGCGTCGAATGACCAAACAGCGAGTCGTACCGGCTGGTGTAGTGGAAAAACACCACGGCCAAGGCCGCCAGGGCGCGAAGGCCGTCGAGTTCGCGGATGCGGACCTGGTCATGGCTCATGGGTCTGTGGTCAATGGTTGGGATGAAAGTGCGGTGGCCGAACCAACCTGGCCCATCAATCACCACCGACCCATGACCAGATCAATAATTCGGCGTCGGTGGGCGGTATCTTCCCAGGTCGATCGAACGGAACCAATCGATGGTCGGCAGCAGCCCCTCGGCGAGCGAGATTTTGGGTTCCCAACCGAGGCGCTGGCGGGCCAAGGTGATGTCGGGCTTGCGTTGTGTCGGGTCATCGGCCGGAAGCGGACCATGAATGAGCCGAGACTCCGAGCCGGTCAGTTGCAGCACCAGTTCGGCCAATTGGCGAACCGTAAACTCGCCGGGATTTCCGAGGTTCACCGGTCCGATGAAATCGTCCGGTCCTTCCATCATGCGGATCATACCGTCGAGCAGGTCGTCGCGGTAGCAGAAGCTGCGAGTCTGGTTACCGTCGCCGTAGACCGTGAGATCGTTGCCCAGCATGGCCTGCTGGATGAAGTTCGAGACCACGCGCCCGTCGAAGGGGTGCATGCCCGGCCCGTAGGTGTTGAAGATCCGCACCACGCGGATGTTCACGTGATTCATGCGGTGGTAATCGAAGAACAGAGTCTCGGCGGCCCGCTTCCCTTCGTCGTAGCAGGCCCGAGGGCCGATCGGATTCACGGCGCCGCGGTAGGATTCAGGCTGGGGATGGATCTCAGGATCGCCGTAGACCTCGCTGGTCGAGGCTTGCAACACCTTCGCCCGGCAACGTTTGGCCATACCCAGGACGTTGATCGCCCCGATCACCGAGGTCTTCATCGTCTTGATGGGATTGTACTGGTAATGGCCGGGGGCGGCCGGGCAAGCCAAATTGTAGATTTCATCGACTTCCAGCCAGATCGGCTGGGTAATGTCGTGCCGGATCAGCTCGAAATTGGGCCGCGGCAACAATGCGTCGACGTTCGACTTCTGGCTGGTGAAGAAATTGTCGAGGCAAATCACGTCGTGGCCGGCGTCGACCAATCGGCGGCAAAGGTGCGAGCCCAGGAAGCCCGCCCCGCCGGTCACCAGTATCCGTTTGATATTCGACACGCGCGAGAGTCCCACAGGGCCGCTAAGGTCTCATCTACCATCATAGCTCATGCCCAAGCGGGTGGGATACCCGATGAGGCCGGTAATCCGTTATGATCGGTTCTAAATCCCCGTAGCCGTTGGACGATCCTTTGCTCGCATCGCTCACACCTGCCCAACGCGAGGCAGTGCAACACGTCGACGGCCCGCTTTTGATCCTGGCCGGGCCGGGGAGCGGCAAGACGCGCGTCGTCACCCGCCGCATCGCGCACTTGCTGGCCCAGGGCATCCCCGCGCGGCAGATCCTGGCCCTGACCTTCACCAATAAGGCTGCCGACGAGATGCGTAGCCGAGTCGAGGAGCTCGCGCCGGGACAGCGAACCTGGATGGGCACGTTCCACCGCTTCTGCGCGCGGCTCTTACGGGAATTCGCGCCACTGGCCGGCCTGGAGGAGAACTACACCATCTACGACACGGCCGACGGCCTCGGCGTCGTGCGCCGCGCCATCGATGAGCTGGGCCTCGATCCCGATTACTTCACCCCGCAGCAGGTGGCGGCGGCCATCAGTTGGGCCAAGAACAACCTCATTCCCCACGACCAGTACCAGCCGCGGCGCGGACAGCCATTGGGTCACATCGTGGCGCAGGTCTATCGGGTCTACCAGCAACGGCTCCTGCGATCGAACGCGGTCGATTTCGACGACTTGCTGTTGCACGTCGCCCTGCTCTTGCGGCAGAACCCTGAGCTGAGGCAAACGCTCGATCTACGTTACCGCTACATTCTGGTCGACGAATACCAGGACACGAACCTGGCCCAGTACACGATCGTGCGGGCGATGTCGATCGACCACCCGAACCTGGCCGTTACGGGTGACCCCGACCAGTCGATCTACGGTTGGCGGGGTGCCAGTCTGAGCAACATCCTCGATTTCGAAAGCGATTTTCCCGACGTGCATGTCGTGCGGCTGGAGCGGAACTACCGCAGCACGCGGCGCATCCTGCGCGTGGCCGCCGGACTGATCGCGCACAACGTGCTGCGCAAGGAAAAGGAGCTTTACACCGAAAACGACGAGGGCCTGCCGGTGCGGCTCGTGGTCCATGCCGGCCAGCGAGAGGAAGCCGAGTCGATTGCCGAACGGATCGCCGCCGAGGTCCGCTCCGGCCGGCGGCGGCCTCGCGACTTCGCCGTCTTCTACAGGGTCAACGCCCTCTCGCGCGAACTCGAACATGCCCTGCGCGAACATGGCGTCCCCTACCAAATGGTCCAGGGTGTGGAATTCTATCAACGGCAGGAAATCAAGGACGTACTCGGCTACCTGACGCTCTTGAACAACCCGCGCGACGACATGGCCTTTATTCGCGTCGTCAACCGTCCGGCCCGCGGTATCGGAAAGTCTACGCTCGATCGACTCACGGCGCACGCCGCCGCGCACGGCCAGGCGATGCTTTCCGCGGCCCGCGAGGCCGGCCTGGTCGCCGAATTGCCCGCGCGCGCCGCCGTGGCCGTTGCCCGATTCGTCGCGATCTTCGATCGTTTGCGGCTCGTCGCCGGGCGCCCGGTCGAGGAAATCGTGGGCCACGTGCTCGACGAGACCGACTATCGCCGCCCGTTGCAATGCTCACAAAGCCAGGAGGACCAGGAGCGATTGGCCAACATCGAGGAGCTGCTGACGGCCGCTCGACAATTCGACGAGCGCGCGCCGGGCGAGGGGCGCCTCGAGGAGTTCCTCGAAGAGACCTGCCTGGTCAACGATACCGACGATTGGGAAGCCGCTTCGGACCGTGTGACGCTGATGACGATGCACGCTGCCAAAGGGCTCGAGTTCCCGGTCGTGTTCATCATCGCTTTCGAGCAGGGTCTGATACCCCACGAGCGCAGTCAGGCCGAGCCCGAGCAGATCGAGGAAGAACGGCGGCTGTTGTTCGTGGGTATCACGCGCGCCCGCGAGGAGTTGCACATCAGCCAGGCGCGCTATCGCGACTTCCGTGGCCAGCGAAAAATGGCCGTGCCCAGCGAATTTCTACGGGACCTTCCTCTCGAAGAGATCGATCGCGACGAGGCGGCCTGGACTGAAGCCGCGGGCGAATCCGCAAGCGCCGACGGCTTCGGTCCGCACACCGACGACGAGCCGGTTTGGACGCCTTCCGACGAGTCTCCTGAGAAGCCTCGCGAGGTTCGCCGCGAGGGCCCTAATCCCGCCCCAGTCCCAGCGGCGAGGCCCCGCTTGACCACCGCGGCCGAGTTGGCCGCCGGGCAAGTCGGCGCCACGGCCCTGGCGCCCGACGTCTACAAACAAGGAATGCTCGTGCGGCACCCTGAGTACGGCCTGGGCAAGGTGGTCGCGCTGTCTGGGAGCGGTCCGCGCAGGACGGCCACGGTCAATTTCGTCTCCGGCGCAGGCCAAAGGAAGTTCGTCATCGAGCAGAGCCGTCTCAGCAAGGATGAAGGATGAAGGCGGAAGGATGAAACCGCCTCGCATTCCCACGCGGGTGCCCCGAATGGTTCTTCGGCCACTGCGCATGGGAACAAGGGATTCCCCATGGTCTTCATCCTTCATCCTTCCGACTTCATCCTTCCTTCATCCGCCGAGCTATACTTGAAGGTTTCCGTTCCGCCGACCCCAAGGGCCTTATGGATCACCTCCGCATCGTCGTTCTGGGCATCGTTCAGGGGATCACCGAGTTTCTGCCGATCAGCTCCGACGGCCACCTGGTCGTCGCCGGGCGGATCTTCGCGTTGACGGGCGGTCCCAGCCTCGATCACGACGACGTCCTGGAAACGATCATTCTTCACCTCGGCACGCTCGTGGCCATTTTGGCGGTCTATTGGCGCGAGATCTGGCGAATCGTCGTTACCGACCGCCGCGTGATCGGCCTCCTGGTGGTCGGCACGCTGCCCGCGGCGGTCGTCGGCCTGCTGCTCAAGAAGTATTGCGAAGTTTGGCTCACCAACCCAGTCTTGACCGGCGCCATGCTGCCGTTGAACGGTCTTGTGCTGTTTTGGATCGGCAGCCAGGACCGCGGACAGCTTAACTATATCGAGCTGACCTACCGCCAGGCCCTTTGGATCGGGCTTTGCCAGGCCGCCGCTCCGCTACCTGGCATCTCTCGTAGCGGCACGACGATCGCCGGCGGCCTGGCGGTCGGCCTGAAGCGGGCCGATGCGGCCACATTTTCGTTCCTGTTGGCGATTCCGGCCATCTCCGGAGCCGCCGTGGTGGCCCTCGTCGACCTGTTACAAGGTCGTACGACCGCTTCGACCCCGGCCGGGCTGGCCTTGGGAGCGGCCGTGTCGTTTCTGGTCGGCGTCGTCGCGCTGCGGCTGTTCCTGCGCTGGCTCAAAGCGGGCCGATTAAACGTCTTCGCCTGGTGGTGCATCGCGCTGGGGACGGTGCTGCTCGTTTGGCAACTTGGGACGGCGAAACCGTAAAAAACTTGGCGACCGGCCTCATTTTCGGCCTCGTGAAGTATAGTGCTAACTAAGGCCCGGCCGGATCAATGGCCTCCTTCGCCACGCCGTGCTCGTACACCTTGCGGCCGAACTTGTAGAACAAGGCCGGCGTGACGATCTGGTCCAGGAGCGTCGAGCTGATCAGGCCGCCGATCACGACGATCGCCAGCGGATGGAGAATCTCCTTGCCCGTCTCTCCGGCGCCGAGCGCCAAGGGAACCAGGCCGATGATCGCGGTCATGGCGGTCATCAGCACCGGTGCGAGGCGTTCGAGACTGCCGCGAACGATCATCCGCTCGTCGAATTGTTCCCCTTCGTGCCGCATAAGATGGATGTAGTGCGAGATCATCATGATGCCGTTGCGGCACACGATGCCGACCAGCGTGATGAAACCGACCCAGTGGGCCAGCGAAAGACTGGTGGCCTCGACCCAGATTCGCGGCCATTGCGACCACGTCGCCCCCTCGAACGCCTCGGCCGCGGGGACGTTCGTGATCAGAAGCGCGACGACGGAACCGATGGCCGCCAGCGGAATGTTGACCATCACTTGCAGCGCGGCGCGCCACGATTCGAGACAGAGGTACAACAGCAGGAACACGCCGGCCAACGACAATCCGGCCAGGAAGGTGAGCCGCAGGTTGGCCTTTTGTTGGGCCTCGAATTGCCCGCCGTACTCGACGAAGTACCCGGTGGGAAGGGTCGGCACGATCTTTTCGGTCACCGCGCGGCGGATATCGCCCACGGTGCTCGCCAGGTCGCGGCCGGCGACATTGGCCTGCACGACGATCCGGCGGACGATCTTTTCGCGGTTGATCGTATTGGGCCCGCTGGTGGCGACCACCTCGGCGACGCTTCCCAGCGCGATTCGAGCGCCAGAGGGTGTGCTTAACGGCGTCGAGCGGATGATGTCGATGTCGTGCCGCGCCGAGGGGTCGAACCAAACGACCAGGTCGAACGTCCGCTGACCCTCGAGCACCTGCGAAACCGTCCGCCCCTGCAACGCCGTTGCGAGCGCGTCGGCCACATCGGCCGGCGACAGCCCGTAACGGACCGCCGCCTCGCGCAAGACCGTCACCCGCACCTGTGGGATTTCCACCTGTGGCTCGACGTAAAGGTCGGCGATGCCCGGCACTTCAGCCATTAGGGCTTCGACCTGGTGCGCCTTGTCGCGCAGCACGCCAAGGTCGGGGCCGAAGACCTTGACGGCGATCTGGGCGCGAATCCCTGACATGATGTGGTCGAGCCGGTGCGAGATCGGCTGGCCGATGTTGAAATCGACGCCGGCCATTTCCGTGATCCGGTCGCGAATGTCGGCCAGAACCTCGTCGCGCGGCCGGCCGCGGCGCTCGACGCCGAAACGCCGCAAGCCCGGAACGGCGCGCAGCACGGCGGGCCAGAAACCGGGTTTCCGCTCTTCCGGCTCGACGAGTCTGACGTCGAACTCGGTGTGGTTCACGTTTTCGGCGTGCTCGTCGAGCTCCGCCCGGCCGGTACGGCCCGACACGGCGACGACCTCGTCCACTTCCAGCAACAATTCCTGCACCCGCGCGCTGAGCCGCTCCGATTCCTCGAGGCTGGTCGAGGCGGGGGCAGTGGCTTCGATCGTCAAGGTCCCCTCGTTGAAGTCGGGCATGAATTCGCCCCCCATCCAGGCGATCGTCGTCGACGAAACCGCGACTAACACGGCCACGACGGCCAACAGCGCATAGGCGTGCCGTAGCGTGAAGCGCAGCAGCCTCGCGTCGAACCGCTTCAGCCAGCGGAGCAGAAACGGGTCGCCCTCGGCTGTCAGGAACATGGCTTGCGGCAGCAGGTACGACGCCAAGACGGGCGTCACGGTGAGCGAAACGACCAGTGAAGCCAAGAGCGTCACCAAGTACGACAGCCCCAGCGGCGCGAACATTCGCCCTTCGAGGCCGGAAAGCGAAAACAGCGGCACCACGACCAGCACGACGATCAGCGTGGCATAGACGATGCTGTTACGGACTTCGGCCGAAGCCTGGTAGATCACCCGTAGCGGGTGTTCGGGCCGGGCGCGCTGTCGGTTTTCCTTGAGCCGGCGATAGATGTTCTCGACGTCCACGATCGAGTCGTCGACCAGCTCGCCGATGGCCACGGCCAGCCCGCCCAACGTCATCGTGTTGATCGTGATGCCGAACCAGCGGAAGACGAGCGCCGTGATGACCATCGACAGCGGAATGGCGGCCAGCGTGATGGCGCTGGTACGGAAGTTCCAGAGAAAGATGAACAGCACGACCACGACCCACACGGCCCCGTCACGGATCGCCCCCTCGACGTTTCGGACCGCGTTGCGGATGAAATCGGCCTGCTTGAAAAGTTCGGTTTGCAATTCGACGTCGTCGGGCAAAGTGGCCCGCATATCCTTGACGGTTTCCTCGATCAGCGCGTCGAGCGTTAGCGTGTCGGCGCCGGGCTGTTTTTGGACGGTCATGATCACCGCCGGCTCGCCGCGGATGCTGCCGGCGCCCCGCGCCACGGGCCCGCCGAAGCGAACCTCGGCCACCTGCCGCACGGTGACGGCGACGGGCGGTCCCTGGTGGACGACCGTGTTTTCCAGGTCTTCGAGGCTGACGGCCCGGCCCACGATGCGGATCAGCGATTCGCGGTCGCGGGCAAGCAGGAAGCCGCCGCCCGTGACGGCATTCGACTTCTCGACGGCCCGTGTCAGCTCGTCGAGCGTCACGTCGTATTCAGCCAGCCGTTCGGGCGAGGTGAGTACCTGGTATTGTTTGAACTCGCCTCCCATCACGGCCACTTGGGCGATACCGTGCAGGGCCAAGAGCCTTGGGCGGACGACCCAATCAGCCAGCGTGCGAAGCTCCATCGGTGTCGTCTTGCCCGTCGAGCGCAGGCCGACCAGCATGATTTCGCCCATGATCGAGCTGATGGGGGTCATCAGCGGCGTGACGTCGGCGGGGAGCCGCGCCTGGGCGAGCTGCAGCTTTTCGAGCACGATCTGGCGGTCGGTGAAGATGTCGCTTCCCCAGTCGAACTCGACCCACACGATCGACAGGCCGATGGCCGATGCCGAGCGGACTCGTTCGACCCCCGTGGCGCCGTTGATGACGGACTCGATCGGGAAGGTCACCAGCGTTTCGACCTCCTCCGGCGCCAGGCCGTGGCACTCGGTCATGATCGTCACGGTCGGACGGTTGAGGTCGGGAAAGACGTCGATCGGCAGTTGCGTCGCCTGATAGCCACCGTAGAGCAACAGCGCGACGGCGGCCACCAGCACCAATAACCGGTTGCGCAGCGAGAAGGCGATGAGTTGGTTGAACATTTTCGAAGGACGCAAGGATGAAGGATGAAAGTCAAATGTAGCGGAACTCGTAAGAGTTCCGATTTTCCGCGAGGCTCGGAATTCCCACGAATTCCACTACTCGAAACTCCGCGTCCCCCCGTCTCCCCATCTCCGCGTCTTCTCTGCCGCTCCCTCCGCTGCATCCACTGCGATCTCGACCCTCGCCAGCATCCCCTCCTTGAGCCGCAACTCGGAGTTGTCCAATTCGGTCCAGACGGCCAGTAGACGGTCGTGTCCGTCGAGTACGGGGCTGATGCGGTCGATCCTGCCTCTGGCCACCAGGCCGGGCTCTGCGGCCACAGTCACTTCGACCCCCTGTCCGAGACTGACTCGAGCCGCGTCGCGCTCGAAAACGTGGGCCTGGACCCAAACCGTGGACAGGTCCTGAATCTCAAACAGGTGGTCCGCGGGGCGCACGACCTGCCCCAGCCCCAGCTCGAAATCGACGACCCAGCCGTCGGCCGGCGCGCGCACCGCTAAGGTCATGGCGATTTTGTCGTGAGCACTGGTCGCGAGGCCCAACCCCGTCGAGACGCCCAACTCATTCGAGAGTTCCAACTGCTCGATCTGGTTGATCTCGCTCGTGGCCAGCCCGACCAGCCGCAGCTTATCGCCGATGCTCCGTGCGTTGGATTCAAGCGTGCCGCGCTCGGCCTGGAGTTGCCAGATGGATGTCTTGGCAACCTTGAGATCGAGTCCTTGCAAACGATCGAGAGATCGCTCGTTCAGGGCCAGTTTCGCCCGCGCGGCGAGCAGGTCGAATTCGAGGTTCCGCAATTGGAGGCTGTCGATCGTGGCCAGAACTTGACCGCCCCGGACCCGGTCGCCGCGCTCGACGAGCAACTGCTCGATACGTCCCTCGACCGCCGAAGTCGCGAACCGCTTGCGTTCGGTCGGCATGACGACCCGTCCTTGGACGACGACGCTACGTCCTTGGTTCTTTTCGTACCCCGCGGTCCGAACGGCATTCCGCGCCGCGGCATTCCGCGCTTTGGCGTTCGGCGCAGTGGAGTTCGGCGCCGGTGTGCTCACTACAAGTCGCGAGCCGTCCGATTCCGTCTCCTTACCGTGCTGGGTCTCCTTTGCAAACAGGGCCGCCAACTCGTGCCGACCGACCGTCACGACTCGCTGCCCGGGAAAGAGTCCGTCGATAATTTCGGTCCACTGGCGGCCCAGTCCCCCAACGGTGACGCCACGGCGGACGAACTTGCCGGGCCCCTGCCGCAGCAAGGCGCAGGTTTCGCCTTCGAATTCGAAAAGCGCTTCGCTGGGACAAAGCACGCATTCATCGCGGCGCTCGATTTGAATCCGCATCCGGCCGAACATGCCGGGCCGCAACAGTCCGCCCGGGTTTTGCATGTGCATCCGCACCAGCACGGTACGCTGGGCGCCGTCGACCTTCAGGCCGACGTGATCGATGTGGCCCGTGAACTCGCGATCGCCCATCGCCGCCAGCGTGATCGTGACCGGCATTCCGGTACGCACCCTCCCGGCGTCGGACTCCAGAACATGGCCCACGACCATCACGGTCGAGCGATCGACGACCTGGAACAGTTGGTCGAGCGGCTCGACGGCCTGACCCACGCGGACATCGTCGAGCGAAACCTCGCCGCCGATCGGACTGGTGATCGGAAGGGTGTGGGCTCGTGGATCGCCGGCCAGGATTCCCTCGATGGCCGCGGTCGTCAGTCCCACGGAACGCAATTTGAGCCGGGTGATCTGGAACAGCGCTTTGGCCTGTGAACACTTGGACTGCGCCGCGAACACGTCTTTTTGGGCCGCCCCTCCGCTCGCGGCGATCGTCTGCGTTTGGGCGAGCAATTGTTCGGCGTACTTCAGATCGATCTCGGCGGCCAACAGGGCCGCTCGCAACGATTCCAGATCCATGCTTTCGACCCGCGCCAGCTCCTGCCCCGCCTCGACCGAGTCGCCCGCTCGTGCCAGAATTCGCTCGATCCGCCCTGCCACCAAGGTTGAGGTGTAGGCGTGGTTTCCACACGGCAAGTCGACCACCGCGTTGACGCCGATCGTCCTTTCCCACTCGGAAAGCGTGACTTTGACCAACTTGACGCCCAGGGCCTTTTGTGCCGAGGGAGAGAGAAACAACTGGTCGCCGTGGACCGCCGCGCCCTTGGCGGGCAGGGCCTCGTGGTCGCCGTGAGCGAAGAGCGCCGTGGGGTGAGAAAGCAGACCGGAAAGCAGCACCACGACCCATTGCGGATGGCGGATTGCGGATTGCGGATTCATTGGCTGGTTCATATTGGTACTCGCGGAATGTCTCGTTTTAGGCCGCGTGAAATAGGGTTTGGGTTAGTCGGTCGTCTTCCGCGACACTTCCGCCAGGCTGGCGAGTGCCGCGTCGACGCGGTTGGCGACGGCGGCGTAATCGGGCGCGCGGTTGTCGTCGATCGCGGCGTGGATTTCGTTCAACAGGTCGCGGATTTCCTCGCCCGCCACGACGACTTGCTCCCAATGCCGTTTAGGAACGCCGCCGTCGCGGGCAATTTCGGGAAGGCGGTTGAGCACGATGTCCATTTCGTCGAGCGCCCGGTGCGCTCCGTGAGGATGGCCGTCCTCGATCGCCTTGCGCACCGTTTCGCAGTAACCGTCGATCCGCTCGACGGCTTCGGCATAACCCTCGGGCATCTTCACATCGGCATCGGTGATCGGCACATCTTTCCCGTTGGCTTCCGTGGTAGGCTGCGACGGTACACCGGACGCCGCCGGTGCGGCTGGTCCGCACCCGCTGACAAGGGCCACGCACGTGACGAGCGCGACCGCCCGGATCCATGCTGAAAGCGAAGTTGGCATTGCTCGACCGCCCGACCGTGACAGATTTCCCCAGCCGGCTAAAGCCGGCTGAAACAAGGGGTGCCTTTGGCCTCGTAACCACCCGCTATAGCGGGCGGCAAACGGAGATCCTCGGCGAACGAACCGAAGGGGTACACCCAACTCGCGGCCGGCGTCAAATCAATTGAACGCCCGAGCGCTCGTGGCGCGCGGTATCACACAAGGGAAGCGAAGCGACGTCGCGCGCGGCGCGGCGTGCCGGGGGCGCCACCAGGCCGCTAGTGATCGCTCGTTCGTTGATCGCAGGCGGAGTGAAAGCCGACGATCCACGGTCGAGCAGGCGCCCGTTGTCGAGCGGGCGATTGTCCGCCATGCGCGCAAACGAGCCGCAGGCTGACGTTGATTGATCCTGCTCGGGCCCCGCGCCGTCAGGGGCCAGCAAAGTGAATTCGAACCCGAACCAGACGAGGTGGATGTGTGGTGTCACGGCTAACACCGCCGCGGAGCATTCACACCCTCGCGGCCGCGACGATCGTGTGCCGCCGGGCAGCCCATTCGCCGGTAGTTCCGCCATGCCTCGATTGAAATCGTGCTGCAAGTTCTGGCCCACCGGGTGCGCATGCTCGAGCACCAACGGCAAGCCGTTGCTTGCCGTCAGCAACCCCGACAGCAGCCAGCAGATTCCGCCATGCATTGCGCTATTCCGCATCGTGATCGACCCGCCACGGAAGTAGAAGGTAAGGGCCTTACGATATTCTAGGTCGTCAACGACCCAGGAGCAACAGCGCCGATGGTCGCGACCGCCGAAAGCCGCTTGCGACCGCCGCACTCCCCGCCTAAACTTGAGTTTGTCCCCGCACGCCCCCAACCCGCCTTCTTCCACTCCCATGCTCTGCCGCCGAATCGCCTGTTGTTGTGTCATTGCATGTTTCGTCGCGGGTGCTTCCGCGCGAGCCGACGATCCAGCCGCCCCGGCAAAACCACCGGTCGATTACAGCCGGCAGATCAAGCCGTTGCTTTCAGACCGCTGCTATGC
>Ga0307372_10006258_pt1 | contig 17493 bp, 19 predicted proteins | sample OX1MG_FD_202533 | JGI IMG/M metagenome (GOLD analysis project Ga0307372, IMG submission 202533) | Soil microbial communities from Risofladan, Vaasa, Finland - OX-1 | ecosystem: Environmental > Terrestrial > Soil > Coastal area > Acid sulfate soil | place: Finland: Risofladan, Vaasa | collected... | reverse complement strand
GGCCGAGCGCTATTTCGACGATTTCAAAGTCGGCGACACGTTCGCGACCGCGTCGACGACGGTGACCGAGGCGATGATCGTCGAGTTCGCCAAGGTCTACGATCCGCAGCCGTTCCACATCGATCCCGTAGCGGCGAAGCAGACGCATTTCGGCGGCCTGATCGCGTCGGGCTTCCAGACGCTGGCGCTGGGCTTCCGGCTGGTCTGGGACACCGGCCTGTTCAAGGCCGCGAGCATGGGATCGCCCGGTTTCGATGAGCTCCGCTGGCTCAAGCCAGTGCGGCCGGGCGACACTCTGCACGTCGAGATGGAAGTGACGGAAAGCCGTCCGTCGCAATCGAAGCCCGACCGCGGAATCATGCGCGCGGCGTACAAATACATGAACCAGAACGGCGAGGCGGTGCTGAGCTACACCGCCATGCACCTGCTGCGGCGGAGGCCGGCCTAAATGCCGCAGCTCGATCGCGCGTCGGCGATTGACGCGCGGCGGTCGCTCCCGTAGTTTCCTCGGCGGGACACGCCCCCCCAACGGGGCGCGGCTATTCTGGAAGGAATAGAGTCATGAAGCCGAATTCTCGGCCCGCCAATCCGTCATTTTCGTCTGGTCCTTGCGCCAAGCGCCCCGGCTGGAGCTTGCAGGCACTCGAGGCCGCTCTGCTCGGTCGCTCGCACCGCTCGAAGCCCGGCAAAGCCAAGCTGAAAGAGGTCGTCGATCGCTCGCGCGGCCTCCTCGGCATTCCCAAGGACTATCGCCTCGGCATCGTGCCCGCATCCGATACTGGCGCGGTCGAGATGGCGATGTGGTCGCTCCTCGGCGCACGTGGCGTCGACCTGCTGGCCTGGGAGGTTTTCGGCGAAGGCTGGGCGACCGATGTCGAAAAGCAGCTCAAGATCGCCGATCTGCGCGTCATGCGCGCGCCTTACGGCCAAATTCCCGATCTTGCCAAGGTCGATACCGATCGCGACGTGGTCTTTCCCTGGAACGGCACGACATCGGGAGCGCGGATTCCCGACGGTGATTGGATCAAGGCCGATCGCAAGGGCCTGACGATCTGCGATGCGACCTCGGCGGTTTTCGCGATGGACCTGCCGTGGCCCAAGCTCGATGTCGTCACGTGGTCGTGGCAGAAAGTGCTCGGCGGCGAAGCGGCACACGGCATGCTCGCGCTGTCGCCGCGCGCTGTCGAACGGCTCGAGACGTACAAGCCTGCCTGGCCGCTGCCCAAGGTGTTCCGGCTTACCTCGAAGGGCAAATTCGCCGAGAACATCTTCCAGGAAGAGACCATCAACACGCCGTCGATGCTGGCCGTCGAGGACGCGATCGATGGCCTCAAATGGGCCGAGTCGGTTGGCGGCTTCCCGGCGCTCAAGGCGCGCAGCGAAGCCAATCTGACGGCGATCACGCGCTGGGTGGCGCGATCCGAATGGCTCGACTTCCTTGTTGTCGACACGAAGATCCGGTCGTGCACGTCGGTCTGTCTCAAGGTCGTGGACGACTGGTTCCTCCGTCTCGCACCCGACGCGCAGCGCGCCCAGGTGAAACGCATCGAGGCGCTGCTCGACGCCGAAGGCGTGGCCTACGACATTGCCGGCCATCGCGACGCGCCGCCGGGTCTGCGCCTCTGGTGCGGAGCCACGGTCGAAACCCGCGACGTCGAGGCACTGCTGCCTTGGCTCGACTGGGCCTTCGACGAAATTCGCCGCGCTGCAGCCGCCTGAACCGGTTGCCACCATGCCCAAAGTACTGATTTCGGACGAGTTGAGCCCACGCGCCGTCGCCGTCTTCAAGGAGCGCGGCGTCGAAACGGTGGTCAATACCAAGCTGACGCCGGACGAGCTCAAGCAGGTCGTCGCCGAGTTCGACGGCCTCGCCGTACGCTCGGCGACCAAGGTCACCAAGCCCGTGATCGCGGCCGCGAAGCGGCTCAAGGTGATCGGCCGCGCCGGCATCGGCGTCGACAACATCGACGTTGCCGCCGCGACCCAGCGCGGCATCGTGGTGATGAACACACCTTTCGGCAATTCGATCACCACGGCCGAGCATGCCATCGCGCTGATGCTCGCGCTGGCGCGGCAGCTCCCGGCCGCCGACCGCTCGACCCAGGCCGGGAAGTGGGAGAAGTCAAAATTCATGGGCGTCGAGCTGACCGGGAAGGTGCTCGGCGTCATCGGCTGCGGCAATGTCGGCTCGGTCGTCGCCGATCGCGCCATCGGCCTCAAGATGAAGATCGTCGCCTACGATCCGTTCCTGTCGCCCGAGCGCGCCGTTGCGCTCGGCGTCGAGAAGGCGGAGCTCGACGACCTGCTGGCGCGCGCGGACTTCATCACGCTACACACGCCGCTGACCGACGCGACCCGCAACATCATCGACGCAAGGGCGCTATCCAAGGCCAAGAAGGGCGTGCGCATCATCAATTGCGCGCGCGGCGGTCTCGTGGTCGAGGCCGACCTGAAAGCGGCACTCGATTCGGGCCAGGTAGCGGGTGCGGCGATCGACGTCTTTCCCGTCGAACCGGCCAAGGAAAACATGCTCTTCGGCCACCCGAACGTCATTGCGACGCCGCATCTGGGCGCCTCGACCGTCGAGGCGCAGGAGAACGTCGCGGTGCAGATCGCCGAGCAGATGGCAGATTACCTCGTCTCCGGCGCGGTGACCAACGCGCTCAACATGCCGTCGCTGTCGGCCGAGGAATCGGCGCGGCTCAGGCCGTACATCAAGCTCGCCGAGCAGCTTGGCTCCTTCGCCGGCCAGCTGACCGACAGCGGGCTCAAGAGCATCGCCATCGAATACGAGGGCCATGCGGCCGAACTCAACATCAAGCCGCTGACGGCAATCGCGCTCGCCGCGCTCCTCGCGCCGCAGCTCGACGCGGTCAACATGGTCAACGTGCCGGTGGTGTGCAAGGAGCGCGGCATCGCCGTCGCCGAGACGCGCAGCACCGAACCGAGCGACTTCCAGACCCTGATTCGTGTCACCGTGCAGGGAACGAACGGCGCACGCAGCGTCGCCGGCACGCTGTTTGGCGGCGACCGGCCGCGCATTGTCGACATCGAGGGGATCGCGCTCGAAGCGGAACTCGGTGCGCACATGCTCTTCGTGCGCAATCACGACAAGCCCGGCTTCATCGGCAATCTCGGCCGCATGCTGGGCGAGGCGGCAATCAACATCGCGACTTTCCATCTTGGTCGCTCGGCGCCCGGCAAGGACGCGATCTGCTTGGTGCAGGTCGATCAGCCACTCGGCGATCCCTTGCTCGCCAAGGTTCGCGGCATTGCCAATGTCGTGCAGGCGAAGGAACTGCACTTCTAGCGCGCCGCGAATGGTCGCAATTCGGCCTCGTTTGCCGAGGTTCGGCTGCGGTCGCCTCTGAAAAAAGGATTGGGCGACGGGAACAGACCGCACTGCGCCTCCCTATAGTGTTCCGGAAGCTCTCGCGTCCGCTTGGGAGGGACCGGTGACTCGACTTTACCGATATGGCCGTCTTGTGGCGGCGTTGGCCCTGTTTGCCGCACTTGCGGGTTGCATCGTGGTTGCGCCGCGGCCGTATCCCTACCGCGTCTATTACTACTACTGAGCCGATCCGGTCGCGGCGGCTTCGCGGCGCCCGATTGGCCGCGAACCTGGCGCAGGATGGTTGCCGCCGCGCGCCAAAACGGCTATTCCGGCGCCGTGAACGACACGCTGCACAAGGCGCTGCTCCCCGAAGGCTTGCGCGATCTTCTGCCGCCGGACGCCGGCATCGAGGCCGAGGTCGTGTCGCGGCTGATGGCCGCGCTGGCGAGTCACGGCTATGAGCGGGTCAAGCCGCCCCTCGCCGAGTTCGAGGACAATCTGCTGTCGGGCGCCGGCGCGGCGATGGCGAACGATACGTTCCGCGTCATGGATCCCGTATCGCGGCGCATGGTCGGTCTGCGCGCCGACATGACGCCGCAGGTCGCGCGCATCGCCGCCACGCGACTCAAGAACGCGGCGCGGCCGCTGCGGCTTTGCTATGCGGGACAGGTCCTGCGCGTCAACGGCAGCCAGCTCCGGCCCGAGCGACAGGTGGGCCAAGTCGGCGCCGAGCTCATCGGGCCGTCCGAGGTCGGTGCCGATGCCGAGGTTATCCTTCTCGCGGCCGAAGCGCTGACTGGCCTCGGGGTCCTGGGGCTTTCGATCGATCTGACGCTGCCGACGCTGGTGCCGGCGGTGTGTCACGCCGCGAAGCTCGATCCCGCGCAAAGCGATGCCGTGCGCCGCGCGCTCGATCACAAGGATGCGGCCGCATTACGCAAGGCGGCCGGCCCGGCGGCGACCCTGCTCGGCGAGTTTCTCAAGGCTGCCGGCGCTGCCGAGAAATCGCTGGCCAAGCTTGCGGCGCTCGACCTTCCCAAGGCGGCCGCCGCGGAGCGCACCCGGCTCAGCGACGTGATCGCGCGCGTGAAACAGGCCGCTTCCGATCTCGTCGTGACCGTCGATCCCGTCGAGAATCGCGGCTTCGAATATCATACCGGAGTCAGCTTCACGGTCTTCGCCAAGGCAGTTCGCGGCGAGCTCGGCCGCGGCGGTCGCTATCGTGCCGGCAATGGCGCGGGCGAAGACGCCACCGGCTTCACGCTCTACACCGACACGATCCTCCAGGCGTTGCCGGAGCCGCCGGCACCACGCCGCATCTACGTGCCATCCAATGTCGACGGCACCGCGGCGCAGCGCCTGCGCGCCGAAGGCTGGATCACGGTGGCGGGCCTCGCGCCGGTGCGCAATCCACGCGACGAGGCGAAACGATTGAATTGCGGCCATGTCCTCGATGGCGGCAAAATCGTCGCGCTGAACTAGCGCCGGGGACCAATCAATGACGAATGTCGCGGTGATCGGCGCTCAATGGGGCGACGAGGGCAAGGGGAAGATCGTCGACTGGCTGAGCGAGCGCGCCGATGTCGTGGTGCGCTTCCAGGGCGGTCACAACGCCGGTCATACCCTCGTTATCGGCAACGTCGAGCACCGGCTGAGTCTGCTGCCGTCGGGCGTCGTACGCGAGGGCAAGCTGTCGATCATCGGCAACGGCGTCGTGGTCGATCCCTGGGCGCTCATCAAGGAAATCGACAATATCGCGGCGAAAGGCGTGACGGTCACCCCGGCGAGTCTGCGCGTTGCCGAGAACGCGACCCTGATCCTGCCGTCGCACGGGCAGCTCGATCGCGCGCGCGAGGAGGCGCGCGGCGCCTACAAGATCGGCACCACCGGCCGCGGCATCGGCCCGGCCTACGAGGACAAGGTCGGCCGCCGCGCGCTGCGGCTGTGCGACCTCGCTGATCCGGCGACTTTGCCGGACAAGCTCGACGCGCTCTTGCTCCACCACAACGCGCTGCTCCGCGGTCTCGGCGCCGCCGAGGTGCAACGCGAGCCGCTGCTCAAGTCGCTGCTCGAGATCGCGCCGAAAGTTCTGCCCTACGCTGATCGGGTTTGGGAGCGGCTCGACGAAGCGCGTCGCGCCAACAAGCGGATCCTGTTCGAAGGCGCGCAGGGCGTCATGCTCGACGTCGATCACGGCACCTATCCCTACGTGACCTCGTCGCATACGCATCCCGGCGAGGCCGCGTCGGGTGCCGGAACCGGCCATGCTGCGGTGGGCTACGTTCTCGGCATCACCAAGGCGTATACGACACGGGTCGGCAGCGGTCCGTTTCCGACCGAGCTCACCGACAAGATCGGCGAGACGCTGGGCGAGCGTGGGCGCGAGTTCGGCGTCGTCACCGGGCGCAAGCGGCGCTGCGGCTGGTTCGACGCGGTCATGGTCAGGCAGGCGGTCAAGACCGCCGGCATTGACGGTCTCGCGCTGACCAAGCTCGATGTGCTCGATGGGTTCAAGGAGATCAAGGTGTGCACGGGCTATCGCCTGCGCGGCGAGACGCTCAATTACCTGCCGGCGCGCGCCGATCTCCAGGCGGCGATCGAGCCCGTCTACGAAACCATGGAAGGCTGGAGCGAAAGCACGCGCGGCGCACGCAGCTGGGCCGATCTGCCGGCGCTCGCGATCAAATACGTTCGGCGCATCGAGGAACTGATCGGCGCGCCGGTCGCGTTGCTCTCGACGAGCCCCGAGCGCGAAGACACCATTCTGGTGCACGACCCCTTCGCGGGGTGAGCGCGGCTCAGACCTTGGCGGTGGTGCGTGCCGTCCGCAGCCGCGCGGCGATGTAGCCCTCGACGGTCTCCGAGAGCGCGTCCAAACGGTCGACGAAGAAATGGTCGGCACCGCCGATGACCCGGTAATCGACCTTGAGCGAGCGTTGCTTCTGCAGCCGCTGGGCCAACTCTTTCACGCCATCGGGCGCGACGATCTGGTCCTTGTCGCCCTGGATGATGAGACCGGCGGCCGGTGGGCGCGTCAGGAAGTTGAAATCCGCTAGGTTGACCGGCGGCGCGACGGCGACGAACGCGTCCGATTCGGGGCGCCGCGCCAGCAGCTGCAGCGCGATCCACGCGCCGAACGAAAAGCCGGCGATCCAGCATTGCTCCGCGTCGGGGTTGTTGATCTGCAGCCAGTCGAGCGCCGCCGCGGCATCGGCAAGCTCGCCCTCGCCATTGCCGTAGCCGCCCTGGCTTTTGCCGACGCCGCGGAAATTGAAGCGCAGCGTCGTGAAGCCCTGCCGCACGAACGCATGGAACAGGGTGTAGACCACCTTGTTGTGCATCGTTCCGCCATGCTGCGGATGGGGGTGGAGGATTAGGGCGAGGGGGGCGTTGTCGACCCGCGACGGATGATAGCGCGCCTCTAGCCGGCCGGCTGGGCCGGTCAAAGCCAATTCGGGCATCGTGAAGCTTTAACCCAGTGGGAAAGTCGGGATTGACACCACATATTCAAGAGGACTCATCAACGAAAATGGCCGTAAAGTTGACCATTCTACTAGGTATAGATATAGTCGCGCCGCCGCGCCAAACAATGCGCGACAATGCTCGTCCTGCGGCTAGGCGGCCGCGGGCGACCGGATCATATATCAAGCGGGACCCAAAATGTTGAAGGCTTTGCGCGAGCAAATCGACACCATCCTGCGGCTCGATCCGGCGGCGCGTTCGCGCCTCGAAATCGTGGCCGCCTATCCCGGCTTCCACGCCGTGGTATTCCACCGCTGCGCGAACTGGCTGTGGCGACACGGGTTTCTCGTCGCGGCGCGCTGGGTGTCGAACCTTGCCCGGTTCCTGACGCTGATCGAGATCCATCCGGCCGCGCGCATCGGCCGCCGCCTGTTCATCGATCACGGCGCGGGCGTGGTGATCGGCGAGACCACCGAGATCGGCGACGATGTGACGCTCTATCAAGGGGTGACGCTTGGCGGCACGTCGCTCAACCGCGGCAAGCGCCATCCGACGCTCGAAGACGGCGTTATCATCGGCGCGGGCGCCAAGATCCTTGGCGGGTTCACTGTCGGTGCCGGTGCCCGGGTTGGCGCCAATGCCGTCGTGTTGCACGCAGTGGCGCCGGGCGAATCGGTTGCAGGCATTCCGGCCCGGCCGACCGGCGTCAAGCTCGATGCGCCGAAGGATTTTCTGCCCTACGGCACGCCCTGCGAAGACCTACCCGATCCGATTGCGCGTTGCGTCGCCAGCCTGATGGACGAAGTCGCCAATCTCAAGCAGCGCCTCGCCGAGCTCGAACGCAAGACCGAGTTTCCCGCCGAGGACATGCCGGCCGAGCCGCGTTCGGCGCGGGCGGGTCGACGAATGTTGCGGGGGGTGGAGGACTGAAATGAGGCTCAGCACCAAAGGACGCTACGCCGTGATGGCGATGGTCGACATCGCCAAGCACGCACAGGGCACCCCGATCACGTTGGCGGAGATCGCCGAGCGGCAACTGATCTCGCTCTCGTACCTGGAGCAGCTCTTCGCCAAACTGCGCACCGCCGGCCTGGTCAAGAGCGTGCGCGGACCCGGCGGCGGCTATCTGCTCGCTCGCGGCGCTGACGGTACGCGCATCTCCGACATCATCATCGCAGTCGACGAGCCCATCCGCACCACGCGCTGCGCTCCGGGCGCGCCCATCGGCTGCAGCGGCAACAAGAGCCGCTGTCTCACCCATGACCTATGGGAAGAACTTGGCAACCAGATCCGGCTTTATTTGAGCTCGGTAACGCTCGCCGATGTCGTCGCCAATCGGCTGCTCGGCCGTAGCGGCGCGCTGCATCGCGAGTGCGCCGACCAGCAGGTGTCCGAAGCCGAAGCCGAAGCCGTTTCGCCGATCGTCGCGCAATAGCGTTCGAAGGTCTTCTGTGGTGGCCGGTTTGTCTTATCTAGACTGGAATGCGACCGCGCCGCTGCGGCCGGAGGCCACGGCGGCTGTCGCGCATGCGCTGACGCTGAACGGCAATCCATCTTCGGTTCATCGTGCCGGTCGCGAGGCACGCCGGCTGTTGGAGCGCGCGCGGGCCGACGTCGCGGCGTTGCTCGGCGCCGCAGCGGACGAGGTGGTTTTCACCGGCGGTGGCACCGAGGCCAATGCCCTGGCGCTGCAGACGTTTCCCGCCCGTCGCATCCTGGTTTCGGCGATCGAGCACGATTCGGTGCTTGCCAATGCGCCGGACGCCGCGCGGATTCCCGCGACACGCGACGGGCTCGTCGATCTCGGGGCGCTCGAACGGCTGCTGACCGCCGACCGGCGGCCGGCTCTGGTATCGCTCATGTTCGCCAACAACGAGACCGGCGCGATCCAGCCTGTGGCCGAGGCGGCGCGCATCGCACATGCGCACGGCGCGCTATTCCATTGCGACGCCGTGCAGGGCGCGGGCAAGCAGCCGATCGATTTCCGACGGCTCGGCTGCGATCTGATGACGGTCTCGGCGCATAAGCTCGGCGGACCGATGGGTGTCGGCGCGCTCGTTATCGCCGGCGGACTTGATGCCGCGCCGCTGATCCGCGGCGGCGGCCAGGAACGCGGCCGGCGCGCCGGAACCGAGAACCTGCCAGGCATCTGCGGTTTCGGTGCCGCGGCACTTTCGGTGGCGGCCGGGATGGCGGCATGGGGCGCCGTTGATGCGTTGCGTGCACGGGCGGAGGCGCGGCTGGCGGCGATTGCGCCCGATGCCGTGGTCTATGCCGCCGCGGCGGCGCGGCTGCCGAATACCATCTGCGTCGCGATGCCGGGCGTGCCGGCGGCAACGCAAGTGATGGCGCTCGATCTTGCCGGCGTCATGGTCAGTGCCGGCGCCGCTTGTTCGTCCGGGAAGGTGCGCCGCAGCCACGTGCTCGACGCCATGGGCGTGGCCGAGCGCGATGCCGAATGCGCCATCCGGATCAGCCTGGGCTGGAGCACGACCGCGGCCGAGATCGACCATCTGGTCGACGCCTGGGGCGCGCTCTATGCCCGGACAAGGGCCTCTGCCGCATGACAGCCGCGGTCGCCCGCCGGCTCAACGCGATGCCGGTCTATCTCGATTATCACGCGACGACGCCGTGCGATCCGCGCGTGGTCGAGGCGATGTTGCCGTGGTTCACCGAGAAGTTCGGCAATCCGCATTCGCTCACCCATGCCTACGGCCGCGAGGCCGAGCAGGCGGTCGAGCAGGCACGCGCGCAGCTCGCCGATCTGGTTGGCGCCGATCCACGTGAGATCGTCTTCACCTCGGGCGCGACCGAAGCCAACAACATGGCGGTCAAAGGCGCGGCGCGCTTCCATCGCCAATTCGGCAAGGACGGCATCGTGACGCTCGTCACCGAGCACAAATGCGTGCTCGAAAGCGCTCGCGCAATGGAGTGCGACGGTTGCCGTGTCGCGATCCTGCCGGTCGATCGCGACGGCCTCGTCGATCTCGATCGCCTGACGCGCGCCATCGACGACAAGACCGCGATCGTCTCGGTGATGGCGGCACACAACGAGATCGGCGTGATTCAGCCGATCAAGGAGATCGCCGCGTTGGCGCATGCGAAGGGTGCGCTGTTCCACACTGATGCGGCGCAGGCGGTCGGCAAGGTCGCGCTGAACGTCGCCGACCTCGGCGTCGACCTGATGTCGATCTCGGGCCACAAGGTTTACGGGCCCAAGGGTATCGGCGCGCTCTATCTGCGCCGCCGGCCGCGGGCACGCATCGAGCCGCTGTTCGACGGCGGCGGCCAGGAGCGCGGCATGCGCTCGGGAACGCTACCCGTGCCGCTGATCGTCGGGCTGGGTCAGGCTGCCGTTTTGGCCAAGGCCGAGATGGCGGGCGAGGCGCAGCGTCTTCTGGCGCTGCGCGCGCGGTTCCTCGCCGGCCTGCGCGCCAAGGTTCCGGACGTGGTCCTCAACGGCGATGCCGAGCGGCGCCTACCGGGCAATCTCAACGTGAGTTTTCCGGGCGCCACAGCCGTCGACCTGATCGCAGCCTGTCCCGGCTTGGCGCTGTCGACCGGCTCGGCCTGCACCGCGGCAGAGGTCGAGCCCTCCTATGTGCTGCGCGCGCTGGGCGTCGGCGACGATCTTGCCGCGGCATCGTTGCGCATCGGCCTTGGCCGCTTCACGACCGCGACCGAGGTCGATTTTGCGGTCGATACGCTGGCGGCCGCGGTCCTGTGGTTGCGCGCCCGTGAGCCGGTGACAAGCGCCGCCGCCGGCATTACATAAGGGTTGGAGAGTCCAATGGCCCTAAGACAGGCAATGATGGTGACCGACGCGGCAGCCCAGCGCATCCAGGCGCTGCTGGCCAAGCGCGGCAAGCCGTCGGCGGGTATCCGCATCGGCGTGCGCGCTCGCGGCTGCTCGGGGTTGACCTACACGCTCGAATACGCCGACGAGAAGGGCAGGCTCGACGAGGTGATCGAAGACAAGGGCGTCACCATTCTGATCGATCCCAAGGCAACGATGTTCATCATCGGCACTGAGATGGATTACGTCGAGGACAAGCTGCAATCGGGCTTCACCTTCCGCAATCCGAACGAGAAGGGCCGGTGCGGCTGCGGCGAGTCGTTCCACGTCTGAGCCGCGTATCGCGTCGATGAAGCTGTTCCAAATCGAGGAGCCCGAAGGCGCGCCGCTTTCGGCTGACGGACCGGGCGCCGCGGTCGGAATCGACTTGGCCGCCGGTTCCGCCGCCGTTGCCGTTGCACTCGGCGGCAACGCCGAAATCCTGCCTGGCGCAGGGGGAGAACAACGGCTCGAGACGGTGGGGCAGGGGATCGAGGCGATCCTGCTGGCGTTACGCGCGCGCGCCGAGAAGCAACTAGCGCGGCCCGTGACCCATGCCGTGATCGCGACCGAGGACGGGCGGGCCAGCTCGGCGTTGTCCGCCGCGGCCGAGGTCGCCAGCCTTGCCGTGCTGCGCGTGGTGACGCGGCACGCTGCGGCGGGCGGCGATACGGCCGTCGATGCCGCGGCGCTGGGCGCGGCGCGGATGGCGGAGGATTTGGCGCCGCAGGCTGGTATAACGACGCCCTGAGCCTGACGGGATGACGGATTGGAATCGTATATGCCCAAGATGACCTTTATCGAGCGTGACGGGACCCGCAAGACGGTTGATGCGCCGGTCGGCCTGTCCGTGCTCGAGATCGCGCACCAGAACGACGTCGACATCGAGGGCGCTTGCGAAGGCTCGTTGGCTTGCTCGACCTGCCATGTGATCGTCGAGCCGGAGTGGTACGAACTGCTGAAGGACGCGACCGAGGACGAGGAGGACATGCTCGATCTCGCCTTCGGCCTGACCAAGACCTCGCGCCTCGGCTGCCAGATCGTGATCACCGAAGAGCTCGATGGCCTCGTCGTGCGCCTGCCGCAGGTGACGCGCAATATGATGAGCACCTGATGGATATGACGCTCGCTCCCGGCGCGCGGGTGGTCGTCGCCATGTCGGGCGGCGTCGACAGCTCGACCGTGGCGGCGCTGCTGGTCGAAGGCGGTTATGACGTCGTCGGCGTGACGCTGCAGCTTTACGAACACGGCCAAGCAACCGGCCGCAAGGGCGCGTGCTGCGCCGGGCAGGACATCCACGACGCGGCGCGGGTCGCCGAGACGCTCGGCATTCCCCATTACGTGCTCGATTACGAGAAGCGCTTTCGCACCGCGGTGATCGACGAATTCGCCGATTCCTACATCGCCGGCGAGACGCCGGTGCCGTGCGTTCGCTGCAACGAAACGGTGAAGTTCCACGATCTGCTCGCCGTCGCGCGCGACCTCGGCGCGCACGCGCTCGCGACCGGCCACTATGCGCGCCGCGTCGACGGCCCCGCCGGGCCGGAGCTGCACCGCGCCGCCGATGCCGGCCGCGACCAGAGCTATTTCCTCTATCGCACGACGCGTGAGCAGCTCGATTTCCTGCGCTTCCCGCTCGGCGAACTGCGCAAAGATGAAACCCGCGCGCTGGCGGCGCGCTTTGCGCTGCCGGTGGCGCAGAAGCCCGACAGCCAGGACATCTGCTTCGTGCCGAGCGGACGCTATGACGCACTCATTGCAAAGCTGCGGCCCGGCGCAATCGAGCCAGGCGATATCGTCGACGAGGCGGGACGCGTGCTCGGACGGCATGACGGCGTCATCCATTTCACGGTCGGCCAGCGCAAGGGTCTCGGCGTCGCCGGCGGCGAGCCGCTCTACGTGCTGCGGCTCGATCCGGCCAATCGGCACGTCGTTGTCGGACCGCGCGAAAGCCTCGCCGCCCGGCAGGTGGTCTTCGACCGCGTCAACTGGCTCGGGCCGAGCCATGTCGCATGGCCTATCCGCGCCGCCGTCAAGCTGCGGTCAGCACAGCCGCCGATGAATGCGACAGTATCGCTCGACGGCGCGCGCGGCGCGGCGGTGCTCGACGAGCCCGCATTCGGCGTGGCGCCTGGCCAGGCCTGCGTCGCCTATGACGGTGATCGCGTGCTGGGCGGCGGCTGGATCGCGCGCGCCTGAGCGCCGCTAGACTTGCCGCGCGCGCGGCGCTCCCTGATACTGCGCCGCCATGACCGCCGCCAAGAAACCCCGCGAAACCGTCAAGAAAGTCGTGCTCGCCTATTCGGGCGGGCTCGACACGTCCGTCATTCTGCGCTGGCTCCAGGAGACCTATGGCTGCGAGGTGGTGACCTTCACTGCCGATATCGGCCAGGGCGAAGAGCTCGCGCCGGCGCGCAAGAAGGCCGAGCTCATGGGCGTGAAGCAGATCTTCGTCGAGGATTTGCGCGAGGAATTCGTGCGTGATTTCGTCTTTCCGATGTTCCGGGCGAACCCGCTCTACGAAGGTCAGTACCTGCTCGGCACCTCGATCGCGCGGCCGCTGATCGCCAAGCGCCAGATCGAGATCGCCGAAGCGACCGGCGCCGACGCCGTGGCGCACGGCGCGACCGGCAAGGGCAACGACCAAGTGCGCTTCGAGCTGGCCTATTACGCGCTCAAGCCCGACATCAAGGTGATCGCGCCATGGCGCGAATGGGAGCTCAACTCGCGCACCAAGCTGATCGAATACGCCGAGCGGCACCAGATTCCGATCGCCAAGGACAAGCGCGGCGAGGCGCCGTTCTCCACCGACGCCAACCTTCTGCACATTTCCGCCGAGGGCAAGGCGCTCGAGGATCCATGGCACGAGCCCGAGGAATTCGTCTACAGCCGGACGGTGGCGCCCGAGAAGGCGCCCGACCAGCCGGAATACGTCGAGATCGAATTCACCAAGGGCGATCCGGTCGCGGTCGACGGCAAGGCGCTGTCGCCGGCGGCGCTGCTCGCGCGGCTCAACGAGCTCGGTGGCACGCACGGCATCGGCCGGCTCGACCTGGTCGAGAACCGCTTCGTTGGCATGAAATCGCGTGGCGTCTACGAGACCCCGGGCGGCACCATCCTGCATGCGGCGCATCGCGGCATCGAGAGCATCACGCTCGACCGCGGTGCCGCGCACCTCAAGGACGAGCTCATGCCGCGCTATGCCGAGCTCGTCTACAACGGCTTCTGGTTCTCGCCCGAGCGCGTCATGTTCCAAGCGCTGATCGACAAGAGCCAGGAAAGCGTCGCCGGTACGGTGCGCCTCAAGCTCTACAAGGGCGCGGCGCGCGTCGTCGGGCGCAAATCGCCGCGCAGCCTCTACAGCCTCGCGCATGTGACCTTCGAGGCCGATCAGGTCTACGACCAGCGCGACGCCGAAGGCTTCATCAAGCTCAATGCGCTGCGGCTGCGGCTGGCCGCGCGCCTCCGCCGCAAATAAGTCACGCGCGGTCACCAAGTTATCCCGAGCAGCGATTTGGCTGCGACGGTCTAAGGTACTGAGGGATAACTGAAATACCGGCGAACCGAGCCGCGAACTGACTGCGCGGAATCCTTTTTTTTGCCATGATCGGTGACCATCTTGCTGTGCAGTGCCCATAGCAAAAGGGGAATGGAACCATGGGTTCGCGCATTGGCATTTCGATGGTGGCGGTCGCTATGCTGCTTTCGGCTTGCGGCACGTCGCCTGGTGACCGAGGCCTGTCGGGCGCCGGTATCGGCGCGGCGGGTGGCGCAGTGGTCGGAGCGCTGGTTGGCGCGCCTCTCGCGGGCGCGGCGATCGGCGCCGGTGTCGGTGCCGCGACCGGCATGGCGACCAGCCCGTCGAACGTTTACCTCGGCAAGCCGGCCTGGGAACAGTAACCGGCGCAACGACAGTCTTTGGCTGACGACTTCGCCCCCTCGGGATCGCTCCCGAGGGGGCGTTGCTTTGTCCGAAGCCCTAGAGTGCCGGCTCGGGCAGTTCGCGCCTGCGGCAGGCCGCGACCAGCGTATTACGCAAGAGGCAGGCAATCGTCATCGGGCCGACACCACCGGGCACCGGCGTGATCGCGCCGGCAACCTGTCGCGCCTCGGCGAACGCGACGTCGCCGACGAGCCGGCTCTTGCCGTCGCCGGCGGCGATACGATTGATGCCCACGTCGATAACCGTGGCACCCGGTTTGATCCAGTCGCCGCGCACCATCTCTGGCCGCCCGACGGCGGCGACCAGCAGATCGGCGCGGCGCGCCACCGCCGGCAGGTCTCGTGTCCGCGAATGCGCTACGGTTACCGTGCAATGCTCGCCGAGCAGCAGCGCCGCCATCGGCTTGCCGACGATGTTAGACCGTCCGAGCACCACCGCTTCGGCACCCGCGAGAGCTTTGCCCAGGCTTTCGCGCGCCAGCAACAGACAGCCATAAGGCGTGCACGGCACCAACGCGCGGCCGCCGCTCCACAACCGGCCGACGTTCCCGGGATGAAAGCCGTCGACGTCCTTGGCAGGATCGATCGCCTCGATCACGCGCTGCGCGTCGATCTGTTTGGGCAGGGGCAACTGGACCAGAATGCCATCGACCGCGTCGTCGGCATTGAGCTGCGCCACCAGGCGCAGCAATTCGGCCTCGCTCGTCGTGGCCGGCAGTCGATGGGTGAAGCCCTTGAGGCCGGCCTCGTCGGTCGCCTTGGTCTTGCTCGTGACGTAAACCTGGCTCGCCGGATCCTCGCCGACCAACACTGCCGCCAGGCCGGGCACCACGCCGTGCGCCGTCTTGAGCGCAGCGGCCGCGCGCGCCACGTCGGTGCGCAACCGCGCGGCGACGGCCTTGCCGTCGATCAGTCGGGCTTCAGCCATCGGGTCAAACCTTGTTGGAGTCGTGAGCCGAGCGCCGTGGGATCGCCGGCGATACGGACGAGCTTGCGTCGGCCGGCCGTGCCGGCGGCGATGCTCAGATCACTCTTGCGCAGGCCGAAATGGCTCGCCAGCAGCCGAATGAGCGCGGCATTCGCCTCGCCGTCGCGCGGCGGTGCGTGGACGGCAAGCTTCAAGGCGACGCCGCCATCGGCCTCATCGCTGAGACCAAGCACGCGGTCCTGCGCGGCTTTGGGCGTTATGCGGACGGCCAGCGTCGCGCCGTCGCGCCCCAAACGGAACGGGAGCATCATGATTCCGATCAGCTATGCGTCAGCGTGTAGACTTCGATCTGGCGCAGTTCCATCTCGATGAACCACAGGATCAACAACACGATGACCGGCGAGATGTCGAGGCCGCCGAAGCTCGGCAGGAAACGCTGGATCGGACGCAACACGGGTTCGGTCGCGCGGTACAGAAAGCCCGCCGCCATGCGTACGACGTGGTTGCGGGTATCGATGATGCCGAACGCCATCAACCATGAGAATACTGCGGCGATGATGACCACCCACCAGTAGATGTTGATCAGGGCAATGACCACTTCGATCACCGGCACCACGAAATTGCCCATCGCCCGATCCCTCCCCCTATTGCTCCGCCGCGGTGTTGGCGAACCCTAACCATCAGCCCGAAGCCGCGCAAGGACGGCCGCTATCGCGTGCTTGCCTTGACAGCCCGCGGGACCACGACCCATATTCCGCGCGACGCGAGCGGGGCAGTAGCTCAGTTGGGAGAGCGCGACGTTCGCAATGTCGAGGTCAGGGGTTCGATCCCCCTCTGCTCCACCATCGCATTTCCGAAGAAATCCCGAGAAATTGCGGCGGCCTTACGATGACCGCGCGCCGGTGAGCGTTTGGAGCGCGGCGGCGGCGCGTTCGCGCCAGCGCGCGCCGTCCATGCCCGGATCGTGATATTCGTAGAACAGCCGTCCGGGATGCGGCGGTTGCCGGAAGTCGTAGTCCGGCGCCGGACGAAAGCATTCCAGGTCGAGTGGAAAAATGCACAACAGGTCGCGCTGCGATGTGTGGCACAGCAGCATGTGCCGCCGGCGTGAGCGATCGGCCTCGTCGAGCCGGACGATTACCGGCGCCTCGCCGGACGGCAGAAAAGAGCCGGTCACTCGTTCACCATCTCGGCCGAAATAGGCGCTCATCTCGACGAGCGTCGGCGGCACTGAGCCCGACCGCCCGATGACGCCGCAGGCCGCGTGGACGGCGAAGCAGGCCGCATCGTGGTCTCGATGCCCACCCTCGTAAGCATGCGTCACGATCACCGCGGGCCGTGTCGCCGCGACGAGGGCGGCGAGGCGCTCGGCGATGTCGCGCAAGTGGAGAGAAGCTTCCTGGTCGGTGAATCCAAGGCCGATAATGCGCTCGGAATGCACGCCGGCGATCGCGAGGGCGGCGCTTGCTTCGCGCCGCCGCGCCGCCGCGTAGGCCGCGCGGTCCGGGAATCCGGCCTCGCGGGCATAACGGTCGTCGCGTGGCGCGCCGTCCGTGACGTGCACCACGCTGAGGCCCGGCCAGAAGCCAAGATGCGCGCCGGCGCCGATGACCTCGTCGTCGGGATGCGCCGCCATAACCATAATCGGCCCTACGCCGGGATGGCGCAGGTGGCCGAGGAACTGGCGCAGGCGCGTGCCGCGCACGTCGTGTCGCGTCTCCGGCGAAAGTAACGGCATTGTTCCAACCTTGCGGCGGTGCGCAGGCCGAATCTAGCAGGTTGTCATGGGTCTGACCGTCACTGGAGTGACCGCCATTTCGGCCGGGGCGGAGCCGTCAGGGCAACAGGTGGAACATCCATACGGAGCCGATGCCGGTCAGCGCCACGATCGACAGCAGTCCAAGCAGGACGAGCGCCGGTTGCAATTCCTTCATTGAGCGGCAGCGTAAGCGCTCCGATTCCGGACCGCCCGGCGGTGGATTGCCGCGCGGC
>Ga0307372_10006255_pt1 | contig 17501 bp, 15 predicted proteins | sample OX1MG_FD_202533 | JGI IMG/M metagenome (GOLD analysis project Ga0307372, IMG submission 202533) | Soil microbial communities from Risofladan, Vaasa, Finland - OX-1 | ecosystem: Environmental > Terrestrial > Soil > Coastal area > Acid sulfate soil | place: Finland: Risofladan, Vaasa | collected... | reverse complement strand
CGTGGACGAGGCGTGGTTCGCGCTCGACGATCCAGTGTTCGCGCCGAAACTGCGGGAATGGCTCAAGACCCTGCGGCGGAAGAACGCCTCCGTCCTGTTCTCGACGCAGAGCCTGGCCGACATCACAAGCTCGCCGGTGGCACCCGCGGTCATCGAGAGCTGCCTGTCGAGGCTCTTCCTGCCGAACGCCCGCGCGATCGAGCCGGAGAGCCGAGAGGCCTATGCGCGGCTCGGCCTCAACGACCGGCAGATCGAGACGATCGCGCGCGCGGTCCCGAAGCGCGACTACTGGTTCCAGTCCGCCGCCGGTTGCCGGCTGTTCGAACTGGGCCTGGGCGAGGTGGCGCTTGCCTTCTGCGGCGCGAGCGCCGCCGAGGACCTCGCGACGATCGACCGCGTGCTTGTCGCGCACGGTCCGGCCGACTTCGCGGCGGCGTGGCTCCGGGAGCGCGGACTTGATTGGGCGGCGGCACTTCTGCCCACCGGGCTGATCGCGGCCGGGGCCCATCCGGCCCCCGGCGCCAATGTCCGGGAAGATTTGACGCTCGATGCCGATGCCGCGCCAGACGCGGCACAGGCGTTTCTACCCTTCGGCGACGATGCCGCGCCGACGCCGAGGTCCAAGGTGCAAGTGCTTCCCGCGACGGAGACAACCCCATGAAACTCTCGCCGCAGATTCTGTCCCCGAGGCGGATCATCGGGGCTGCTGTGATCGCCATGGCGGCGGCCGTTTTGCCGCTCCCCGCGCATGCCACTGTGCCAGTGATCGATTTCGCAAACCTCACGCAGAATGTCCTGACGGCGGTGCGGACGCTGGAGGAGGTGGACAATCAGATCACCCAGATCCAGCAGGGCATCTCCATGCTGGAGAACCAGGCGCGCAATCTGACCGCGCTGCCCTTCTCCGTGCTGGCCCAACTGCAATCCTCCATGGGCGAGATCAACCAGCTCATGGGGCAGGCGCAGAGCCTCGCCTACAGCGTCCAGCAGGTCCAGCTTCAGTTCCAGCAACTCTATCCGAACTACCAGTCACCGAATTTTCAGGGAACCGTCACACAGGCCAGTCTGCTCGCCGATGCCGCCGCACGCTGGCAGGCCGCGGTCAGCACCTTCCAGCATACGATGGAGGTGCAGAGCCAGATCGTTGCCTCGATCCCCAGCGACCAGGCCGATCTCTCCGCTCTGGTCGGCCAGAGCCAGGGTGCTGTCGGCGCGCTGCAAGCAATCCAATCCAGCAATCAGCTTCTGGCGCTGCAATCGCGCCAGCTCTCCGCGACGCAGGATCTGATCGCCGCGGATGCGCGCGCACAGGCCGCGAATGCCATGCAGAACGCGGAGGTCCAGTCTGCCGCGCAGGCAGACTGGAAGCGATTCTACGGCAATGGCGTGAGCTATACTCCGACCCCGGTCAACGTGTTCGGAGGGCTCGCACCATGAATGCTAAATCTCTCGTCGTCATCGGCATCTTCGGCATCGCCACACCCGCTTTGGCGGCGGCGCCGACGATCGATCAGCTCATCGCCAATCCGTCGCTGCTCAACGCCGAGATGGACCGCTGCAAGCATCTTGGCATGGCGGCGAACGACGATGCGCGATGCCAGGCGGCCTGGCAGGCCGAGAATAAGCGGTTCTTCGGGAATGGGGTCAGATACTCACCGGAACCGGTAAACATATTCCGAAACACCCCGGACAAACTGGTCCCCGCGGAGAAGCAGCAGCCGATTCCGCCTGCACCCGCTGGAGCGCCGCATGGGTAGCAACACGTCCGTCATCGACCACTTCCTCAATGTCTTCAGCAATTATATCAATTCAGGGTTCGGCCTGATATCCCCCGACGTCGGGTTTCTGGTCGCCGTGCTGATTGGGATCGATGCGACGTTGGCCGGTCTCGCATGGGCGCTCGGCGAGGACGACGCCATCCAGACGCTCGCAAAGAAGGTCCTATACGTCGGCTTCTTCGCCTTCATCCTGAATAATTGGTCTTTCCTCACGCAACTCGTCTTCAACAGTTTCGCCGCACTCGGCCTGAAGGCAACCGGCTCCTCCCTCTCCTACGCGAACTTCCTCCAGCCCGGCAGACTTGCCCAGGCGGGGGTCCAGGGCGCGAACGTGTTGCTCACGCAGATCCAACGCCTCGCCGGGTTCCCGAACGTCTTCTGGAACCTCGGCCAGATCCTGGTCATGGGTCTGTCCTGGATCGTGACCCTGCTCGGCTTCTTCGTGCTCGCGATCCTGCTGTTCCTGGCCATCATCGAGTTCAAGCTGACAACGCTGAAGGGCTTCATTCTCGTCCCATTCGCGCTTTGGCGCGGCACCGCCTTCATCGCCGAGCCTGTGCTCGGCCAGATCGTCACCTCCGGCGTGCGGATCCTTGTCTTCGCGGTGATCACCGGCATCGGCACCCAGCTCTTCGGGCAGATCCTGCCGAGCAACCCGGCGACCGAGCTTTCGCTCCAGGACGCGCTCACCATCCTGCTTGCCTCGATGACCATCGCCGGCCTGGCCTTCTCGGCGAACCGGCTTGCCGCTGGCATCACCTCCGGCGCCCCGCAGCTCGGGCTTGGCAGCGCCGCCGCGGCGGGTGGCGCTGTCGCCGGGGTTGCGGCCCTAGCCGGGATGGGAGGGGTGGCGGCCGCACGCGCCGCAGCCTCTGGCGTTGGTGCGGCGGCTTCGCTCGCGGGTGGTGCCAGTGGCGCCTACACGCTCGGTAGCGCCACCGGCGGCGGATCGGTCTCGGCAGGCCTGGCCGGCGTCGCCCGCGGCGCTGCCGGCGCGGCCACCGGTGGTCTGCGTGGCGCGGCCCAGAGCGCCTCGACGGCGCTGCGCGATCGCTTCGCCGCCGGCCAACGCGCCGCCTGGTCGGCAACCGGTGGATCGGGCGGGGATGCCGCCGGCGCATCCCAGCCCGCAGCGGCGCCCAATGGCGCGCCGGCCTGGGCCCAGCGCCTGCGGCGGCAAGCCGTTTCCCGGGCCGCGCAGAACATCATCCACGAAGGCGAAGGCCGCGGTGGCGGCATGCGGCCCAATCTGCGGGGAGACGGAGCATGAGATGGCGTCGCCTTTCGGCCCGCCTCGGCGAGACCGAGACGCCGGCCACACCCTATCAGCGCGCCGGGCAACTCTGGGACCAGCGCATCGGCTCGGCCCGCGTGCAGGCCGCGAACTGGCGCCTGATGGCGTTCGGCTGTCTCGTCCTTGCCGCGGTCGTCACCGCCGATGACATCCGCACCCATGCCCGCGCCATGGTCACGCCGTTCGTGGTCGAAGTCGATCATCTCGGCGCCGTGCAGGCGGTCGCCCCGGCACGAGCCGACGTGCAGCCGACCGATACCGAGATCGCCTACTTCCTCGCCCAGTTCATCGAGCGCGTGCGTGGCCTCTCGGTCGATCCGGTCGTCGTCCGCCAAGCCTGGCTCGACGCCTATGCGCAGATCACCAGCCACGCCAAGCCGATGCTCGACGCCTATGCCCGCCAGGCCGATCCGTTCGGACAGATCGGCAAGCGCGCCGTGACCGTCGATGTCACCAGCGTCGTCCGCGCCAGCCCGAATTCCTTCCGCGTCGCCTGGGTCGAGCATCCGTTCCAGGACGGCACTGCGCTGCCGCCCGAGCGCTGGACCGCCATCTTGACCGTGGTGATCCAGACACCGCACACCGAGGCGGCGCTGCGGCAGAACCCGCTCGGCATCTACATCGATGCGATCAGCTGGGCCCGCGAGGTCAATACCGACCAGACCGAAGGATCGACCCCATGAAACTCTCGCTCCTCCTCGCGGGCGGCGCCGCGACGGCCCTGTCAGCCTGCGCCCAGCCGGTGCCGAAGATTGCCTACGACAACCCGCAGCCGGCGCACCTCGTTGCGCCGCCACCGCCGCCCGTGCAGGTCGTGACCCTGCCCGAGCCGCTACCCTTGCCGGGACAGCTGAAGAAGCTGCCGCCGGCTGCGGCGAACCGGCTTCCATCGCAGCCCGCCAATCCCGTCGCGCGCGTGGCCCTGGCCAACGCCGCGGCACGCATCAATCCGACGCGCGACGGCTATATCAACGCCATGCAGGTGTTCCCCTGGTCGGACGGCGCGCTCTATGAGATCTACGCTTCGCCGCTGCACGTGACCGACATCGCGTTGCAGCCCGGCGAGCATCTGATCTCCATCGCCGCCGGCGACACTGTGCAGTGGAAGATCGGCAACACCATGAGCGGCGCCGGGGCCGATCAGCAGGTGCATGTGCTGGTCAAGCCAATCTCGGCCGATCTGCCGATGAACAACATCGTCATTATGACCGATCGGCGCGCCTACCACCTCGAGGTGCATCCGACCAAGGACACCTACATGGCCGCGGTGTCCTGGAACTACCCGCAGGACGATCTGCTGGCACTGCGGACGCAGAACGCCGCGGCGACGGATTATGCCAACGCGGTGGTGGCGAACGACGTGAACATCGCGGCGCTGCATTTCCGGTATCGGATCAGCGGGGATGATCCGCCCTGGCGGCCGGTGCAGGTCTTCGATGACGGATCCAAGGTATACGTCCAATTCCCGCCCGGGATCGCCCAGGGCGACATGCCGCCGCTGTTCATCCTCGGCGCGCCGAGCGGCAAGGCGGAGATCGTCAATTACCGCGTGCGCGGCAACACCATGATCGTCGATCGGCTGTTCGCCGCCGCCGAACTCCGTCTTGGTGCCGGGACGCAGCAGGTCGTGCGCATCACCCGGACCGATGGCCACGGCTGATGGCGGGCCCCGAAGATCCTGAGGGTGGGCAGCGGCCGGCACCCAAGGCTGATCCGGCCGACTTCGCGCTGCGGGCGCGGCCGCGTGCCGTGACGCGTCTCTCGCGCCGGGCGCTGATCATCGCGGCCGGCGGTGTCGCGGTCTGCGTGGTGGGAGCGGTGTGGTGGGCCTTCGCCCTGCACAGCTTCCGGATCACCACCGGCAAGGAGCTCTACAACACCGACGTCAGGCCCTCGGCCGATGCGATCGGTGGCCTGCCGAACGGCTATGCCAGCCTGACCAAGCCCAAGCCACCGCCGGCGCCACCACCTTCGGTGCCCTGGCTCGGGCGGCCGCTGCAGGGAGACCTCGGCCGGCCGATGCTGGGGCAAGGGGCGCCGACCGCCTTCGCACCACCAACAAATGGCGCCGACCAAGCCGCCGCGCGGCTGCGCGCGCAGGCCGCCGACGCCGGGGTGTTCTTCACCGTGGCGGCGAACGCCGGCGGCACCAACGATGCAGTCGGCCCCACGTCAGCTGCCGCCCCCGCCGGCCAGCCGACTCCCGGACCTGCGGGCGGTAACGATAACGGCGCACTCGCCGGGCCGCATGGCGACCAGAACCAGCAGGACGCCAAGCAGGCCTTCCTGAACAGCCCGATCGATCGCGCGATCTATTCGCCGGACCGGCTGCAAACCCCGCTCAGCCCCTACGAGCTGATGGCCGGCACCGTGATCCCGGCGGCGCTGATCACTGGGCTGAACTCCGACCTGCCGGGGCAGGTGATCGCCCAGGTGACGCAGGACGTTTATGACAGCGTCTCCGGCCGCACCCTGCTGGTCCCGCAGGGCGCAAAGCTGATCGGCAAATACGACAGCGTCGTCGCCTACGGCCAGTCGCGGGTCCTGCTGATCTGGACGCGGCTGATCATGCCCGATGGTAGTTCGGTCGTGCTCGACAACCTGCCGGGCGCGGATACCCAGGGTTATGCGGGCCTCGAGGACGGGGTCGATTACCATTTCTGGCGGCTGCTGCGCGGCGTCGCGCTGTCCTCGGTGCTCGGCGTGTCCAGCGCGCTCGCGACCAACAACGTGGTCGGCGGCACCGGGACCGGCAGCGTGATCATCGCGCTCGGCCAGAGCGGCGACCAGGCCGCCAACCAGGCCGGGCAGTCGATCGTCTCGCGTGACCTCGGCGTCCAGCCGACCCTGACGGTGCGCCCTGGCTTCCCGCTCGACGTGATGGTCAACCGCGATATCGTGCTACGAGCCTATGGGGGCGGGTGAGGAGGACGAGGATGACGAAACTCCGCATCGGCCCGCTGCCCGACGATCGACCGATCAAGCGCACCATCACCTTCACTGCGGCGCTGGACGCGCTGATCCGCGACTACGCCGCCGCCATCGCGGCGCAGGATGGCTTGGCCGACGCACCGACCGTCGAGAAGCTGGTGCCGATCATCGTCGAGCGGTTCATCGCCACGGACCGGGCGTTTCGGAGCAGCGCGTCGCGGTCTCCAGCGATCCCGCCGCGCGTCGAGCGCTCCGCAGAGCGCTCAGACTCCGGGTTAATTGACGTTCCCACGACACCGGTGCCACGGCTTACCCCAACCGAGTGACACATACGAAAGCGGCACCCGGCCGCCCTTCATCAACACCATCCAGCGTCCGGACCCGTCCGGTGCGACATACGTCGGTCCGTCAGTCTGATGCCGATCCCACCGCGTACCCGATCACCGATGTGCATCTAAAATGCACACAAGCGTTGTGGGCAAAGTCTTTACCTTGACAGGCGCGTTGTCTGACACTACTTCGACCCCCATCGCTTGGGTGTGTCCAAAAAATGCCGATTCTGGCCGACCTGTCCGAGATCCGTGTCGGCGCCTCTCCCAGGGGGCGCCTGGAGGCTGTTGCCGCCGGCGGCGAGCGGGTTGTCCACGCCAAAGACCTCGGCCCCGATGGGGACATCGACAGTAACCGGCTGACCCGGGTCATGGATCGGTTTGGGGCAACCGCTCCCCGGCTACGCCCGGGCGATGTCCTGCTGCAATCGCGTGGGGTCAGCTACCCGGTGGGCCTTGCCACGGAAGATGCGAGCGGCGCGGTTCCGGTCTCCCCTCTGTGCCTCATCCGCCCGGACAGTGCCCAACTCGACAGCGCCTTTCTGGCCCTGTTCCTGGCCCACCCCCGGACCCAGCAGCGGCTCCGTGCGCAGGCTGCCGGCACCCACGTGCCCGAGCTGACGCGGGAGGCGATCGCCAACATCGAGGTTCCTCTGCCCGCCCTACGGCGTCAGCGAGAGATCGCGGCCTTGGGTCACATGATGCGTCGCGAGCGGGAGCTGCGTCAGCGCCTCGCCGCGGCCCAGGATTCGCTGCTGTTCGGCTTGATCGAACGGTCGGCGAACACGCCCGGAGGTGCACCAACACCTCCGGGCGAACGTCGAGCCGCGGGCGCACCAACGCCGGCGGGTCATCCTGCAACCCCTCTCGCAAAAGGAAATCATGATGGGGATCACGATCGGTAACTACACCTTCGAAGGTCCGTTTGCCAAGGCAGACGCCCTTCAGCGACGCTCCGGCGTCTATGCTATCGTTGGTCGGAACGGCTCTGGCGGCTGGAAGATCGTCGATATCGGCGAGTCCGGCGATCTCCGTGGCCGGATCGAGAGTCACGACCGGGAAGACTGCTGGAACCGCCAGACGTCATCGAGCTGGTCGGTCGCCGCCTACTATTGCGACGAGCCCACCCGCATGCGGGTCGAAACCGCACTGCGCGGCCAGTACAATCCGCCTTGCGGCAAGCAGTAATACGGACCAGCGGGGCGGCGGCAACGCCGCCCCACCTTGGGGAAACGCCATGATCGACCCGAACAAGCTCGAAGAAGTCAAGAAAGTCGCCTGGTCCGCCTGCGACACCTTCCGTGGCGTCGTCGATGCCACGGAATACAAGGATTACATCCTCGATTTCCTGTTCCTGAAATACATCAGTGACGTTTGGGCCGAACACTACGAGGAGGCCCGCAAGGCCTATGGCGAGGACGAGGAGCGCATCCGTCGGCGCATGGCGCGCGAGCGTTTCGTCCTGCCCAAAGGGGCCTCGTTCTATGATCTTTACGCCCGCCGCGACGCTGACAATCTCGGCGAGCTGATCAACGAGGCGTTGGACGCCATCGAGGAAGCCAACAAGGCCAAGCTCGCCGACGTATTCAACGTGGATTTCAACAACGAGACGAAGCTCGGCCCGACGCGGGACCGCAACCGCCGCCTCAAGAATCTGATCGAAGGGTTCGCGGGCCTCAATCTTCGTCCGTCGGTGGTGGATGAGGATATCATTGGCGAGACCTACATCTACCTGATCGAGCGCTTCGCCGCCGGCGCCGGCAAGAAGGCCGGCGAATTCTACACGCCGCTGCAAGTCTCGCGGCTGATGGCGCGCTTGGTCGCGCCCAAGCCCGGCGACCGGCTCTGTGACCCGGCCTGCGGCTCGGCCTCGATGCTGCTGCGCGCCGGAGAATACATCGAGGCGACCTACAAGTCGCATGACTACGCACTGTTCGGCCAGGAGGTGAACAGCGCCACGTACGGCTTCGCGCGCATGAACATGTTCCTGCACGGCAAGGACGGCGCCACGATCGTCTGGGGCGATACGCTGAACGACCCCAAACTGATCGAGCGTGATGCGCTGATGAAGTTCGATGTGGTGGTCGCCAATCCGCCATTCTCGCTCGATCAATGGGGCGCAGAGAATGCCGGCAACGATCGGTTCGCGCGCTTCTGGCGCGGCGTGCCGCCGAAGTCGAAGGGCGATTACGCCTTTGTCTCTCACATGGTCGAGGCGGCAAAGACGCGAGAGGGGCGCGTCGGTGTGGTCGTACCCCATGGCGTCCTGTTCCGCGGCGGAGCAGAGGGGCGCATCCGTCAGGCGCTGATCGAGGAGAACCTGCTCGATGCCGTGATCGGCCTGCCACCCAACCTGTTTCCCACTACGGGCATTCCCGTCGCCATCCTGGTCTTCGACCGCGCGCGGGAGACGGGCGGCGCGCATGAAGGCCGGCGCGATGTGATGGTGATCGACGCCAGCCGCGAGTACCGCGAAGGCAAGCGCCAGAACGCGCTGGAAGACGCACATGTCAGCCGGATCGTCGAGACCTACCGCACCCGCGCCACGGTGGAGCGCTACGCGCGGCCGGTGCCGATCGCGGAGATCACCTCCAATGACTTCAACCTGAACATTCCCCGCTACATCGACACGGCGGAAGCCGAGGCCGAAATCGATATCGCCGCGGTCGAGCGGGAGATCGAGACCCTGGAAGGCGAACTTGCCGAACTGCGCGGCAAGATGAAGGCGCACCTCAAGGAGCTCGGCCTCCATGGCTGACGTCAGAGGCATCGCCCGCCCAACCTGTAAGCATCGGTTACAGGTTCGCCCGCAGGGTGCGGCGTGAACTCCTTCCTTCCCCAGGTCCTGGAAGGGCTGCGGCTGACGCATGATGTCGTCGCCCTGGTCCGCGCTATTGGCGAGGGCAAGGGCAAGCAGGACCTGTTCAAGGAGCGCGCGCCCGAGATCCTGGAAAACCTCCGCCAAGTCGCGATCATCGAGAGCACCGAGTCCTCGAACCGGCTGGAAGGCATCACGCTGCCGCGCACCGCGATCGAGCGGCTGGTCCGGCGCAACGAGCCACCCCGCGCCGAAAACCGGTCGGAAGGTGAGATCGCCGGCTACCGCAACGTGCTCAACCTCATTCACGAGCAGCACGAGCACATGGACTTCACGCCCAACCTGGTGCTGCAGCTCCACCGCGACCTGTTCACCTTCACCGGGATCGGCACGGCAGGACGCTGGAAGCCATCCGACAACCTGATCACCGAGCGCGCGCCGGACGGCACGACGCTTGTGCGCTTCACGCCCATCCCCGCCTGGCGCACGCCGGCAGCGATGGACGAGCTGCATACGCGCTTCGCGCAGGCCGGCGATTCCGAGGTGGATGGTCTGATCCTCCTCGCGCTCTACGTGCTCGACTTCCTGTGCATTCACCCTTTCGCGGACGGCAACGGCCGCATGGCGCGGTTGCTGACGGTGCTGCTGCTTTACCGCGAGGACTACGAGGTGGCCCGGTATATCTCGCTGGAACGCCTGATCGAGCGCACCAAGGCGAGCTACTACGAGACGCTCCATCGCGCCTCCCAGGGGTGGCACGAGGCAGCGCATGACCCGATGCCGTGGGTGGCGTATTTCCTCGGGGTCGTGAAGGCGGCCTATGACGAGTTCTCCCGCGACGCCGGGTCACTGCGAGACGGGCGGGGGGCGAAGACCGAGCTTGTCCGTCAGGCCATCAGCCAGATGCTCGGCGATTTCTCGATCTCGGAGCTGCACCAGCGTTGCCCCAGCGTCGGCTGGGACATGCTGCGCCATGTGGTGCGGCAGGAGCGCGATGCCGGCCGGCTTGAGGCCACCGGGCGTGGTAGGGGGGCACGGTGGCGGCGGGTCGCCGGCGGCGCGGTAGGCGGGAATAGCGGCAAGAAGGGAGAAAGGGGGCAATGAGGCGCGCAATAATGCCCCCTTTTGGGAGGCATTACCCCTTTCCAGAATGCCCGCGGGCGTCGGGTGCAAGCGCATGACGAACTTACCACCGGGCTGGCGGCGCGGCACGCTGCGAGACGTTGTGGCTGGTATCACGACTGGGGTCAGTGTGAACGGCGAAGATCGGCCTCGCGGACCTGGCGAGGTCGGCGTACTGAAAATCAGCTGTGTGCTTCGTGGGCGATTCGAGCCAACGCACTACAAGACGGTGATTTCGGCTGACCGTGCGCGAGTGGCCGCGCCCGTTACGGGCGGTACGATCCTCGTCAGCCGGGCCAATACAGCTGAATTGGTGGGGGCGAGTGCGTACGTCCCGCAATCAGTTGCCGATCTTTTCCTCCCGGATAAGCTCTGGCAGCTCAAACCAGGCAAGAACGTCGACGTTCGCTGGCTAAGTCACGTCGTCGCCGATCCAGCGTTCCGGCCGAAGCTGGCTGCTGCAGCCACCGGCACCAGCGCCTCAATGAAGAACATATCGCAGGAAGCATTTCTAGCCCTGGCGGTAGCAATTCCACCCCTCCCCGAGCAACGTCGTGTCGCCGCTTTTCTTGACACCTGGGATGCGGCGATCGAGAAGGCGGAACGGGCCCTAACCGCGAAGACCTATCGACGAGAGCATTGGCATACTGCGCTCGTCTTGCAATTCGACGGCTCTACCAAACCACTTCGCGAGCTCATAACGCCAGTACAGAGGCCTCTATCCCGGCCCAGCAAGCCATATACAGCCATCGGTATTCGCAGCCACGGGAAGGGTACATTCCACCGGCATGTCAGCCGGCCCGAGCAAATTGACATGGACACACTGTTCGTCGTCACCGCACGCGACCTAATCGTCAACATCACCTTTGCATGGGAAGGCGCCATAGCGCTGGCCAAACCACGAGACGAAGGGTGCCTAGTCTCTCACCGCTTTCCAACCTTCGAGATAAATGAAGACGTCGTGAACCGAGATTACCTTGGCTTCGCCGTCAATAACGCTCGCTTCTTCTATGCACTTCGCGGCATTTCTCCCGGCAGCGCCGGACGAAATCGAGTCCTGAACCAGAAGGATTTTCTTCGTCTCTCGATCCCCTTTCCGCCAAAAATGCAGCAAGATCGGATCGCTCAACTCCTAACGGCAGCAGACGAAGATACTGCTGTGACGGCAGACCTCATTGCGCGGCTCAAGACTCAAAAGCGCGGCCTGATGCAAGAACTTCTCACGGGAAAAACCCGCGTGCCGGAGGCGGTCGCCGATCTCAGCCCGGCGGCCGACTGACATGGACCAGTTCGCGGCCTCGGAAAAATCCCTCTCGCAGGTGCCGGCGATGCACCTGCTCCAGGCGCTCGGCTATACGCTGCTGACCAAGGCCGAGGCCGAGCGCGAACGCCGCGGGCGGCTGTCCAACGTCTTTCTGGAGGACATCCTCGCCGCCCAGCTTCGCCGCATCAACCGCATCCGGTTCCGCGGGCGGGAAGTTCCCTTCACCGAAGGCAATATCATCGGCGCCATCGAGAAGCTGAAGGAACCGCGCGTCTCAGGCCTGCTCAAGACCAACGAGGACCTGACCGATCTGCTGCTGCTCGGCACGTCGCTTGAGCAGACCGTGGAGGGCGAGACCCGCGGCTTCCAGATTCGCTTCATCGACTGGGAGCGCCCGGAGAATAACGTCTTCCACCTCTGCGCTGAATTCGAGGTGGAGCGCAGCCGCTCCCACGAGACCCGTCGCCCCGACCTCGTGCTGTTCGTCAACGGCATCCCGCTGGCCGTCATCGAATGCAAGGCGCCGTCGGAAAACTGGGCGCAGGCAATCTCCCAGCATCTGCGCAACCAGCAGGATGACGAAATCCCCGGTCCGTTCCGCACCGTGCAATTGCTGCTGGCCGCGAACAAGAACGCCGCGCGCTACGGCACGGTAGGCACCGCGGCGAAGTTCTGGTCGCTCTGGCGCGAGCGCGAAGACCGGGAGGAGGACGTTGCCGCCGCCGTCGCCACGCCGCTCACCGAGACCCAGAAGCGCGCCACCTTCGCCGGCGGCTTCGCCGAGGAACAAGCCCCCTTCGCTGCTGCCGAGGCGGGCGGCGGGCGTGGCGTCACCGAGCAGGACCGCGTCCTCTACGCGCTTTGCCGTCCCGATCGCCTGCTCGACCTCGTCCGCCGCTTCACCCTGTTCGATGGCGGGGAGAAGAAGGTCGCCCGCTACCAGCAGTTCTTTGCCGTGCGCAGTCTGCTCCGTCGCGTCAAGACGCGGGATGCCGAGGGAAGGCGGCAGGGCGGCGTGATCTGGCACACCCAGGGTTCCGGCAAGTCGCTCACCATGGTGATGATGGCCCGCGCGCTGGCGCTGGACCCGGACATCGACCTCCCACGGGTCGTGCTGGTCACCGACCGGATCGACCTCGACGAGCAGATCCGCCGCACTTTCGCCGCCTGCGGCCTCGACCCGCAGCAGGCCCAATCGGGGCGCCACCTGCTCGACCTGTTGGGCAAGGACCGCACGGCGATCGTCACCACGCTGATCCACAAATTCGACACCGCGCTGCGCGCCCGCGGCTTCGAGGATCGCTCGACCGACGTGTTCCTTCTGGTAGACGAAAGCCATCGCTCCCAGCACGGCACGCTGCACCCGCGCATGCGCAAGCTGTTCCCCAATGCCTGCTATCTCGGCTTCACCGGCACGCCGCTGATGAAGGCCGAGAAGAGCACGTTCGAGCGGTTCGGCGGGGTGATCGATGTCTATGCCATTCGCCAGGCGGTCGAAGACAAGGCGGTCGTACCGCTCCTGTATGAAGGCCGGCATGTCGAACAGCAAGTGAACGCCCAAGGAATCGACGCTTGGTTCGAGCGCACCTGCGCGAACCTCTCCGCGGAGCAGAAGGCCGACCTCAAGCGGAAATTCGCCCGCGCCCGGGAGCTGTCGCAGACCGGCCAAACCATCGCCTGCATCGCCTTCGATATCAGCCAGCACTTCGCCCAGAACTGGAAGGACACCGGTTTCAAGGGGCAGCTCGTCGCGCCATCGAAGCGCGCGGCACTGGCTTACAAGCGTGCCCTTGACGAATTGGGCGAGGTAACCAGCGAGGTCGTCATATCCGGTCCCGACGAGCGGGAAGGCTATGAGACCATCGATGAAGGCCCGGCGGACGAGGTGGTGGCGTTCTGGAAGCGAATGATGGCGCGCTTCGGCGACGAGCGGCGCTACAACGAAAGCATCATCGAGAGTTTTAAGCGGCGTGAGGATCCCGAAATCCTGATCGTCGTGGACAAGCTGCTTACCGGCTTCGACGCGCCGAAGAACACCGTTCTCTACATCACCAAGAAGATGAAGGAACACACGCTGCTGCAGGCGATCGCGCGGGTGAACCGGGTGGAGGAGGGGAAAGACTTCGGCTTTATCATCGACTATCAGGGGCTGCTCGGGGAACTCGATCAGGCCCTGACCGCCTATAGCACCCTGGATGGCTACGAGGAGGCCGATGTCGCGGATACCGTGCTGTCGATCCGCGACGAGATCGCCAAGCTGCCTCAGCGCCACTCCGAGCTTTGGGACATTTTCCGGGAAATTCGCAACAAGGCCGACGAAGAAGCATTCGAGCGGCATCTGGGCGATGAAGTGCAGCGAAAGCTATTCTACAGCCGCCTGAGCCAGTTCGCGAAGACACTCGCCATCGCACTCTCATCGGCCGAGTACGTGAATGACCCGTCGAACGCGGGGCGGATTGCCGGGTACAAGAGCGATCTGCGGCGCTTCGAAAAGCTGCGCGCGGCGATCAAGCGCCGCTACCAGGAGGAGGTCAGTCTCCGGGAATACGAGCCGCGCATCCGAAAGCTACTGGACACGCATATCCTTGCGCATCAGGTGCTTACGCTCACGCCGCTGGTGAACATCTTTGATGACGAAGCGTTCGCAAAGGCAGTCGAGGGGCAGGCCTCGCCGGCGGCGAAGGCCGACCTGATCGCCAGCGCCACCAAACGGACCATCACCGAGCGCCTGGCGGAAGACCCGGCGTTCTATGAGCCGTTCTCACGCCTGATCCAAAAGGCGATCGAGGACTTCCGACAGGGACGGCTCGATGAGCTGGACTATCTCCGGACCGTCTCCGCGATCCGTGACGCGGTGGTGAACCGGAAGACCGATGATCTGCCTGAGGCGGTAAGAGACAACCCGGTAGCCACCGCATTCTTTGGTGTTGCCCTGGAAGTTGTTCGTCAGGTCGGCGGACGGACGGAGCGCGAGCTATCCGACATCGCTGCGGCCTTCGCGGCCAATGCCCTTACGATTATTGAGCAGCATAGGATCGTGGACTGGATCGGAAATCTCGACGTCCAGAAGGCCATCGCTAACGACCTCGACGATTATCTCTTCGATGTCGTCAAGGGGAAACATGGCGTTCCACTCACGCCCGCCATCATGGACGATTTGATCGAGCGGATTATGCAAATCGCCCGCCATCGTCTCCCGCGCTGACATGCACCAGCAGCAGATCGTCCATCGCAGCGGAAGTCTCGCCTTCCGCCTGAGCTTCGCCGACCGCAGGACGCTCGCGATATCTGTGTTGCCGGACGGTACGGTGGCGGTATCGGCGCCGCAGGGCACGCCGTTATCAAAAATCGAGCAGCGGATCGTCGCCCGTCTGGCTTGGATCGACCGGCAGAAGGCGTATTTCGCCCAGTTCATGCCGCGGTCCCCGGCCCGCCAGTATGTCGGGGGCGAAACCCACCTGTACCTCGGCCGCCAATATCGCCTGCGGCTGGAGCAGGGCGAGGATCGTAACGTGCGCCTCTACGCCGGTCGCCTGGTAGTGTCGGTGCCAGAACCCGATCGCCCCGATCGGGTCCGGGAGGCATTGGAGGCTTGGTACGCGGAACGGGCTCGGATCAGGTTGCCCGAGCGCGTGTCGCTGGCGCAGGGTCAGGTCCGACACCTTGGATTGTCGCACTCTGATCTGACGATCCGCACGCTGCGGAGACGGTGGGGGAGTATGAGTCCGGCTGGTCGCTTGACGTTGAACAGGGACCTGATCAAGGCGCCGATCAGCAGCATCGACTACGTGATCGTCCATGAGCTCTGCCACCTTGCGCATGCGGATCACGGCCCTGCCTTCTATCGAATTCTTCAACGGCTCTTGCCAGACTGGCAGGCTAGGAAAGCTCGGCTGGAGCGTCTGTTGGCATGAGGTGACAGCCCGGCCGGCAACGATAGATCAAAATCCTCCGTTCCGTTCGGCGAGAAGGCTACGCGCCAGAGTCAGACGTCCGATCGACTGCCTTGGCCTCTCCGGCGTTACCGGTCCTGCCGAGCATTGCCGAGGCGATTTTCTCTGCCACGGCGGCCGCGGCGGCTTTCACGGGGTCGCTCGCCAAATGTGCGTACCGCGCAGTCGTGGCTGGCTGAGTATGGCCGAGGATCTTCCCGATGATCGGCAACCCCATCCCGCTTGACGCCGCAACGCTCGCGAAGGCATGCCGCAAATCGTGCAGCCGCACATCGTCCAGGCCAGCGAGGCCACGGATCTTCCGCCACGGCTTTTCCAGATTGACCAATGGGGCGCCATCTCTGTGGCCTACGATCACATACGGATTGCCTTCGATCCTCGGGAGGGTCGCGAGCACTGTCAATGCCGGAGGGGGAAGATGTAAGGTCTTGGCTCCCGATTTGCTGTCAGGCAGGCGTGCCTCGCCGCGCTCAAGGTCAAGCCACTCCCATCTGAGCCCAAGTATTTCCCCAAGACGCGCGCCGGTGAAGATCAGCAACTTGACCGCGGCAACGACAATCGGCGAACCATCATAGCTGGCAAGAGCCTCGCCCAAACGCGCCAACTCCGACGCCAACAGCATCCGCTCTCGCTTTCGCTCGCCGAATTTTTCAATGTGGCGACAGGGATTGGACCCGTCTGGCCGCAAGCCCCAGCGTTCTGCGAGGTTGAACATCTTCGACAGGACGGCGAGGACACGGTTGGCCTGATAAGGCGCTGCCCGAAGGGCATTGTGGAGCTTGGCGATCTCGCCACGCGCCACGTCGGCGACCTTTCGCGGACCCAGTACCGGCAGGATAGCTTTCTCAAGCAACCTACGGTACTCGGCTGCGGTGCGCGCCTTCCGCTTGGCCTCGACGTGCTCAGCCAGGAAGCGTTTGGCGAGATCAGCCATGGTCGGGGCTTCCCTCCGCGCAACCCTGTCTGCCGCGGGATCCACCCCTTCCGCAACTGCGCCGAGTAGGCGTCGGGCCTCGCGACGTGCTGTCTCTGGCGTCCAGGGGGAGCCATGGCGGCCGATCGTGAGCTTGCGCAAGGGTGCGCCACGCCCGCTTCCGGCCCGGTAGTGGAGGACATAGCTCCGCACGCCGCCGCGCTGAACGCGAACGCCAAATCCTTTGATGTCGCTGTCCCACAGTACCGTCTCGGCGCCGTCGGCGCTCGGTGTCAGGGCCTCTACAGCGCGCTTCGTAATCTTCCCCCGCATCGTCCCCCTCCCGGTTCGGTCCGTTGGGTTGCTTGTCGGCTGGCCTAGGTATCACCTAGGTATCACCGGAATGCAAACCCATGGCGGTAAGAGGTTGGGTCATGCGGGGTAAAAGATTGATTTATCGTGCGTTATCGTTCGTCTGTGCATTCACGCGAAGCCCAGATCACAAACTCTTAATCAGCGGGCCGTAGGTTCGAGTCCTACTGCGCCCACCAAACCAACAGTCATTCCGGCATCCCCACCTCCGTCCCCGAGGCGGGCGCGATGTGGCTGCTGGCCACCGGCCAGCTCGGTGTCCTCGCCCTGACGCATCAGCGGCGTCACCCCGCAGCCTGACCCACCGTGCCGATGCGGGTGGGACGCCAGATCGTCGGTGATTTGGATTTGAGGGCGCGGCAGGGTCACCTCGCGGATGCCCGTGGTTCTCGCCCTGGATGACGCCGCGGCGATCAACGGCCTGGCCCCGGCCGGCGCGATCCGATAGGGCACCGAACCCAGACCGCTTGCCGCCGAACTCGCCACCCTCAGTAGGACGACGCTCGCCCGACGCGGCGCCTCACCCACGCCCGGATCCCCAACCCGGATGGACCAAAGCCGTTGACACGCTGGATGGACTAATCTAACCAGACTAAGTCTCTACGAGCCGCCCCATGTCCACCGTCAACATCCACGACGCCAAGACCCACCTGTCCCGCCTGATCGAGCAGGCGGCGCAGGGGGAGCAGGTGATCATCGCCAAGGCGGGCAAGCCGCTGGTGAAGCT
>Ga0307372_10006254_pt1 | contig 17502 bp, 14 predicted proteins | sample OX1MG_FD_202533 | JGI IMG/M metagenome (GOLD analysis project Ga0307372, IMG submission 202533) | Soil microbial communities from Risofladan, Vaasa, Finland - OX-1 | ecosystem: Environmental > Terrestrial > Soil > Coastal area > Acid sulfate soil | place: Finland: Risofladan, Vaasa | collected... | reverse complement strand
GGCAATTGGATGCCGCTTACGCGGCTCGCTCAGACGTCATGGGGTATTCGGAAGTCGTTTTTTTTCGCTTCGTTGCGGTTTCGTTTTTGGCACGTTCGTTGCTGCGCAACGAGCGTGCTTCATGGTCCCGTAGCTGGCTTCGCAAGAAGTCAGGCCGTGGACGCGAGTTACGCCAGAATTCTTGCGAATTCTGCTACAGCACAGTGCGCGAGTTCCTCCCCGGACCATGAATAATCCGGGATAGGCAACCGTTTTTGGCGACCGCCTCTTGCCCGCACGAACGTACAGCGGTAGAATGCAACTGGGTTCGAGGTCAGGTTGTCATTGGTCCGTGGTATCTATGACGATGACACTTCTTATTGCCGCTTCACGTCACGGCTGCGCAGGCGGGCGGCGGGGCCAGCCGCGGCGGCGGCGGGGCCATCACGACCCTCCGGCGTCCGCAACCGCGATCGGCCCGCAGCCGGGCCCATCGGCGGCCATTGCAGCGATTTCGCCGAAAAATACGAACCGAATGGGCCGCCATGGCGCGCGGCGGTCGCCAGTCCGCGCGCCCGGCATCGCGGGTGGGGCCGCCCACCGTCGAAATGATGCCGGGTTGCCACGCTGAGGTCGTGCCTAGTTTATGGGCAGAGCTGCTCAAACTGTAGGCAGCCCGCTGCCAAAGCGATGAGCGCGATGAGCCAAGAGGCAGGAACCGCCAAACGAAAAAGCCCTATGAAAATCCATAGAAAACAGAATTTCGCGTGAAGGATTTCTTCCGATTTGCCAGCCGTTTCAGCGGGCGCCGCGGGCGGTTTTGGTGCTCAGTTTCTAGGCAGCGCCGCGTAGGGGCGCGGGCTTGTGCCCCGTTTGTCGGAGTCCGCAGTCCAAGCGCCTTGAGCGTGACGTGGTACGTTACCCCCCACAAGTGTGCGGACGCTGCCCCCGCGCGAAGCGATATCGCCGCGATCCGGAGCTCGTGCCATAAGGCCAACGGCACCAACTACTTGCGACGTGCAACGTAGTACCCCCCCCATTGGTGTGCGGACGCTGCCCTTGGGCACTGGTCATTGGCATATTCGCGCATCCACTGCGCAAGTCGAATAGCTACAACAGTTTGCGCAAGACCACTTGCCACCCCCCACAAGTGTGCGGACGCTCCGGACGCTGAATTACCCTCCTTCTATCAGCACCGCCCGGGCCGGCGTTTGCCGGTGAGCTAGCACGGATTATTCATGGTCCCGTAGCTGGCTTCGCAAGAAGTCAGGCCGTGGACACGAGTTACGCCAGAATTCTTGCGAATTCTGCTACAGCACAGTGCGCGAGTTCCTCCCCGGACCATGAATAATCCGGGCTGGACTTCACGCGGTCGAGAATGAGACATTCACGGTGGCTGGGGCAGAGCCTAAGCGATGCCCCGGTCGCCATCGAGCCGGGGCATCGCTTACGCTCTGCCACCAAGTCGCGGCTTCGGCGCAGCCGAAACTGCGCAAGAAAAAACTGGCAAAACCGTACCGGTACCGACCAGGAAATCCGTCTCGGCGGATTGCCCGGCTTTAGACGCGATATGACTTCTTCCAACGCGGCGTTCATCTGTTCCCCACGCGTCGAGGCTTTCGTCGGGTAAAGGTACGGTTTTGCCAGTTTTTTCTTGCCGCAGCCAACGGCGGGCGATCGGTCTCCGACGCCGTGCTTGCCGAGGCGCAGGGCGTCGCCGGCGCATCGCCGCGTAGCGAGATACAGTTCGGTCTTTTTAACCCATTGTCCTAAATTGCGCGAACGCCCCGACCGCCCCAGTCCCCAGGGTGGCACCGCCTCCTCCTTCCGTGCTCCTTTCCGGAAGGATGGGCGCCCTGGGGAACTTTAATTTGTTCTCGCGCGGCCAAATTTTGTTGCCCATTTTACGCGGTCAGTGCGGTCAGTGAAACGTCGAAAACCCCGGTGATTTATATTGAGTTAGCTTGGGAAACCTTTGCAAGATAGCGTATTATGAAGGAGGCGGAGAAGTGGACGGCGACGACGCCAAACTGATTGCGGCGCACACCGCCCAGCGCGGAGCGATCTACCGCGAATTGTCCTTTCGGACTATCACGTTGGCGTCGTGGCGCGAGATCGTCGAGGTCGCGTACGAGGAGGCGCTGCTTGGCGACGATAGGGCGCGCGTCTGGATACAACGCACGATTGGGCTGGCGGACGCAGCGCGTGTCGAGCGTGCGGTTCGCGCGGGTGTAGGAGCGGGCGATCCCGCGGTGCCGATCAGCGCGGCCTTGAGACGCTGACGAACCGAATTATTGGTCAGTGGTCTTCGACGTGGTCACGCCCGCCGCGTGGGAGCGCCTCGTCGAGGCCGCGACCTGCCAGGCGCGTTGCGGCGACCCTCGCGCGCGCGAATGGATCGCGAGCGTCTTGGGAGCCGACAGCGCAATTGAAGATCTGGGGCGTGCCGACGCGGTCGCCGGGTACGCGACGATTTCCTCGCTGAACCGCGCCCTGGAGCGCGAGTACGCCGCGCGGGAGCGGGCCGAACACGAAGACTGATCGCGCTCAGAGCCTCGCCACTGCGCGAAAAAAAACGATTCCGAAACCCCTCCCAATGGCCAATTGCGCCGCCATCTTCGCCGCGAAGTGGCGGCGGATCCATGACCACAGGGGAAGTGATGCACCTTGCTTGCGCCGCGGGTTATACTGCACGCGGCCCGGAATGAGACGTTCACGGTGGCTGGGGCAGAGCCTAAGCGATGCCCCGGTCGCTATGTAGCCGGGGCATCGCTTACGCTCTGCCACCAGCCACCACCTTCTCGTGACAAAATGTCTCATTCTTGGCCGCGTGCAGTATAGTGTGACGGCGCCGGACAAGCCAACAGGGGGCTAACGCCCCCCGCTCGCCATAGGCAGCCAGGTGCCGAACGCGATGAGCCGAAGCACAGCGCCGCCGATCGAAAAACGCCCCAAAAACTCCATAGAAAACAGATTTTCGCGTCAAGGATTTGCCAGCCGTTTCAGCCGGCGCCGCGCTCGGGTTTTGGTGCTCAATTTTCAGGCAACGTGCCCGAGCCGGGTAGGGCACACGGTTCAAGGCAAAGAATCATTTGGGTTGGTGGGCGGTGCCCACCCTACTTGCGGGGCCGCCGACGATGTGTTCCCACGCGGAGCCGACCGGCTGCGCGGGTGCCCCGAACACGGCAATGCCAGGGAGGGCGTTGCCTACTCGATGAGCGCGCAGGGGTGCGAATCGCGCTGGACGTGGGGAATGACCTGCGGCAGGTAAATCTCGCTGACGGCCTTGCCCTGGCGATGGACCTCCCAGGCGGCCTTCGATTCCCAAGTTTCAACCAACACAAACCGCCGGGGATCGCTTTGTGATTGATAGACTTCAAAACGCACACAGCCCGGCTCGTCGCGCGACAGCCTCCCCTGCTGGGCCAGCAATCCGCGGATGGCATCGACGCGGTCGACATCGTTGACGGTCAGTGAGACGTTAAGGTAATACATGGCCGCGCCAGAAGTCGTCGCACCCGCTTCACGGAACGCCACGGAGGGCGTTCCCTACAGAGTCGGGTCATTGATCGTAAGCGTACACCACGGCATCCCCTCCCGCTAGCCCGGATTATTCATGATCCGGGGATAATCCGGGCTCGCGTCGCGACCAGATCGTTGCAGCTTGACACCCCCTAGCGCGACCGCTATCTTAATTGCATTCCAGAGTCGGCTAAGTGCATGGCCGAAAGGCAATTCCGTCGCCGTTGGCGGAGGGCAACATGGCCGATGTGGACCTCGCGGGTGTTTCGAGGGTCTACCCCGGCGGCGTCGTGGCCGTCAAGGATCTCAATTTGGAGATCCGCGACCACGAACTCCTGGTGCTCCTCGGTCCTAGCGGCTGCGGTAAGACGACGATATTGCGGCTGATCGCCGGGCTGGAACATGCTTCCGCCGGCACGGTTCGCATTGGCGGCCGCATCGTCAACGGCGATGCGCCCCGGCGGCGAAACATCGCGATGGTGTTTCAAAGCCAGGCCTTGTACCCGCACCTGACGGTGCGCGGAAACTTGGCATTTGGGTTGAACTTGCGTTACGGAGGATGGTTCCAGATCAAAACACGGGGCGAGATCGAAGCACGAGTCCGGCAGGTGGCGGCGAGCTTGGGAATCGAAGGGTTGCTCGACCGCAAGCCGGCCGAGTTGTCGGGCGGCCAGAGGCAGCGGGTGGCTCTGGGACGAGCGATCGTTCGCGAGCCGGCGGCGTTCTTGTTCGACGAGCCGTTGTCGAACCTGGACGCCCAGTTGCGACTGGAGATGCGGCGCGAACTGAAGCGGCTGCACACGCGGCTGGCGACGACGATGGTTTATGTGACACACGACCAGGTCGAGGCCCTGGCCTTGGCTGATCGAGTGGCGGTGATGGAAGGAGGTCGAGTCAGGCAGGTCGGGCTTGCCCAGGAAGTTTACGATCGCCCGGCGGATCGTTGGGTGGCGGCCTTCGTGGGCAACCCGCCAATGAACTTGATCGAGGGGGAATGGGGCAATTCAATGGACAGCGGGGAAACACCGGGGCGGCCAGGTGGCAAGCGATTCATCGGGAAGGGTTGGACCATGGTCATCGACGAACGCTGGTTGGATGGGCTGGGGGGCGAGGGGCACGGACCCGCGAAGAGCCGTGTGACGTTGGGAATTCGTTCGGAGGACGTATACCTGGGCGACCGTTACGGGGGCGACGGTTACGGGGGCGACGGTTACCTGCGCGACGGTTACGGGGGCGACGGTTACGGGGGCGACGGTGGCAGCGGGGTTTTGGCCGGCGCCGCGGAGGTCGTGGCGGTCGAACCTTTGGGAGAATCGACGATGATCCAGTTCGGGCCGTTGGGTGAGTCCGGCGGGCCGTTGGGGGAACGCGGCGGGGCGGAGAACGCGCATGTGTTGTGGGCAAGGGCGCCGGCGCGCGGAGGGCCACGGCCCGGCGAGCGCGTGCGGGTTTGGTTTGACGCGCGAAGGATCCACGCCTTCGACGCGCTGACGGGCATGAACCTGCGCGGAGTTCCGCCACGGCGACACGAGAAGAACGAGTTGGCGTTTTCCACGATTTTGCGGCCTTTACAAATCGACAAGCCGACAATTTGAAATGAGAGCGCCACGGGCGCCGAAAGAACTGCCATGAACCCCAGCGAACTGCTGCGAATCATCGATACGATTCACCGCGAAAAGAACATCGAGAAGGAGGTCGTCTTCCAGGCCATCGAGGCGGCCCTGGTCTCCGCGGCCAAGAAGCAATACGGAGAAGACCAGGAGGTGGTCGTCGGAATTGACCGCGCGGACGGCTCGATTTCCGGAACGCATAATGGCCAGCCGCTCGACGAAAGTGAGACCTTGGGACGGATCGTGGCCCAGACGGCCAAGCAGGTGATCATCCAGAAAGTTCGCGAAGCCGAACGCGACGCATTGTACGACGAATACGAGAAAGAGAAAAACCAACTGGTCACCGGCGTCGTGCAGCGGTACGAAGGCGGCGCCGCCACCGTGGCGCTGCAGAACTGCGAGGCGATTCTGCCCCGTAGCGAGCAGATTCCCGGTGAAACGCACCACGCCAACGAGCGCGTGCGCGCGACCGTGTTCGAGGTCAAGAAGGCGGGGAGCCGCGTCAAGGTGATCCTCAGCCGCACGCGTCCGGCCCTGGTCGGCCGATTGTTCGAGCAGGAAATTCCCGAAATCGCCGACGGCGTGATCCAAATCAAGGCCATGGCCCGCGAGCCGGGGTATCGCACCAAGGTGGCCGTCAGCAGCACCGACCAACGCGTCGATTGCGTGGGCGCGTGCGTCGGAGTGCGCGGCAACCGAATCAAGAACATCGTCGACGAACTGGCCGGCGAACGCATCGACATCGTCCGCTGGAGCGACGACATGCAGGTCTTGATCCCCAACGCTTTGCAGCCCGCCGAGGTCGAAGAAGTGATCCTATGCAAGATGCTCGGCCGGGCGATCGTGCTGGTTCGAGAGGACCAGCTTTCGCTGGCCATCGGACGCCGAGGGCAGAACGTCCGGCTCGCGAGCAAGCTTTGCGGTTGGGACATCGAAATCATGACCCGCGAGGAGTTGGACGAGCAGATCGAACGCGCCATCGCCGGTTTCGGCGCCCTGGAAGGTGTCGACGAAACCTTGAGCGAAAAGCTGGTCGGCGAGGGCTATTTGTCTTACGATGATCTTTCGGTCATCGAGCCGGTCGACCTGATGGAAATGGGTGGACTCACCCAGGAGCAAGTTGACAAGGTTGTGGAACAGGCGGAGGCTAAGGCCAAGGAAGCCGAGGCGGCCGCCACGGAGGAACGGCGCCGGCAGCGCGAGCAGGAGCGGATCGACGCCGCGACAGCGGCCAGCGACGCGCAGGAACTTGCGGCCCGGAGCGCGGCGGAGCAATCCGCTGAGGCGGGGTTGAGTGAGTCCGGCGGCAGTGAGTCCGGCGGCAGTGAGTCCGGCGGCAGTGAGTCCGGCGGCAGTGAGTCCGGCGGCAGTGAGTCCGGCGGCAGTGGGGCTGACGGGAGGGACATCGGCGGCAACGGCAGTGTCGTCGCGCCGTTGACTGATGCGGCTGAGCAGGCCGGGGCGGAGGAAGTCGTTTGAACGGGCTACGGGAGATTTTGGTTATGAACTAAAGGTCATGGTATACGAGCCGGTTCGGCGGGCCGCGTGCCCGCCGGATTGGGTCGAGGGAGATTGAGCACTTGCCCGTACGGATTTATTCATTTGCTAAAGATAAGAACATCGACAGCAAAGAGATGGTGGAGATCTGCGCCAAGGCCGGCGTGCCGGGCAAGGGATCGGCGCTGGCCAGCCTGACCGACGAGGAGGTGGTCAAGGTCAACGCGTACCTGGCGGGCGGCGCGGCGAAGCCCTCCAAGCCGGCCGTCGCGGCGGTCGCGTCCACATCCAAGGCGGGCACGGCCACCCTAGCGCCTCCCGAGCCGCCCAAGCCGCTTCGGCCGCAATACATTCCTCCCACAGGCGTACCCAACAAGCCACCGGTGTTGTCGGCCAGGTCCGAGCGCCCCTCGTCGGAAACGCCCAAGAAGCCGGCCGCCGCCGATGGTGACAAGCCGCCCGCCCCGCGTGTCGCGGGCATCCGCTTCGCTCCGCTGCCGAACGCCCAACAGCCCTCGGCGCCGTCCAAGCCGGAAGAACCGCGGCCGCAAGAACCGGACCTGAAGCTGACCAGCGCCGCCTTCAAACGCGACAAGGCGGGCGCCGCCACTCCGCTCAGCAAGCATTTGCAGCAGCACGAAGCGAAGAAGAAAGCCGACATCGCGGCGGGCAAGTCGGGCAAACCCGGCGGTTCGGGCCGCGGCGCCGGCGCCGATCCTTCGGCGCCCGCGTTGCCGCCGCTGCCCGGCACCGAACGCCGCGATCGCGGCAAACGCAGCGGCAAGGCCGTGGCCGGCAAAGACGATAATACCTTGATGGGAACCCGCGAGCAGCGGCAGCAACTGCGCAAGCGCACCGGCAACGACCGGCCCAAGCTCTCGCTTTCCGGCGTCGACGAGGAACAGACCCGCCGTTCGCGGCGGCCCAAGCCGCGGCAAAAGCGGATGGGTGTGAACACGGCCGCGCCGCGCAAGGGGAACATCCCGCTGCAGTTGCCCTGCACCGTGCGGACGTTCTGCGCCGCGATCGGCGTACCCAGCCGCGACGTGCTCACCAAGCTCTTGGCGCTGGGAAAACTCTTGAGCATTACCGCCGACCTCGACGCCGAAATGATCGACCTGTTGGCGCTTGAATTCGGCGCCGAGGTCGAGGTGCGTCAGGCGTTCGATCCGGAAAGCGAGTTGCACCGCTTGATGGAATCGCAGGAAGACTCGCCCGCCTCGCTCGAGTCGCGCGCGCCCGTCGTCACCTTTCTGGGACACGTCGACCACGGCAAGACCTCGCTTCTCGACAAGATCATCGGCATCGACGTGGTGAGCGGCGAGAGCGGCGGCATCACCCAGCACATCCGCGCTTACCGCATCGATCGCAACGGCCGGCCCATCGCCTTCGTCGACACGCCGGGCCACGAGGCGTTCACCGAAATGCGGGCTCGCGGAGCCAACGTGACCGATATCGCGGTGCTGGTCGTCGCGGCCGACGATGGTGTCATGCCGCAGACCGAGGAGGCCATCAGCCACGCGCGGGCCGCTGGAGTACCGATCGTGGTGGCCTTGAACAAGATGGACCTGCCGGGGATCAACATCGAGCGTATCCTGCAACAACTGGCCACCAACGAATTGCTGCCCACCGAGTGGGGCGGAGACACGGAAGTGGTCAAGTGCAGCGCGATGACCGGAGCGGGAGTCGACGACCTGCTCGAAACCCTGCTGACGATCGCCGAACTTCACGACTACCAAGCCAATCCGAACCGCCAGGCCTACGGCACCTGCCTGGAGGCCGAGATCCACGAGGGACGTGGCGTGGTGGCCAAGCTGCTGGTGCAGAACGGCAACCTCAAGGTGGGCGACGTGGTGGTTTGCGGCGCCGCCTACGGCCGTGTCAAAGCCATGTACGATACGCTCCAACCGCGAGTCACCCACGACGTGGCCGGACCGGCGACCCCGGTGAACGTCACCGGGCTCGACCAACCGCCCGGCGCCGGCGAGCACTTCTACGTGCTCGACGACATCACCCAGGCGCGGGGCATCGCCGAAAACCGCAACACACTCTCGCGGCGCGTGGCGCTCTCGCGGCAGACGGCGCATGTGACGCTCGAAACCTTGCACGAACGGCTGGGCGGCGATGAGGCGCAAACCCTGAACCTGATCCTGCGGGCCGACACGCAAGGCTCGATCGAGGCGATCATCAAGGAGTTCACCAAGCTCGAACACCCCGAGGTGCAGATCAAGGTCTTGCAGAAGACGGTGGGCGGGGTGACCGAAGCCGACGTTTATCTGGCCGACGTCACCGACGCGATCATCATCGGCTTCAACGTCGTGCCCGACGAAAACGCCCGCTCGTTGGCGGAGGAACGCGGCGTGCAAATCCGCCGCTACGAGATCATCTACCAGGTGACCGACGACCTGAAGCTGGCCCTGGAAGGCATGCTCAAGCCGGAACAACGCGAAGTGGTGCTGGGGCGGTCGCTGGTGCAGCGCACGTTCGTCATCAGCCGGCTGGGGACGATCGCCGGCTGCCGGGTGCTGTCGGGCGCCATCGAGCGCAACTGCCGCGTCCGCGTGATCCGCGACAGCCGAATCATCGGCGACTACCCGCTCGAATCGCTGAAGCGCGAGAAGGACGACGCGCGCGAGGTCCGCGAGGGGATGGAATGCGGCATGAAGCTGCGTGGATTCAACGACCTCAAGGACGGCGACCTCCTCGAAGCCTACAAGGTCGAGGAAGTCGCCCGAACATTGTAATGTCGAGTCGCCGAGTCCAAAAAGCCGCCGAGGCCGTCCGCGAGGTTGTCAGCATGGCGATCCTTACCGAGCTGAACGATCCGCGCGTGCGCGACGTCACCGTCACCCGTGTCGAGATGACGCCCGACATGCGGCAGGCCAAGATCCACGTCTCGATCATGGGCGATGAAACCAAGCAGCGGCTGAGCATGGCCGGACTGAAAAGCGCGGCCGGCTTCTTGCAGTCGAAAATCGCCGACAGGATCGATGCGCGCTACACCCCCAGGATCGAGTTTCTGCTCGACATGGGGGTCAAGAAATCGATCGCGATCGCCGAAATCCTCCGTCGCGTGCTCCCCGCCGGGCCGGCCACCGACGCCCCACCCACCCGCGACGACCGGAACACGGACGACGAATCGCCCGACGTGGGCGCCGACGACCTCCGCGACGGCGCCGAATCATCCGATGACTGACGCCCTGTAGCAGACTCCGAGAGACGCATGTCCACAACGAACCGCATGACGCTGTTGAGCAGGATTCACAAGATCCTGAAAAAGCACTACAAGCCGGTATCCCCGATCGAGCGGCCGGTGCTCGAAAACCTGCTGTACGCCTGCTGCCTGGAAAACGCGACGTACGAGGCGGCCGACAAGGCGTACACCGCGGTGTCGACCGGCTTTTTCGACTGGAACGAGGTCCGCGTGAGCACGGTCAAGGAGTTGGCCGAGGTGATGCATGCGTTGCCCGACCCGTCGGCCGCCGCTTCGAACCTGAAACGCATTCTGCAAGGCGTGTTTGAATCGACCTATTCTTTCGATCTGGAAGCGCTCAGGAAGCAGAACCTCGGCGTGGCCCAGCAGCGGCTGAAGAAGCTTGAGGGTTGCACACACTTCGCGGTGGCGTACGTGACGCAGGTCGTGCTGGGCGGACACGCGATTCCGGTCGACCGCGGCTTGTTCGATTGCCTCGCCGTCCTCGGCCTGGTGACGGAGGCAGACCAGAAATCGAGCACGGTGCCGGGCATGGAGCGCGCCATTGCCAAGAACAAGGGGGTCGAATTCGCTTCGCTGGCCCATCAACTCGGCGCCGACTTCGTGGCCAACCCTTACGCGCCGGCCCTGCACAAGATCCTGATCGAAATCGCGCCGGAGTGCAAGGAGCACCTGCCCAAACGACCTCCCAAGGGTTCCAAAGCAGCCGACGCGGCGCCGGCGCCGGCCGACGAGGAGAAGATGGCCAAGCCGGCGAAAGAGTCCAAGGAACCGGGCCCGGCCAAGGAAAGCAAGGGAGCCAAACCGGCCGTCGCGGGGCCAGCGGCCGTCTCGGCGCAGCCGGCCGAAACGGGCGAGACCAGGCCGGGGGTCGGCAAGAAGGGGCCCGCCGAGCCGGCGAAGAAGCCCCTCGTGGCCAGGAAAAGCGAAACCGACAAACCGGCCGCCGAGGCGGCGAAGCAGCACCCGAAAGAGCCGGCCGAAAAACCGGCCGAAAAAAAGAAATCCGCTTCGGCCGGGCTGGCGAAGCGCAAGCCGCGTTGACGTGGCTCCGTGACGGGGTTTCTGGTACAATGAAGAATAACAGTTCGTTTCAAGCCTATACTTCACGCGGTCGAGAATGAGACATTCATGGTGGCTGGGGCAGAGCCTAAGCGATGCCCCGGGCCTAAGCGATGCCCCGGTGGCTATCTAGCCGGGGTATCGCTTAGGCTCTGTCCCAGCCACCGCTTTCTTGTGGCAAAATGTCTGATTGTCGGCCGCGTGAAGTATAGCGGGCGGTGGATCAAAAGGCGGTGGGGCGATTCATGTCGCGGAGGTGTGCCGTGCGTTGTGCGACGCTTGTATGTTGGCTATCGGGGTTGCTGTTGCTCGCGCCGGCGGGCGCCGCCGGGCAAGACTCCGGTGCCGCCGGGCAAGACGCGGGCGAATCGTTTCTCGACGACAAACCCCAGCCCTTCGTGCCGGCGCATCCGCGTACCGACGCCGAGGCGGAGCGACTTGAGGCCGTGAGCCTGTTCGCCGCGGCGCGAATGAAGGAGCAGCGCGAGGATTTCGCCGGGGCGTTGAAGCTTTATCAGCGGGCCTTGCGGCACGATCGCACCTCGCTACCGATCCTGGACCAGATCATCGGACTGGCGGCGCAGTTGGGCCGCGAGGCCGAAGCGATCCGCTACGCGATGCAAGCCGTCGAGTTGGATCCTTCCGATGCCAACCGCTTGCGGAATCTGGCGAAGGTGCTAGGGAGTCAGGGGGACTACGAAAGTGCGTTGAAGCTCTACGACCAGGCGCGCGCGCTGCACTCCGAAAAGCGCGCGGCGGGCTATATCATTCTGACGCTCGAGGCCGGCAACCTCCAGTTTCTGACACAACAGTACGCCCGAGCAGCCGATTCGTTCGCGGAGGTGATGGCCGCGCTGGACCACTCCGACGACTTCGGCATCGACGAGAGCGTGCGGCGCAATCTGTTCGGTGCGGCCGGACCAGCGAAGACCTACGAGTTGTTCGCCGAAGCGTTCCTCTTGGCCGACCGGCTGGACCAGGCGAAGGAGGCCTTCGAAAAGGCGAATGCCGCCGCGCCGAACCCGGCGGTCCACGCCTACCATCTTGCGGGTCTCCATCATCGTCGCGGTCAGGAGGCCGAAGCGTTCGAGCAGTTGCAGATCTACCTCAAGGCCCACGAAACCCAGGAAGGCTCCGGCCCTTACGAACTGCTATCGAAGGTTCTGGCCGACTTGGGGCGCGAAGCCGAGTTGCTCCCGCTCTTGGAGAAAGCCCGCGCCGATGATCCGACCAACTCGCCGTTGCGGCTCTACCTGGCGGATCGCTATTGGGCCGCCGACGACGCCGAGCGGGCTGAACCGCTCTACGCCGAGTCCGCCGCCGAGTCGCCCTCTCCCGATGTATTCCAGGCGCTCGCCGGAATCTATCGGCGGACGGCCCGGCACGACAAGCTGCTCGCGGTTCTGGGCGAAAGCGCCGCCTTCGCCCAGCGTTTCGTGACGGATCGCGGGATCGAAGGCAAGGGACTCATGGCGATTTGGCTGAAGGTTCTTGGCGACGAGGCCGACAAAATCACGGCCGACGCCCAACTGCTCACGGCCTTGCTCGAAACGGCGCGCAAGGCGCATCGGGAAAATGCCGACAGCCTGGGCTACGACCAGCGCGTGGCGGCCGGGCTGGCGGCGCTCGCGGCCCGGCGACTCGACGCCGCCGACGAGTTCCTCGCCCTGGCCATCAAAATCCAGCGGCGGAACGCGTCCGACTTGTACCAGACCTGGGCGCTCAGTCTGTTGTCCGATGAGGAGTACGACGCGGCCGAGCGGCTTCTGCGCCGCGCCATCGACGATCTGGGACCGGCGGCCGGCGGTTCCGAGTTGCACAGCCTCCTCTCGATCGCCCTGGAACTGGCCGACAAGAACGACGAGGCGCTGCTGGCCGCGAAGGCCGCCGTCGGCCGCGCGGCGCGTGCCGACCCCGGCACTCGGGCCAGGCTCGAAAGTCGCATTCCCTGGATTCTATTTCACTCCAAGCACTATGCCGAGGCGGCCACGGCCTACAAGGAATTCATTGATGCTTTCGACGGCGAGTGGCAGTCGGACGAGGTCCGCGAACAGTTGCAGCGGGCCAGGCTGGTGCTGTCGAACATCTGCGTGATCCAGCACGACGTGCCGCGGGCCGAGGAGTGGCTTGAGCAGGTTCTGGACGAGTACCCTGGGAACATCTCGGCCCAGAACGACCTGGGCTACCTGTGGGCCAACCAGGGAAAGCACCTCGATCGCGCCTTGGAAATGGGTCGGCGTGTCGTGGCCGCCGAGCCGGACAACGCCGCGTATCGCGACACGCTTGGCTGGGCGTTGTACAAGCTTGGCCGTTACAACGAAGCAGTGGTGGAGCTGCGCAAGGCCACCGAGGTCGAGAAGCCCGACGGCGAGATTCTGGACCACCTGGGCGACGCGCTCCTGTCCGCGGGACTGGCCGCCGAGGCCAGTGCGACCTGGCAACGGGCGTATCAGCGCTGCGAGGAACAGGGCGAAAAGGACAAGCTCGAAGCGATCAAGGACAAGCTTGCCGAGAACCCGGAAGGAGCGCCCCAGAAGGATGAAGAAGACTAGGCGTTGATCTATACTGCACGCGGCCAGGAATGAGACATCCATGGCAGGTCATTCCCATTGGGCGAACATCGCCCACAAGAAATCGCTGATTGACGCCAAGCGCGGCAAGTTGTGGAGCAAGCTCGCCAAAGCGATCATCGTGGCGGCGCGCATGGGCGGCGGCGACCCCGACCACAACCTGCGCCTGCGTTATGCGATCGACGCCGCGCGCGCCGTGAGCATGCCCAAGGACAACATCCAGCGGGCCATCAAGCGCGGCACCGGCGAGCTCGAAGGCGGCAATCTCGACGAGGTGCTCTACGAGGGCTATGGGCCGGGCGGCGCGGCGGTGCTCTGCGAGATCCTGACCGACAACCGCAACCGCACCGCGGGCGAAATCCGCAAGCTCTTTGAAATCTGCGGCGGCAAACTCGGCGAATCGGGCTGCGTGGCCTGGATGTTCGCAAGGAAGGGAATGTTCGTGTTCCCAGCCGCCCAGATCGACGAAGACGCGCTGATGGAGTTGGCCCTCGAGGCCGGCGCCGACGACGTCAAGCGCGAGGGCGACCGCTTCGAGGTCACCTGCGACCCTGGCTCATACCAGCAAGTGGCCGATGCGCTGGCCGCCAAGCAGATCACGCCGGAGGTCAGCCAGATCGCCCGCATTCCCACCAACACCGTCGATCTTGGCGCCGAAGCGGGCCGCAACGTGCTCAAGCTGATGGATAAACTCGACGACCACGACGACGTGCAAAGCGTGGCGGCGAACTTCAACATTCCCGATGCGGCGATGGCCGAGATCGCGGGGAGATAAAACTCCGTCAAGCGTCCACCGATGGTGACCTTCACGAATGCGTGCTTGAATCATGCTAACCCACGACCAACGGTTCGCCGTTGGCGGCCATGGCCCGGATGTCCTCGGTGATCTTCATCGAGCAGTATTTCGGCCCGCACATGCTGCAGAAGTGGGCGCTCTTGAACGTGTCCTGCGGCAATGTTTCGTCGTGCATCCGGCGGGCGGTCTCGGGGTCGAGCGAGAGGCGGAATTGCTCGTTCCAGTCGAAGGCGAAGCGTGCCCGGCTCAAGGCGTCGTCGCGGTCGCGCGAGCCCGGCCGGTGGCGTGCCAGGTCGGCCGCGTGCGCCGCGATCTTGTAGGCGATCACCCCCTGCTTCACGTCCTCGGTCTCCGGCAAGCCCAGGTGCTCCTTCGGCGTCACGTAGCAGAGCATCGCCGCGCCGCTCCAACCGGCCAGGGCCGCGCCGATGGCGCTGGTGATGTGGTCGTAGCCCGGCGCGATGTCGGTGACCAGGGGACCCAGCACGTAGAACGGCGCCTCGCGGCAGCACTCCATCTGCTTCTTGACGTTCATCTCGATCTGGTCCATCGGGATGTGCCCCGGACCCTCGACCATCACTTGCGTGTTCTTCTTCCATCCCCGCTCGGTCAGCTCGCCCAAGACGGCGAGCTCGGCGAACTGGGCCGCGTCGCTGGCGTCGGCGATCGAGCCGGGCCGCAGGCTGTCGCCCAGGCTCCAGGTGACGTCGTACTGGCGCATGATGTCGCAGAGATCCTCGAAGTGGGTGTACAGCGGGTTCTGCAGCCGGTGGGCCATCATCCACTTGGCGATCAACGAGCCGCCCCGGCTGACGATGCCCGTCACGCGGTTCATCGTCAGGTGCAGGTGCTCCAAGAGCACGCCACAGTGGACGGTCATGTAATCGACCCCCTGTTTGGCCTGATGCTCGACCATGTCGAGAAAGTGCTGGGGCCGCATGTCCTCGATGTTGCCGCCGAGCTCCTCGAGCATCTGGTAAATCGGCACGGTGCCGATCGGCACGGGCGAGGCGTCGATGATCGCCTGCCGGATGCGGTCGATGTCCTTGCCGGTCGAGAGATCCATCACGGTATCGGCCCCGAAGTGGACCGCCGTGTGCAACTTTTCCAGTTCGCCGTCGATGTCGCTGGTCACGGCCGAGTTGCCGATGTTGGCGTTGATCTTGCAGCAGGCGGCCACGCCGATGCCCATGGGTTCCAGGCGCTTGGTAAGGTGGACCTTGTTGGCGGGGATCACCATCCGCCCGCGGGCCACTTCATCGCGGACCAACTCCGCCGCGAGCCCCTCTCGCTTGGCTACGTAATCCATTTCCGGCGTGACGCTTCCGGCTCGGGCTTGTTCGATCTGGGTCATGTGCGGTGGAACCTCCGTGGGCGGAACACGAATCGACGTTGCGATTCGTGGTCGATGGCAATGGTTGACGCGCGGGCAGCCCGCAATTGGGTTCATCGTACCGAACGGAAGGGAAATGTCAATTTGCCCAACGCCTTGCTACCAGGGTCATTTTTAAACCACCCAAAAACAGCTACCAACCGTACACCTATCGCGAGTGGCGCAAAGCACGATGCCATAACGCCTTAGGAAGTTCCAAAGAAATCTAGTGGACGGTTGCGCACATGTGACCAACCGTATTTTCATGCTAGCGTCGGAGGGGGGTGCGCGCGCCAATTATAGCGAGCAACCGTCCAGTGCCGAACCGAACACGTGAACACGCGGATATTGAACGTGCATACGAGTTAGGCGCGGCATCGGCGGTTTCGGCGCAGCCGAAAATGCCAAAAGACAAACTGGCAAAACCGTACCTGTACCGACAAGGAAATCCGTCTCGGCGGATTGCCCGGTCATAGACGCCCCAAGACTTTCCCCCACGTCTCGCGCCGTCGCGCCCTCCGCGTCGAATCTTTCGTCGGGTAAAGGTACGGTTTTGCCAGTTTGTCGCGGACCCGCGGTGGTCGGCGGTTGGTGGCGACGGCGTCGCATTTCGCATCGTACCGCGTCGCAAAATTTTTTTCGCAAACTGGCCTTGACGGGTTTTTTTTTCGTAGAGTGGCGAACATGCTGGCCGCCTTTACGCCACTCACCTTGTCTGAGACGTGCGGGATTCATACCCCGTGAGCTCTCCTTTGCAAGCTTTGGCAAACGGCGGCGCGTTCTTCGACGAAAGTTTGTTGGCGCGTTTCGCGTCCACCTCTGGTAGTTTGTTAATTTACCTTACGCCGACGTGGGGTGGCCAGCGTTTCTTAGACCCTGAAAGGAGCACGGATGCTGAGCGAATTGGTCGAGTTGCTTTGGACCGAAATGTGTTACGGCGATTACTGGTTCGTCGGGGCGAACTCCGGTTTCGCGGACGTTCGGGTCGCGTCCACGGTGTACGAGGACGGCGCGCGCACGCGGGCTGCGGTGCGCCGACTGACTCATGCCGAAGTGCGCAACGGCGCGGTCGCGATGTTCATTGGGCGCAACACGCCTGACTGGGCACATGCACACCGCAACGCAATCGTGAACCAGATCAGTTCCTCGCTTCGCGTCTCGGCGCTTCGCGGCGAGCTCCTTTATGGCGCGATTGCCGTGGTCGGGCGCGGCGTTGGAACGGCGGCCGCGCGGCGCAGCGGCGCGCCGGATGGGAGTGCGCCCAAATGACGCGATTTCTACATCACCCGACCGGGCAGACAATGACGGACGAGGTCGACGGGAAGTGGTTTCCGTATGGGGCTGGCGTCGACTGCCATCGCGACATGGTCTGGGCGTGTGTGCTTCGGCCGATCTATCAAACGGGGCGTCAGCACCGCGACGTGGCGAAATTCGACACCACTCCCATCGGGCTAAAGTGCCTCCGCGAGTGGCTCGAGGATCGCGTTCCCCTCGGCCATCGACGCGTCCTGATGGAGAGCACGTCAACGTACCATTTTCCGGTTCTTTGGGCGCTTGCCGACTGGGTGCGAATCGTTATCAACCCGATGCTTGTCGGCTCAGCTAAACGGAAGACCGACCGTTGGGACGCCCAAGCGCTCGCGCATTATTGTATGGCGGGGACGTTCGCTCCGTATGTGAGTTGCCCGCGGCGGACAAGTCGGAACGACCATCACGGCTGGCCGCGGGCAAGTCGCAAAGAACATGGTTGAACTGACCGCTTCGCGGGAGGCGGCTATGGGCGTTGATCGGGGGCGGTCAGGCGCCGAAGTGGATGTACGGGACGCCCCAGGGACGCGTGCGGTTGAATGGAACGCCGCCGACCCGCTTGGCCAACACGG
>Ga0307372_10006253_pt1 | contig 17503 bp, 19 predicted proteins | sample OX1MG_FD_202533 | JGI IMG/M metagenome (GOLD analysis project Ga0307372, IMG submission 202533) | Soil microbial communities from Risofladan, Vaasa, Finland - OX-1 | ecosystem: Environmental > Terrestrial > Soil > Coastal area > Acid sulfate soil | place: Finland: Risofladan, Vaasa | collected... | reverse complement strand
GCCGCCCTGGCCGAGGCAACCAGGCACCACGTGACGATCGAGGTGGTCGCCGACGGGCAGCTCGAGGCGCTCGTCGACCCGGGCCGGATCCGCCAGGTCCTCGACAATCTGCTCGACAATGCGCTGCGCTACGCCCCGGCGGGCTCGGCGGTCGCGATGTCGGCGGTGGCGAGCGGGACGACGCTGTCGATCAGGATCGCCGACCAGGGGCCGGGGTTCCCCGTCGAGTTCCTGCCCCGCGCCTTCGAGCGCTTCGCGAGGGCCGACGCGGCGCGGGGGCGTGACACCGGGGGAACGGGCCTCGGCCTCGCGATCGTCGCGAGCATCGCAGCCGCCCACGGCGGCCGTGCGGCGGCTGCCAACAGCCCAGGAGGAGGAGCAGTGGTGACCGTCGAGATCCCTGACGCGGTGATCGGCCCGGCGGTCGACTGTGACTGAGCACCGGACACGAGGGCGACGGTGCAGGCACCGCGGACGGCCGGCCGTCGCCGGCGCGCGTCCGGTGCCCTGCAGGTATGGCCCCTAACTGCATGTCGTTGAGCGCGACCCCGACGCCCGGATCGCACGGCGACCTCGACGGGACCGAGATTCCTGTTGCCGTCGCGCGTGGAGGCAAAGGGGCATCGACACCGACGCCGCGGGAGGAGCAGATCTTGAACCCACGTTCCAGAGGACCGTCAGCCCGAGGTCCGCCCGTTGGGGCGGGCACGTCCCTGGCAGGTGCGCGGGTACCTGATCCCACCGTCGCCATCGGAACCGCCGATGGCGTCAAACCGCGCGAGCCGCGCCCCTCGAATCGCCGGAATCGCCGGATTGGTTGGCAGAATGCTGGCGGCCCGCGCCCGGGGACGAGCAGTCCTCGGTGCGACATAGCCTTCAACCAGGACTTTTGCTGGTAGCCCCAACGGGATTCGAACCCGTGTCTCCACCTTGAGAGGGTGGTGTCCTAGGCCACTAGACGATGGGGCCGTGCTACGAACCGCGCGGCGACGACCGCGACGGACGGCCCCGCATGGTAGCGGAGACCGAACGTCCCGCCGACCAGGTGGGCGGCGGGACGCTTCGCTCGGGGGGGAGGACTCGAACCCCCAATGACAGGGCCAGAACCTGTTGTGTTGCCGATTACACCACCCCCGAATGGGTGCGGCGCGATCCTAACATCCACGCGCGGGCGTGCCGGCGGACCGTCGCGGCGCGCGCGTTCAGTCCCCGACCCAGGTCGTGCGCCCGTACCCGATGAGGCGCCCCACCGCGACCGCGGTCGCCTGGCGCCAGAGCGGTCCGAGCTCGCTCGTGATCGAGCGCTCGGAGCCGACCGCGGGCGACACCTGGGCGACGAGGCCGCTTCGCGACGCTGCGCCCTTGGCCCACAGCGCGTCGATCGCGTCGGTGACCACGATCACGTGCGTGCCGCTCCCGGCCACCCCGGCGGCGGCGGCGACCCCCGCGGGCGCGCCGGCCGCCGGCAGCCCGAGGATGCTCGAGGTCGGCACACCGTTGGACTCGAGCCAGCTCGTCGCGATCCGCGTCACCGATGCCACCGCGGGGGTCGTGGCCGTCGCGGGCTGTGCCGGGGCACCGGTGACGATGACCTGCGGTGCCAGCTTCGCCTCGTAGAGCGTGAGGGCCTGCTCGAGCCTCGCGAGCAGCACGGGTCCGGGTGCCCCGTCGACGAGCGGGGCGCCGAGGACGACGATCGAGCGCGCGGGGCGCAGCGACGCCGTCGTCGTCGGCAGGTGCGACGCGGTCACGACCTGGAAGCCCGTCACGACGACATACACGACGGCCGCGAGCACCGCGAAGTACAGGAGCTTGAGCGCCCAGCGGATCGGTGCGAAGAGCAGCACGGCGTGCCGGCTGGCTCGCTCGCTCAGACCGCGGCGCCGAGGCGCGCGGCGGCGGACGCGATGCGCTCGAGCGTGCGCTCGCGACCGAGCACCTCGAGCGACTCGAACAGCGGGAGACCGACCGTGCTCCCCATCGTCGCGACGCGCACGGGCGCCTGCGCCTTGCCGAGCTTGCGGCCCGCCGCGTCCGCGACGGACGTGAGCGCGTCCTTCAGCGAGGTCGCGTCCCACGCTGCGCCCGCGAACGAGTCCGCCGAGGCCCGGAGGATCTCCCCGGCGCCCGGGTCCCTCGCGACAGCCTTGTCGTACGAGGCGTCGTCGACCTCGAAGGGGTCCGCGAACGCGAACGCGACCATCGCGGGAACCTCGCCGAGCGTCGCGACCCGCTCCTGGACGAGCGGGGCGAGCCGCGCGAACACGGACGCGTCGAACCGGTCGGCGGGCCACAGCGCGCGCGGCGGCTCGAGGAACGGCGCCGCGCGCCGGGCGAACTCCTCGGGCGCGAGCGCCCGGATGTAGAGGCCGTTGAAGTGGGCGAGCCGCTTCTCGTCGAAGAACGCCGGCGACTTGTTCACGTCCTCGAGGCGGAACTCCTCGACGAGCTCCTCGAGGGAGAGGACCTCCCGCCCGTCCGCGGGTGCCCAGCCGAGGAGCGCGAGGTAGTTGCGCATGGCCTCGGGCAGGTAGCCGAGCTCCCGGTAGTCCTCGAGCGCGACTCGGTCGCGCCGCTTGGAGAGCTTCTGCCGCCGCTCGTTCACGAGGACCGGGAGGTGCGCGAAGACCGGAAGCGCGCCGCCGCCGAGCGCCTCCCACAGCATGACCGCCTTCGGCGTCGTCGGCAGGTGCTCCTCCGCCCGGATCACGTGGGTGATGCCCATGTCGATGTCGTCGACCACGACCGCGAGCACGAAGAGCGGGTCACCGTTGGACTTCACGACGACGAAGTCCTCGATCGTCGAGTTCGCGAACTCGACGTCGCCGCGCACGACGTCGTGCACGGTGGTCACGCCCGCGTCCGCGACGCGAAAGCGAAGCGCGCGCCCGGGCCCGGGCCCGAGCCCGCGGTCCCGGCAGTGGCCGTCGTAGCCGGGTGTCGCCTGGTCGCGGTTGCGGGCCTCGACGTCCGCGCGCGTGCAGTCGCACGCGTAGGCGCGCGCGGACGCTACGAGACGGGCGGCCGCGGCGTCGTAGAGCGGGCGCCGCTCGGACTGCCGGTACGGCCCCTCGTCCCAGTCGACGCCGATCCATCGGAGCGCGGAGAGGATGCCGTCGGTGTAGGACTCGTCGCTGCGCTCGCGATCGGTGTCCTCGATGCGCAGCACGAACTCCCCGCCGCCGCGGCGCGCGACGAACAGGTTGTAGAGGGCCGTGCGCGCGCCGCCGACGTGGAAGAAGCCCGTCGGCGACGGTGCGAAGCGGACGCGGGGGGCTCCCCCGGCGACTGTCACGCCTCGACGAGGCTGATCGCCTGGGTCGGGCAGGACGCGACCGCCTCCTCGAGGTCCGCGCGGCGCTCCTCGCCGGGGTGCTCGTCGAGCACGTAGAGGTACCCGTCGTCGCGCACCTCGAACACGTCCGGCGCGATGCCCGTGCACACGGCGTTGCTCGTGCAGCGGTCGAAGTCGACGACGACGCGCATGGCGCTCCTCTCCCGTGGGGTCGCGACCGGTGCGGTCGCTCGGCGCGGCGCTGCGCGCACCCCGTCCGCGAAAGCGTAGCCAGCGGCCCGGGCGACGAGGGACGGGCACCGGCTCGCGGTTACGCTGCGACGGCCATGTCGTCGTCGTCGCGGTCGCGAAGGTCGCGGGCCGTCGTCGCGGCGAGCGCGGTCGCACTCGTCACGATCGGCGTCGTCATCGCCGCGATCGCGGGCGCCTTCCGGCAACCGGGCCTCACGCCCGCGCAGATCGCCGCTCGCGCGGCGGCGCGCGCCCGCCACCGCCTGCTCGTCGCCGAGAGCCGCGCCGTCGAGCGGGCCGCGTCGCGCGTCGTCGTCGCGCTGCCCACGAGCGCCGGCGCGCCCGCGCCGAGCTCGAACGGTGCCCTGTTCACGGCGCCGCTCCCCGCCCACGCGGTCTACGGCTTCGTCCCGTACTGGGAAGTCGCGAACCTCACGGCCGCGGACTTCGCGCGCACGAGCGTGCTCTCCTACTTCGGCGTCGAGGTCGGCGCGACCGGGGCGCTCGTGCGCTCCGGCTACGGCTGGCAGGACTTCACGGCGCCGGGATTCGCGAGCTTCGTCGCCGAGGCGCACGCGGCGCACGACCGCGTCCTGTTCACGGTCTCGACGACCGACGAGCGCGTCATCCGCCACCTCACCGGGGCGCCGGGGCCGACGAGCGCCCGCCTCGCGGACGAGCTCGCGTCCGTCGTGGCCGCGAACCACCTGGACGGCATCGACATCGACATCGAGGGCAGGTCCGCGGCGCAGCGTTCCGGGTTCGTGACCTTCGTCCGCGACCTCTCCTCGGCGCTCCGCCGGCTCGTCCCGTACGGCGAGATCGTGCTCGACACCTACCCCCAGTCCGCGTCGTCGACGCGCGACTTCTTCGACGTCGCGCGGCTCGCGCCGCGCGTCGACGCCCTGTTCGTCATGGCCTACGACATGGACGACCCGACCGTGCCGTCGGCCAACTCCCCGCTCGCGAGCCCGACGCTCGGGCTGAGCGACGTGGGGTCGCTCCTCGACTACGTGAAGATCGTGCCGCCCGCGAAGCTCGTCCTCGGCTTGCCGTTCTACGGCTTCGACTTCACGACCGCCGCGCGGCGCCGGGGCGCGCGGGTCCTCGGGGGCGGCCCGACCGCCGTGACGTACGCGTCCGTGCTCGCCGCCGGCCGGCCCGCGCGCTGGGACCGCGCGTCGTACACGCCGTACACGGTCTACCGGGACCAGGGGCACTGGCACGAGACCTGGTACGACGACCCCGTGTCGCTCGCGCTGAAGACCGCGCTCGCATCCGACCTGCACCTCGCGGGCGTCGGCGCATGGGCGCTCGGTCAGGAGGGCCCGGCGACGCAGATGGTCGCGGCGCTCGACGGCGGGAGCGCCCCGCTCAAGCTACCGATCACGAGCCCGGCCGGCTGAGCGCACGACCCGGTCGCGGGCCGTGCGGGTGGATCAGGACTCGGCAACCTCGGCGGCGGCGTTCGCGTGGCGCATGAGGCGCGACTTGCGGCGCGCCGCCTGGTTGGGGTGGATGACGCCCTGCGCCGCGGCCTTGTCGATCCGCTTCACCGCCGCCTTCAGCTTCACGTCCGCGTCGTCGGCGACCGATCCGATGGCGGCGAGCGCTCCCTTGGTGCGGGTGCGGAGCTCGGAGCGCACGGACTTGTTGCGCTCGCGACGGACCTCGTTCTGCTTGATCCGCTTGATCTGACTCTTGATGTTCGCCATGTTGGTTCCCTCGGACGCGTGGATGCCGAGTGCGAGATCGTAGCAGGCCCCAGGCCCGCGGCTCCCCCTGCAGGACCGCGCCCCGCGAGGTGGCACGATGTCGTCGTGGTCGACACGTCGGCAATTCGCAACTTCTCGATCATCAGCCACGTCGACCACGGCAAGTCGACGCTGTCGGACCGGATCCTCGAGCTCACCGGGGCCGTCGACGCCCGCGACATGCGCGCCCAGTACCTCGACTCGATGGACATCGAGCGCGAGCGCGGCATCACGATCAAGGCCCAGAACGTCCGGGTCCACTGGCGGGGCAGCGTGCTCCACCTCATCGACACGCCCGGGCACGTCGACTTCGGCTACGAGGTGAGCCGGAGCCTCGCCGCCTGCGAGGGCGTCGTGCTCCTCGTCGACGCCTCGCAGGGCATCGAGGCCCAGACGCTCGCGAACTGCTACCTCGCGCTCGAGAGCAACCTCGAGATCGTCGCAGCGCTGAACAAGATCGACCTCCCCGCGGCCGAGCCCGAGCGGTACGCGCAGGAGATCGAGCGGGTGCTCGGGCTCGACGCGGACCTGGTGCTCCGGATCTCCGCGAAGACCGGGGAGGGCGTCGACCGCCTGCTCGACGAGATCGTCGCGCGCATCCCCCCGCCCGCCGGCGACCCCGACGCGCCGTTGCGCGCGCTCATCTTCGACTCCTACTACGACCAGTACCGCGGGGTCGTGAGCGCGATCCGCGTCGTCGACGGGACGCTGCGCGCCGGGACGCGGGTGCGGTTCTTCCAGGCGAGCACGACCCACGACGTCGAGGAGGTCGGGGTGCGCTCGCCGGTCCCCACCCCGGTCGACGCGCTCGGCCCGGGCGAGGTCGGCTTCCTCGTCGCCGGCGTGCGCAACGTCGGCGAGGCGCGCTCGGGAGAGACGGTCACGGACGCGGCCCACCCCGCGTCCGAGGCGCTGCCCGGGTACCGCCACCCGAAGCCGATGGTGTTCTGCGGCCTGTACCCCGTGGACGGCGACGAGTTCCCGGAGCTGCGCGACGCGCTCGAGAAGCTCCAGCTCAACGACGCGAGCATCACGTACCAGCCCGAGACCTCGACGGCCCTCGGCTTCGGGTTCCGCTGTGGCTTCCTCGGCCTGCTCCACATGGAGATCGTCCGCGAGCGCCTCGAGCGGGAGTTCGACCTGTCGTTGATCGCGACGGCGCCGTCGGTCGCGTACCTCGCGCACCTCACGAACGGGTCGGCAACCCCTCCGCGATGCCCGCGCAGCAGAACGTGTCGCACATCGAGGAGCCGCTGCTCCAGGTCACGATCCTCACGCCGTCCGAGTACACCGGGGCCGTCATGGACCTGTGCCAGGGGCGCCGGGGACGGCTCGAGCGTATGCAGTACCTGTCGGCGGAGCGGCTCGAGCTCGTCTACACCCTGCCGCTCGCCGAGGTCGTGCTCGACTTCTTCGACCAGCTGAAGGGGCGGACGCGCGGCTACGCGAGCCTCGACTACGAGCCCGCCGGGCTCGAGACGTCCGATCTCGTGAAGGTCGATATCTTGCTGAACGGTCAGCCCGTCGACGCGTTCTCGTCGGTCGTGCACCGCTCGAAGGCCGACGAGTACGGGCGCAAGATGGCCCAGAAGCTGCGCGAGATCATCCCGCGCCAGCTCTTCGACGTGCCGATCCAGGCCGCGATCGGCGGGCGGATCATCGCCCGCGAGACCGTGAAGGCCAAGCGCAAGGACGTCCTCGCGAAGTGCTACGGCGGCGACATCTCGCGCAAGAACAAGCTCCTCGACAAGCAGAAGGCCGGGAAGAAGCGCATGAAGTCCATCGGCCGCGTCGAGATCCCGCAGGAGGCGTTCGTCTCGGCGCTCAGGCTCGACGAGTGAGGGTGGGCGGCGCGCCGCTCGTCGCGGTCGGCGTCGCGCGGCGCCTCGTCGTCGCCGGCGTCGCCCGGGCGCTCGGCGACACGCCCGGGGCGCTCGACGAGTACCGCGAGCCGCCCGGCGACCCGGGACTGTTCGGCCCCGGCTCGGTCGCGTGGCAGGTCCATGCGGACCTCCCCGCGATGCTCGTCGGCGGGGTCTCGTCGCTCATGCTCCAGACGCTCCACCCGCTCGCGATGGCCGGCGTCGCCGAGCACTCCCGGTACCGCGAGGACCCGTTCGGGCGGCTGCAGCGCACCGCGCGCTTCGTCGCGGGAACCACCTTCGGCGGTCACGACCTCGTCGAGCGGCTCGTCGCCGAGGTGCGCGCGGTGCACCGGGGCGTCCGGGGCGTCGCGCGAGACGGCCGCCGGTACTCGGCCGGGGACCCGAGCCTGCTCACGTTCGTCCACGTCGCCGAGGTGTGGAGCTTCCTCCGCTCCTACCAGCGCTACGGGCCGCGCCCGCTCGTCCGGAGCGAGAAGGACCGCTACCTCTCCGAGGTCGCCGAGGTCGCTCGCCTCCTCGGAGCGCGTGACGTCCCGGGCTCCGTCGACGACGTCCGCTCCTACCTGCGGGAGGTCCGCGGCCAGCTCGCGGCGACCCCCGAGGCGCACGACGCGGTCCGCTTCCTGCGCAGGCCGTTCGGCGACCGACCGGTCGACGCGCTCGCGCACCGCGTGGTCGCCGAGGCGGCGATCGACCTCCTCCCGGGCTTCGCCCGGCGCGAGCTCGGGGTCGGCCGCGCGCCCGCGGCGCGCGCCGCTCCCGTGCGCGGGGCCGGCGCCGCGCTCGCGGCGGCGCTGCGCTGGGCGGTCGGACCGTCCCTCGTGCGCGCCGCGGCGACCGAGCGAGTGCGTGCCGCCGGCACCGCGTAGCGGCGCCGGGCACCCTCCACCCGACCGACTGTCAGCGCTCGGTACAATCGAGTGCCAGGTCCCGCCCGCGGGTCTCCCGCGAGGGACCACGTGCGTGACCCGCGCGGCGCATCGCCGCGGGGCACGCCACCGAGACAGCAGACAGGCCGAGGGAGCAGATGCTCGACGCGAGGAAGTCCGCCATCCTCCGCAAGGTCGTGACCGAGCACATCGAGACGGCGCAGCCCGTCGGCTCCTCCCACGTGGTCCAGGACCCGGCGATCGACGTCTCGCCCGCGACCGTGCGCTCGGACATGGCGGCGCTCGAGCGCGAGGGCTACCTCACGCACCCGCACACGAGCGCGGGGCGGATCCCGACGGACAAGGGCTACCGCTTCTTCGTCGACCACCTCTCCGACGCGCCGCTGCTCGACCCGGCGAGCGACGAGCAGGTCACCGCGTTCTTCGACCGCGCCCACGGCGAGCTCGAGCGGATGCTCCGGGACACCTCGCGACTGCTGTCGCAGCTCACCGACCACGCCGCCGTCGTCGTGGCGCCCGCCCACGAGGTCCTCACGGTCCGGTCCTCGCTCCTCACGCGCCTCGCGCCCCGGGTGGTGCTCCACGTCGCGGTCCTTTCGAACGGCGGGGTCGAGAAGCACTCGGTCGAGATCGACGAGAACACGGCCGACGAGGACGTCGCCGCCGCGAACGCGCTCCTCGCCGAGCAGCTCTGCGGCCAGACGCTCGGGCGCGCCTCGACCCCGCCGCGCACGGGCAGACCCGCGGTGGACGACGTCCTCGCGGCCTGCCACGCGAAGATCGTCGACGCGGCGCGGCCCGCGCCGGAGGCCGACGAGGTCTACGTCGGGGGAGCGGCGCGCATGGCGCAGCAGTTCTCCGCCGTCGACCAGGTGCGGGAGGTGCTGTCCATCCTCGAGCAGTCCTTCGTCGTCGTGTCGCTGCTCCAGGACGTGCTCTCGACGGGCCAGAGCGTCGCGATCGGCGCCGAGAACCGGGTCGAGTCCCTCGCGGAGTGCTCGCTCGTCGTCGCGCCCTACCAGGTCGACGACGCCGTCGTGGGTACGATCGGCGTGCTCGGGCCGACGCGCATGAACTACCCCCAGGCACTTGCGGCGGTCGCGGTCGTGAGCCAGCGTCTCGGCCGGCAGCTGTCGAGCGGCTGAGGAGGCCCCAGGTGGCGACCGACTTCTACGAGCTGCTCGGCGTCGCGCGCGACGCGTCCGAGGACGAGATCAAGCGCGCGTACCGCAAGCTCGCCCGCGAGCTGCACCCGGACGCGAACGGCGGCGACCCGCAGTCCGAGGCGCGCTTCAAGGAGGTCTCGATCGCGTACGAGACGCTGCGCGACCCGGAGCGCCGCCGCCGCTACGACACCTTCGGGCCGGACCAGATGCGCGGCTCGGGCCCGGGCCCGGGCCCGGGCCCGGGCGACATGTTCGGCGGCGGGCTCGGCGACCTGTTCGACGCGTTCTTCGGCGGCGGCGCGGCGACGGGCTTCGGCACGGCGCGCCCGGCGGGCCCACGGCGCGGCGACGACGTCGAGGTCGTGCTCGACCTCAAGTTCGAAGAGGCCGTCTTCGGCGTCGAGCGCTCGGTGAGCTGGAGGGGCCCGGTCACGTGCACGACCTGCTCGGGCTCGGGCGCTCGGCCCGGGACGAGCCCGACGACGTGCCCGGAGTGCCAGGGCCTCGGCCAGGTCCGCCGCGTCCGCCAGTCGATCCTCGGGCAGGTCGTCACGACCGCGCCGTGCCCGCGCTGCCGCGGCTACGGCGAGGTCGTCGCGTCGCCATGCGCGGACTGCCGCGGCGAGGGGCGCCGGACCGACGACCGCTCGGTGACCGTCGAGGTCCCGCCCGGCGTCGACGAGGGCACGACGCTGCGGATCTCCGGCTCGGGCTCGCCCGCGCCCCGCGGGGGCCTGCCCGGCGACCTCTACGTCCACCTGCGCGTCGCGGGGCACGACCGCTTCGAGCGGTCGGGCGCGGACCTCGTCACCCGGCTCCACGTCGCGTTCACCCAGGCGGCACTCGGCGCGGACGTCACGATCGAGACGCTCGACGGGAGCGAGTCGATCACGCTCGCGCCCGGCACGCAGACCGGCAAGACCGTGCGGCTCCGCGGCCACGGCGTCCCCCACGTGCGCGGGCGCGGCCGCGGGGACCTTCACGTCGAGGTCGTCGTCGACACGCCGACCGGCCTCGACAAGGAACAGGACCGCCTGCTCCGCGAGCTCGCACGCATGCGGGGCGAGGAGGTCTCGAGCGGCGAGGGCGGGCTCTTCTCCCGCATCCGCTCGAGCCTCGGTTGAACGGCGGCGCCCGGGGCGGCGCGTCCGGAGCCGCGGGAGCGGACGGCGCCCGCGAGCTGCGCGAGGCCGCCGCGCTCGTCTTCGTCGACGACCTCGACCCCGACGAGGTCCCGATCGAGCTCGACCCCGCGGACGCGCACCACCTCGTCGACGTCCTGCGGGTCGGCCCGCGCGAGCTCGTCGTCGCCTCCGACGGCCGCGGATCGTGGCGCCCGTGCGTGCTGCGTCCGCGCGGCACGGGCCACGGCCCGGCGATCTCCGGCCGCCGGCCGCCGCGCCGGCCGCGCGCGGCGGCCCGGCGCGGGGGCCCCGACGTCGTGCTCGAACCGGCGGGGGCCATCGCCACCGAGCCCGCGCCGAGCCGCCCGCTCACCGTCGCGTTCTCGCTCACGAAGGGATCGAGGGCCGAGTGGACGGTCCAGAAGCTCACCGAGCTCGGCGTCGACCGCATCCAGCCGCTGCTCAGCACGCGCACGGTCGTGCAGCTCGACGACCGGTCCGGCCCGGCCCGCGACGACCGGCTCCGCCGCGTGGCGCGCGAGGCGGCCGCCCAGAGCCGCAATCCCCGCCTCCCGGTCGTCTCGGGCACCGCCCGCCTCGACGCCGTCCTCGCCGGCATCGCCGCGGACGGGGGGCTCGCCGCGTTCGCGGAGCCGGGCGGCCCGGCGCTCGACGCGGCCACCACGGCCGTCCTCGTCGGGCCCGAGGGCGGCTGGACCGGCGCCGAGCTCGCGGTCGCGCCCGCTCGGCTCGGCCTCGGCCCGACCGTGCTCCGTGCGGAGACCGCGGCCGTCGTCGCCGGCGCCCTGCTCGCCGCGGTCCGCGCCGGCACGGTGCTCGCCCACTGAGCGCCGGCTCGCGCCCGGCCGTGGGGGACGCGGTGGAGCGCCCGCGGACGCGAAGAGTGCTCGCGCCGCCGCGTCAGGGTAACTTGTGGTGCGCGAACGGTCACGACGACGGCACGGACGGCGGTCACCGATGTCAGAGCACTTGATAGACGGCGACGGAGATGGCGAGCCCAGCGGCTACGCGGCCGAGGTCGGCGCGCGGCTGCGCACGGTCCGGCGCCAGAAGCGCCTCTCGCTCCAGGCCGTCGAGGCGGCCTCCGCGCACGAGTTCAAGGCCTCTGTCCTCGGCGCGTACGAGCGCGGCGAGCGCGCGATCTCGGTCCCGCGCCTCCAGCGGCTCGCGCGCCTCTACGAGGTCCCGGTCGACCAGCTCCTTCCCGAGAACCTCGGCCAGGGCGCCGCGGCACCCGCACGCGGCGCGGCGGGCTCGGCGGCGCGCGGCTCGGACAAGGTCCGCATCGACCTGACGAAGCTGAAGGACACGACCGGGCCCGAGGCCGCGGCGCTCCAGCGCTTCCTCGCGACGATCCAGGTGGAGCGTCAGGACTTCAACGGACAGGTGCTCACCGTCCGCGGCGACGACATGCGCGTGATCGGCGCGACGCTGGGACTCGGCCAGGTCGAGATGATCGAGCGCCTCGCGGAGCTCGGCCTGCTCTTCCGGCCCTGACCGCGAGCGGCCCCGCCGCCGGGCGGCCCGAGCTCGGCGTCTACCTCCACGTGCCGTTCTGCGCGCGCCGCTGCGACTACTGCGCGTTCGCGACCTTCACGGACCGCGACCACCTCATGGAGCGCTACGTCGACGCGTGCGGCGCCGAGCTCGCCCGCGCGTACGAGGACGGCCTCGGCGACGCGACGACCGTGTTCGTCGGCGGCGGGACGCCCTCGCGGCTCGGACCCGACCTGCTCGCGCGGCTCGTCGCAGGGGTGCGGCGCGTCCCGTCGGCCGAGGTGACGGTCGAGTGCAACCCGGAGAGCACGACCGCCGAGCTGCTCGCCGCGCTGCGCGAGGCGGGCGTCACGCGCATCTCGCTCGGCGTCCAGTCGCTGAAGGGCCACGTGCTCGACGGCCTCGGCAGGGCCCAGGAGCCCGGCTCGGTCGAGCGCGCGGTCGCGCTCGTGGGCGCGGCGGGCTTCACGAGCTTCAGCGTCGACCTCGTCTACGGCGGCGCGGGCGAGACCGACCGGGACTGGATCGACACCGTCGAGGGGGTGCTCGCGCTCGACCCCCCGCCCCCACACGTGAGCGCGTACGCGCTGACCGTCGAGCCCGGGACGCCGCTCGCGCGGGACGCCTCGCGCCACCCCGACGACGACACCCAGGCCGACCGCTACCTCGCCGTGGACGGGCGCCTCGCCGCGGCCGGGCTCGACTGGTACGAGATCTCGAACTTCGCTCGCCCCGGTCACGAGTGCCGGCACAACCTCGCGTGCTGGCGCCAGGCGGACTACCGGGGGATCGGCTGCGCCGCGCACAGCCACCGCGCCGGGCGCCGGTCGTGGAACGTCCGGTCGGTCGACCGCTACGTCGACGCCGTCGAGCGCGGCGCGAGCCCGGCCGCGGGCGAGGAGGTGCTCGACGCGCGGCGGCGCGAGCTCGAGCGGCTCGAGCTCTCGCTCCGCACGCGCGACGGCGTGCCGGCCGCGTCGCTCCCCGACGACCCCGAGCTCCGCCCCCTCGTCGCGCGCGGCGGCGGCCGGGCGGTGCTCACGGCCCACGGGCGGCTGCTCGCGAACGAGGTCGCGATGCGGCTCCGGCCCGACGCCGACCTCGACGGGGAGCGCCCGGCGCCGGCCGCCGCGCCGGGCGGACCGGCCGGATTGCTACGCAGCGTGGCAGGATCGGGTCGCTGATGACATGAGACGTCACGAAACGCCCGTCAGTCTGCTACGCTACGCGTTCATGAGTGACTCGGGACGCTGGCTCAGCACGAAGGAGGCGTCCCAGCTGCTGGGCGTCAACCTCCGGACGCTCTACCGCTTCATCGACGAGGGGGAGCTCCCCGCGTACAAGTTCGGGCGGGTGATCCGCCTGCGCGAGCCCGACGTCGAGCGCTTCGTCGAGTCGGCCCGTATCCTGCCCGGCAGCCTCGAGCACCTCTACCCCGAGCCGGCGCGTCCCGCCGGACGGTGAGCGTGGGCGGTGACGCGACGGGCGTCGGGCGCGCGGCGGTCCCCGGCTGCCCGTTCTGCGGCATCGTCGCGGGCGAGCTCCCGGCCCGCGTCATCTGGGAGACCGACCTCGTCATCGCCTTTCGCGACATCGCGCCCGTCGCACCGGTCCACGTCCTGATCGTGCCCCGCGCGCACGTGCCGGACGCCCTGTCGCTCGACGCGTCGCACGCGGCCCTCCTCGCCGAGCTCGCGGTCGTGGGCCGGCGCGTCGCCGAGGCAGAAGGCGTCGCGAGCTCGGGCTACCGGCTCGTGTTCAACGTCGGCGAGGACGGCGGAAACACCGTGAGCCACCTGCACCTCCACCTGCTCGGTGGCCGACCGATGGCGTGGCCCCCCGGCTGAGCGCGTCGCAGCGGTCCGTCCGCCTCCGCCTGCACGGCACGGCCGGCGCTCCTGGTAGCGTGCGTCCGGTAGCCGTGCACTCGACCCAGGTGAAGATCTTCGTCCCCGGCAACGACCTCATGGTCGGGCTGCTCGGCGAGCGCGACGAGCTGTTGCGACTCGTCGAGGACGCGTTCGCCGGGACGTCCGTCCACGTGCGGGGGAACGAGATCACGATCGACGGTGCGGACGCTCCCGAGGTCGGCAAGGTGTTCGACGAGCTCGTCCTGCTCCTCGAGTCCGGCCAGTGGCTCGACCCGTCGCACGTCGCGCGGACGATCGAGATGGTGCGTGCGGACCTGCGGCCGTCGGAGGTCACGGGCACCGAGGTCGTGCGCGGGTCGCGTGGCAACAGCGTGCGCCCGAAGACCGCGGGCCAGCGGCGCTACGTCGACGCGATCGCGGCGCACACGATCACGTTCGGCATCGGCCCCGCGGGGACCGGGAAGTCCTACCTCGCGGTCGCGCAGGCCGTGCAGGCGCTGCAGAGCAAGCAGGTCAGCCGGATCATCCTCGCCCGCCCGGCGGTCGAGGCCGGCGAGCGGCTCGGCTTCCTCCCCGGCGACCTCATGGCGAAGGTCGACCCGTACCTGCGCCCCCTGTACGACGCGCTGTTCGACATGCTCGAGCCCGACGGCACCCAGCGGCTCATCGACCGCGGAGCGATCGAGGTCGCCCCGCTCGCGTTCATGCGCGGCCGCACGTTGAACTCGAGCTTCGTGATCCTCGACGAGGCGCAGAACACCACGCCCGAGCAGATGAAGATGTTCCTCACCCGGATCGGCTTCGGGACCAAGGCGGTCGTGACGGGCGACGTGACCCAGATGGACGTCGCCGCCGGCCGCTCGGGCCTCGTCGGCCTCGAGCAGATCCTGCAGGGCATCGAGGGGCTCGCGTTCGTCCGGCTCGACGAGACCGACGTCGTGCGCAACCGGATCGTGCGCGACATCGTCTCCGCCTACGACCGCTCGTCGAGCGGCACCGCGTCCTGAGGCGGCCCGGGCCATTGCCGATCGAGGTCTTCGTCGCGGACGAGCAGAGCGCCCGCCCGGTCGACTGCGAGCGCTGGGCCGCGCTCGCCGAGGCCGCGCTGCGCGCCCAGGACGTCCGCGGTGAGGCCGAGCTCTCCGTGCTCTTCGTCGACGAGGCCGCGATCGCGGCGCTGAACGCGCGCTTCCTCGGCCACGACGGCCCGACCGACGTCCTCTCGTTCCCGATCGAGGACGGCCCGGCACCATCGGGCCGCTCGCCGGACGGCGGCGGGAGCGGGCCGGGCTGGGAGCCGCCGGACGACTCGGACATGCCGACGCTCGTCGGCGACGTCGTGATCTGCCCGGAGGTCGCGTGGCGCAACGCGCCCGAGCACGCGGGCACCTACGAGGACGAGATCGCGCTGCTGCTCGTCCACGGGATCCTGCACCTGCTCGGCATGGACCACGAGGTCGCCGAGGAGGCGGAGGCCATGGAGGCCCGCGAGCAGGAGCTGCTCGACAAGTTCCACCGGCCGCGCCCGGGCGGGGCGGCGGGCGGGTGAGCCGGGCCCCGCTCCTCGCGTCGAGCCTCGGCGCTGCGGACGGGGGGGTGCTCGCCGCCGTCGTGGTGCTGCTCGCGGTCTCCGCGATCCTCGCGCTCGCCGAGACCGGCCTCGTCCGGATGTCGAAGGCCCGGGCGCGCGCGCTCGCCGACGGCGGGCACCGGGGCGCGCGCTCGCTCGCGAAGCTCGTCGAGAACCCGGAGAACTTCCTCGCGCCGGTGCTCCTGCTCGTCCTCGTGTGCCAGCTCGTCGCCGCGACGCTCGTCGGCGTCGAGGCGTCCCGGCTCTTCGGCGCCCTCGGGGTCGCGGTCGCGACGCTCTTCGAGGTCGTCGTAATCTTCGTCGCGGCCGAGGCGGTCCCGAAGCACTGGGCCGTGCGCCACGCGGACCGCGCGGCGCTGTTCAGCGCCCCGATCGTGACCGCGCTCGTCGCGTTCCCGCCCGTCAGGTTCGTGTCGTCGCTGCTCATCGGGCTGTCGCGTCTCGTGACCCCGGGCGACGAGGAGGCGGACAACGCGGAGGTGACCGAGTCCGAGCTGCTCGCGCTCGCGGACGTCGCGGTCGACGAGCTCGTGCTCGAGCGCGAGGAGCGCGCGCTCATCTCGTCGATCATCGACTTCGGGGACACGATCGTGCGAGAGGTCATGGCGCCGCGTCCCGACATCGTCGCGGTCGAGTCGGCGACGCCGGCCTCCGCGGTGCTCGAGCGCGCGATGGCGTCGGGCCTCAGCCGGATCCCCGTCTACAACAGGACCGTGGACGACATCGTCGGGATCGCCTACACGAAGGACCTCATGCGCGCGCTGCAGTCCGGCGGCGACGATCGTCCGATCGTCGGCATGTGCCGGCCCGCGCACTACGTGCCCGAGACGAAGCGCGTGGCGCCGTTGCTGCGGGAGATGCAGGCCGAGCAGTACCACCTCGCGGTCGTCGTCGACGAGTACGGCGGCACGGCCGGGATCGTGACCCTCGAGGACCTCATCGAGGAGCTCGTGGGCGAGATCTTCGACGAGTTCGACGTCGACGAGCCGCTCGTCGAACCGCTCTCCGAGTCGGAGTACCGGGTGTCGGGAAAGATGGCCGTCGACGAGGTGAACGAGCTGCTCGGAACGGACCTGCCGGTCGGCGACTGGGACACGGTCGGCGGGTTGCTGCTGCACCTCCGCGGCCAGATCCCGATCGAGGGCGAGCACATCGCCGCGGGCCGCGACGTGCTCGTCGCCGAGAAGGTCCAGGGCAGGCGCATCGGCAGCGTCCGCGTCGTGCGCGGGCCCGCTGAGCCGCACCCCGACGGCGAAAAGGCGGAGGAACAGGAGCACGCGACGTGACCGAGAGCGCACCGTTCCGGTCGGGATTCGTCTCGATCGTCGGGCGGCCCAACGTCGGCAAGTCGACGCTCGTGAACGCGATGTTGAAGACGAAGGTCTCGATCACCTCGCCGTCGCCGAACACGACGCGGACGCGCGTGCGCGGGATCCTCGAGGGCGACGGCTACCAGGCGGTGCTCGTCGACACGCCGGGGGTCCACAAGCCCCGGAGCGCGCTCGGGGAGCGGCTGAACGCGACCGCCGCGAGCGCGATCGAGGACGTCGACGTCTGCCTGCTCGTCGTCGACGCGACGGCGCCGATCGGTCCGGGTGACCGGTTCGTCGCCGCGCAGCTCCCGAGCCGGACCGTCGTCGTCGTGAACAAGTCGGACCGCGCGACGAAGGTCCAGATGCTCGCGCAGCTCGCCCGTGCGGACCAGCAGCTCGGACTTCGCGATGCCGAGTACTACCCGCTCTCCGCACGCACCGGCGAGGGCGTCGACGCGCTCGTCGACCACGTCGTCGCCCGCCTTCCCGTCGGCCCCCGCTACTACCCGGAGGGGACGGTCCGCGACGTGCCCGAGGCGTTCTTCCTCGCGGAGCTCGTGCGCGAGCAGCTGTTGAAGATCGCGCGCGAGGAGCTCCCCCACTCGATCGCCTGCCGCGTCGTCGAGTGGGAGCCGCCGTACGTGCGCTGCGAGATCCTCGTCGAGCGCGAGTCGCAGAAGGGCATCGTCGTCGGGCGCGGCGGCTCCGTGCTGAAGGCCGTCGGGACCGCGGCGCGGCGGGCGCTCCCGCCCGGCAGCTACCTCGACCTCGTCGTGAAGGTCGAGCGCGACTGGCAGCGCCGGCCCGACCTCATCGAGCGGCTCGGCTACTGACCTCGCCGGCCGCCGCCGTGCGCGCGACCGG
>Ga0307372_10006251_pt1 | contig 17503 bp, 14 predicted proteins | sample OX1MG_FD_202533 | JGI IMG/M metagenome (GOLD analysis project Ga0307372, IMG submission 202533) | Soil microbial communities from Risofladan, Vaasa, Finland - OX-1 | ecosystem: Environmental > Terrestrial > Soil > Coastal area > Acid sulfate soil | place: Finland: Risofladan, Vaasa | collected... | reverse complement strand
CCAGGTCGGCGAACAGCGTCTGCACGTCGCGCGCCCGCACCTCCTGGCCGTTCACCCGATAGGTGCTGCCGGAGCCGCGCTCGATCTGCCGGCTGACCTGCAATTCCGCTTGCTCATGGAACGGCGGGGGCACCACGCCGGCGGTTTCGTCCAGGAACAGCGTCACCTCGGCGATGTTGCGCGAAGCGCGGGCGGCGGTGCCGGCGAAGATCACGTCGTCCATCTCGCCGCCGCGCAGGCTGCGGGCGCTGTTCTCGCCCATCGCCCAGCGCAGCGCCTCCACCACGTTCGACTTGCCGCAGCCGTTCGGGCCGACGACGCCGGTCAGGCCGGGCATGATCTCGACACTGACCGGCTCGGCGAAGCTCTTGAACCCGGCGATGCGCAGGCGGCGGAAGCTGACGGGCAACGGTGGCCTCCTGTCGCTGGAGCGTCGCGATTCTCTCCCTCCCCTTGTGGAAGGGGGTTGGGGGGAGGGGTGCTCACCGCGACTGACGGTGCGCGTGAGCACCCCTCCCCCCAACCCACTTCCTCAACGGGAGGGGGGGAGCAGATTGCGCCCGCCCCTAGACGCCGGGGAGCAGTTTGCGGAATGCGTCGAAGCTCATCTCCCCGGCGTATTTCTGCCCGTCGATCACGAAGCTCGGAGTCGAGTCGATGCTCCACTGCTTCTGGTCGCCAGACTGCTGTTGCAGAATCCAGGTCCGCAGCGCGGTATCGGCGATCGCCTGGTTGAAGGTGGGGCGGCTCATGCCGGCGAGCGCGGCGGTCTTCCATAGTTCGTCCGTGCTGTTCACCCCGCGCGCGAAGGCCCAGCGGTCCTGGTTGGCGAACAGCGCCATGATGAAGGGTTCGTACCGGTCGGGGGGCAGGTAGCGCGCCACCATGGCCGCCGTCAGCGCCACCTGGTCCAGCGGGAAATCGCGGAACACCCAGCGCAGCTTGCCGGCATCGATCAGCTCGGACTTGATCTGCGGGAACGTCTCGCGCGCGAAAGCGGCGCAATGGGTGCAGGTAAGCGAGAAGAATTCCTGCACGGCGATCTTGGCATCGGGCTTGCCGATGCTTCGCTCGGCCTCCTGCGGGTCCGCGGCACGCGCCGCACGGAGCAGACCGAGGGCCGGGGCGGCCATCCCGGCGATTGCAGCGGATACCAGGTGACGGCGGTTCAGGAGCATTGGGACCTCTATATGTGGTAGTTTAGTGTCGGGGCGTCGGGTTTGTCGAGGGCTCCCCGCGCGCCTCGCCGGCCAGCACGGCCCGGCCAAGCGCGGCGAGCGCGACGCGCAGTTCCCCCTCGGGCAGCGCGGCCACCGCGGTTTCGGCCGCCGCGGCCACCCAGGGCGGCATCGGCGGCGGGGGCGGCGGCGCTTGCGGTGCGAGCGCAATGGTCTGAACGAAGCGCAACTGGCGGACCGCCGGCGTGCCCAGATGCGTGTTGATGCGGCTGATCAGCTCGGTGGCGTAGTGCTGCAGCTCCATCGCCACCGGGCCGGTGCAGGCGACGGTCAGCGTGCCGGCGGCCAGCCGGCGCGGCGCGCTGACCGCGGCCAGCATGGGACCGACGATGGCGTCCCAATCCGCCATGACCTGGCCGGCGCCGGGGCCCATCTTCCGGAACGCCGGCCGCGCCACGCTTGGCACCAGCGCGCCGAGCGGGCGCGGGCCATAGACGTGCCGGGGCGCGGTTGCCATACCCGCTTTCGTGCTGTCCTCGTCCGCCATCGCCTCCGCCGAGTCGCTGCTGCGTTGGTACGACCGTCACCGGCGCCGTCTGCCCTGGCGCGCGGCGCCGGGCAAGGTGTCTGATCCTTACCACGTCTGGCTCAGCGAAATCATGCTGCAGCAGACCACCGTGGCGGCGGTGATTCCCTACTATGAACGCTTCGTAACCCGGTTCCCGACGGTCGAGGCGCTGGCGGCGGCGACGCTGGACGACGTGCTGTCGGCCTGGGCGGGACTAGGCTACTACGCCCGCGCTCGCAACCTGCACGCCTGCGCGCGCGCCGTCGCGGCGGTAGGCGGATTTCCGCGCGACCTGGGCGGGCTGGGCGCCCTGCCGGGGATCGGCGAGTACACCGCCCGCGCCGTCGGCGCGATCGCCTTCGGCGTGCCGGCGGTACCGGTGGACGGCAATGTCGAGCGGGTCGTGGCCCGGCTGTTCGGGGTAACCGACCGGCTGCCGGCCGCCAGGCCGGTGCTGCGGCGGTGGGCCGACCGGCTGGGCGCCGATCCGGACGCGGCGGCGCGCCCGGGGGATTTCGCCCAGGCGCTGTTCGACCTGGGTGCCACGGTGTGCACCCCGGCCGCCCCGGCCTGTGCGCTGTGCCCGTGGATGGCGGGCTGCGCCGGCCGGCTTGCCGGCATCGCGGCGGAGCTGCCGAAGCGCGCCGCGAAGCCGCAACGCCCGCTGCGCCACGGCGTGCATTTCTGGCTGGAGGACACCGCCGGCAACGTGCTGCTGCGCCGCCGCCCGGAGGCCGGATTGCTCGGCGGCATGGCGGAACTGCCCGGCACCGATTGGCGCGCCACACCCTGGCAGCAAGACGAGGCGCTGGCGCTGGCGCCGATGCCGGCGTCCTGGCGTCCGGCCGGCCAGGTGCGCCACGGCTTCACCCATTTCGCGCTGACGATCGAGTTGTTCGCGGCGCGAGTCGGGCAGGTCGCGGCGGAAGGCTTCCTGCATCCGGTCGGCGAGCTGCACGCGGCGGCGCTGCCCTCGGTGATGCGCAAATGCGTTGCCATGGCCGCCGCAAACCAACCTGTCCCACCTGCGGCGATCGGGGCGCAAGAGCGCCGCGGGTGATCGGGTCGGCCCGCTGCGCCCTCACTCTACCCTTGCCCGCGAAACGGGAGAGGATTCGCGGCGTCCCCCAAATCCCACCAAATTCCCGCGAACGCCGCGATCCCTTCGCGCGCCGGGGCAATCAGCAGGTGCTCGTCCGGCCCGTGCTGCTTGCAGCCGTTGTAGCTGTGTGGCACCCAGACCAGCGGCACGCCGAGGTGGTCGGCGAACACGTCGCCCGGCAACCCGCCCGAAGCGTTCGGGATTACCTGCACGTGCCGCCCGAGCGTGCGTTCCATGCTGGCAAGCGTCCAGCCGACCCAGGGATGCGCGGGATCGGTGCGGCTCGCCGGCATGCCAACGCCGGCGTTTTCGATGCGCACGCCGGCAAACCCCTCGGCATCCAGGTGGCGCCGCAGCGCCGGCTCGAACGAAGCGGGGTCGGTGTCCACGGTGTAGCGGATCTGGCAGTGCGCCCGCGCATTCGGCGCCACCGCGTTCACCGGGTTCTCCGGCCGGCCCGACACCATCGCCAGCACGATGAAGCTGTTCCACCCGTAGATCTTCTCCGCCGGGGTCAGCCCCGGCTCGCCCCAGTCCGGATCGATCGACGCCGCCTCGCCGCCGCCGCCAAGGGGACAGCCCGCCAGCACCGCGCGCACGCCGGCCGGCACGCCGTTCGCCGGCAGCCAGTCGCGCACCAGGATCTTCCCTCGCCGGTCCATGATCGCACCGAGCGCGTGCGCCAGCACCACGGCGGGATCGGTGGTCAGCCCGCCCCAATGGCCGGAATGCACCCCGCCCGCGCGCAAATCCACCACCAGGTCGAAATGGAACGTGCCGCGCGTGCCGGTGGCGATCGTCGGCACCTCCGGCATCACCCGCGGACCGTCGCTGGCGATCAGCACGTCCGCCGCCAGGTCGGTCCCCCGCGCCGCGACGAACTCGCGCAGCCCCACCGACCCGCGCTCCTCGCTGGTTTCCAGCACCAGCTTGAGGTTGAATCCCAGCCGGCCGCCGCGCTCCTCCAGCACCGCATCGAGCGCCGAGAGGTTCAGCGCGTGCTGCCCCTTGTTGTCCGCCGTGCCGCGGCCATACCAGCGGTCGCCCTCCTGCATCAGCACCCACGGATCGAGGCCGGCGCGCCACTGCTCCCGCAGCCCGCGCACCGTGTCGCCGTGCCCATAGGTGAGCACGGTCGGCCGCCCGGGGTCTTCCAGCCGCTGGGCGACGATGATCGGGCCGAAACCGGCGCGCGGGTTCTCGTGCACCCCGACGGTGAAGCCCAGCCGCTCCAGCCAGGGCCGCATCGCCTGGTCGAGGTAGCGCCGCACGTCCGCCGCGTGACCCGGGTCCTGCGACGTGCTGGGCACCGCGACCAGCTCCGCCAGCCGGTCGCGGAAGCCGGTGCCGTCGAAGAACGCCAGCGCGCGCGCGATGGCGCCTTCGCGTGATGCCATGCCTTCGGTCTCCATCCCAGGTGTTGCGTGCGAACGCTATACCGAGCGCCAAATACGCTGCCAATGCCCCTGCGCGACACGCCAGACCTTCGGCAAGAGCAGAGTGCCGCGTGCCGCTGCCGGGGCGGCGAGGTGGTTTCGGGCGGGCGGCGCCCGGGCCGGACCGGGTTGCGCGACCGCGCCGGCTGCTCGGCCGGACAATCCGCCGGGTGCGACCGCCGGGCATGGTGCCGGGTGAGGGATTTGAACCCCCGGCCTTCGGTTTACAAAACCGCTGCACTGCCACTGTGCTAACCCGGCATCGAGGCGTTCTTACCACGCGGTGGCTCGCGTGGAAGCCTGAATCCATCGCGTTGAAACTCATGGGAAAATGGCAAAACCTGAGCCGCGCACGAACCCGCCGTCGCCGGATTCCACTGGCAGATCAACGGAAAACTTGTGTTGCACGCGATTGCCGGCTATGAACGCGGCGATGTACGCACCGGTCGCCGCCGCGGCATCCCGTCATTTGCACGGGTCTTCAGGAACGGTCGGAAACCGGCACGGCCTGCTCGCGCGGGCACTCGTTCTGATTGCATTTTGGTTGACCATGGCCATGCCCGCCTTTGCGGCGCAGATTTGGCTCGGCCCGCGGTCCCCCAACGCCGGCAGCAGCGGCTCCGCGGATTGGCACAGCCTCTTCCAACCGACAACGGCCTGGTCGCAACTCGCGTCGCACATCCAGGTCTTCATGGTCACCGCCGGCTACGTGATGTCGGCGCCCGACGCCGAGTTGCGCGCGATGGGGGCGGACCTGGCGGCACGCCATATCGGGCTGGCAATTCCGGTGCAATCGATCGCCCAGGTGCCTGGCGAGGCATGCGGCCACGAGGAAGGTTATGGCCCCACCAGCGACAGCGCACGGACCGCGGCGAGGTTGGCGGCGCTCGGTGTCCCCTTGCAATATATAAGGGTGGACGAGCCGTTGTGGTTTGGCCATTACGACAAGGGTCCGCAGGGCTGCCGCCTGCCGGTCGTGGAGATTGCGCGCCGCGTGGCGCAGAACGTGCGCGCGTATCTGCGCGTGTTTCCGGGGCTCGTCGTCGGGACCGTGGAACCGGTGCCGGGACCATCCGGACAGCCCGGCTGGGCAAAGGAATTTCGGGCGTTCCAAAACGCGCTGGCGACAGACACCGGCAAGCCGATCACGTTCATGCATGTCGATGTGGACTGGCATACGCCGCACTGGGCCGACGCGGTGAAGACGATGGCCGGTGTTGCGCGTGCCGACGGATTGCAGTTCGGCGTCATCTACAACGGCGATGGCCTGGACAAGACCGGCGCCGATTGGGTTGCCGCCGCGTGGCAGCATGTCATCGAGATCGAAAGCGGCCACGGCGTGAGGCCGGACCAGGCGGTATTCCAGACCTGGGACCAGCACCCCGACCACGTATTGCCGCTGATGTCGGATTCATCTTTGGGAGGCATGGTCAGCCGCTACCTTCTGCCGAAGACGCATATCGTGGCGACCCGGTCGAATGCGGGGATTCAGGGCCGGCTGGTGGACGCTGCCGGTCGGCCGGTGGCGGGCGCCCGCGTCCGGGTGCAGGTGATCGGCGCCGATCCGTCGCGGCCGCTGCCGGTGCGCACCGTCTCGGGCATCGTGCCCGCCAATGCCCGGTTCGCGATCCTGGGCATGCGCGTGAACACCGAGTGCAACTGCGCCGGCGCGAACGACCTGATGGTCGGCAAGCTGGCCTATGCCGAAACCGCCGGCGGCGACGTGCGCCAGACCTACGACATGGCGGCACAGGCGCCACGTCTCCAGGCAGGGTCAAAGGGCGGCGCGGTAGTCCGAACGGCGGCAAACGGCGGCCGGCCCGCGGCCCATGTCCTGGTGCAACCGGGGCAGAAATTCGGTTTCAATTCGCCGGCGTTCCCGGTGACCCCCGGCGCCCATTTCGAGTTCAAGGTGCCGCTGGGTGCGGTGGGTAATACCGGGTTGTTCGGCACCGTGGCGGTGATCTGGCTGAATGCAAAGCAGCAGGGTCTTTCGCTTGCGAGCATACTGCTGCCGCGCGACATGACCGAGGCGGCGACGGTGACCACGGGTGCGGACGGTCGATTTGTTCTTCCTCGGCAGGTTGCCAAGGCGGCCGGGGGCAGGCGTTTGCGGCTCGAGTTTGAGGGTAGTGCGGGCGATCGCGGAGCCGTGGCTTATATCGAATAGCGGATAGCTTGCGGCGGGAGTGAGGTACTGCCGCAGGTTGAAGTTGATGTTGTACAACGAATCGGGTTTGAGCATGGAACAAGCCGAAGCTGTGGCAGAGCCTGGGCAACAACTGCGTCAGGCGGCGACCCTGGAGAGCGAGGGGCGGTTCGGTGACGCTTTGGCTGTCTTGCAGGAGCAGATGACTCTACTTCCCGCGAGTGAGCGGCCTTGGCTGCAAGTGTCGCGGTTGCTGGCGTCGATGCAGCGGGTCGAGGAAGCCGAGCGGTTGTTGGCGGAGGCGCAGCAGCATTTACCCAACGAAGTCATAGTGTTCATACAGCACGCTCGGTTTGCCGAAGCGCGGTCTGACTGGGCAGCGGCGGACCGGAGATGGGCAGAGGTTAGGACAAGATGGCCCCGCCATCCTGATGGCTGGACTGGAGGCGTGAGGACCCTTTCCCAACTTGGTCAGATCGACGCGGCGGAGCTGCTGGCTGACCAGGGGTGGGCACTGTTTCCCCTGGACGCCGCTTTAGCGTTTGTTTGGGCTGACCTGCCGAGACTGCGGGGTGATCTCGCGCCCCGCGCCGACCGCTGGGCACAGGTCCGCACAATGCATCCCCAGAACCCTGGCGGCTACGCGGCCGGCGCGTTAGCACTGCTCGATCTCGGCCGGTTGGAGCACGCGGAACAGGTCGCGTCGGAGGGATGTTCGACGTTTCCCGCTGACAGAGACGTTCATAGAGCCTACGGCGTCGTTCTGCTTACGAAAGGGGAAATTGCGGCGGCTGAGCAAGTTTTGAGCAAGGCATTACAGATCGATCGCAACGACTCAGTGACCCATCTGCACTACATCCGGGCCGCAATGGCAAGAAACGACCGGCCGGAAGTCGCGCGGCGCAACGCTGATGCACAGAAGCTGTTCCCGGGCGACAGTCGATTCTATTCCGAGCGATTCGAGGTTCCGGCCGAGGTCGACCCGGAGGACCCATCGACTTCCCCCGCAACGCCACCGCAGCCGCGCGCACCAAAACCAACTGGCAGGCTACGGCGCTTGCTGAGACAGCGGCGGAACTAAGTATCAAATCCGATGATAAATTTGGGCAACCCGAATTGCAGACAGTGAAATGAGGAGGGAGGGCCATGGCGATAGCGTCCCGCGGCGTCCTGTCTGGAGACTTTCTCAGGGCTTGGTGGGAGCGGCGACAGGCTCTTCGCGAGCTATCGCTGTTACAAAGGCGCGATGAAGCGAGCATTATGGTTGATGATGCGAACCCTCTCAATCGCGCAGTTGTATCGATTTCCCTTGGCGATAACGCCGAGGCATTGCGTTGCTGGAGAGAGGCGCGCGAACGCTTTCCTAGATTTGTTAGGGCGCGGCCGGAATCTCTGAAGGTGCTGTTCGGCCTTCAACGTTACGACGAGGCTGAGGAGCTGATGGAAGAGGGATTAAAGCATGATCCAAGAAATCCCTATTTCGCAGAAGGCATGGCAGAAGCTGCTCACCGGCGGCGGGATCTTCCCGAGGCACTCCGGCGTTGGACTAAAATTCGGAGGAAGTTCCCGAGTCGGTGGATGGCCTATGCTCACGGGTGCGCAGCGTTGCGAGAACTTGGACAGGTTGCTGAGGCGGAGCGGTTGATATCGCGTGCCATAACCCTGTTTCCAGACGAAATTCACTGTCGGATTGAATGGGCGAGGATAGCAGAGGCATCAGGGAACTGGAATCTCGCTTTGCAGCGATGGGACTACGTGGGCACCGAGCTAAAGCATGTCAGCGGTGTCATCGGCGTTGCTCGAGCTTTGAAGAATCTCGGGCGAGACGACGAGGCCAGAGAGCGACTTGTATCTGTGAGAACGCGATATAGCCTCGACCGGGAGTTCAGCCGAGTTCTTGAGGAATTCCTTAAGAAACCTGTCCAATGACGTCAGGAAGGAGCAACGAATTATGAGCGATGCAATAGATACTTGCTATGATCTCGATATGGTCGGTGTCCTGCAGGGCACGGACAAATGCTCTTCTTTATCATCAGCCTGGGACTATTTGCGACATTACGAGCGTATTTTCGCACCCTGGCGCCGTAAGCCAATAAATCTCCTTGAGATTGGCGTCGCGGGTGGCGCATCGCTTGCGGTGTGGCGATCGTATTTTCAGTCGGCCACCATCGTTGGGATAGATATAAACCCGGCATGTACCCAGTTCACCAGCGATCGTGTTGCGGTGGAGATCGGATCTCAGACGGATCCAGGTTTCCTACACTACGTCTGTGCTAAATATCCGCCCACAATCATTATCGACGACGGGTCTCACAAGACTGACCACATCATATATTCCTTCGAGAGGCTATTTCCGGCGCTCAATCCGGGGGGAGTCTATGTGGTGGAAGACGTAGCATTCCACTTTGAGCGAGGCACGTTAGAGGCTAACTCCGTCGGGAGATTCTCTGTACCTGGCTATTTTCTTGACTTGGCACGGGCATGCCTGGCAAGAGCAATGCCTGAATCTGCAAAGAGCGCTACGCCAAATTACTTGTTTGAGAATATCGACTCAGTCTCTTTTATTCACAGTGCTATCGTGATTCAGAAGAAAGGCCCGCGCGACATCTCCAGTGCCCTTCGATTCGCTGAAAGGACACTTGGCGGCGAAAGCGCCACGGCCCACCAGTACGGGCGCGTCGCGCAATATATCCTCCGTCATAATGGCCCTCTTGATCGGGCCGAATCGATGGCGCGACGCAGCGTCGAAATGACAGACTATGAGCCGGAATTCGCCGACACGCTCGCAGGAGTCTTGGTTAGGCTGCATCGCACGCCCGAGGCGGCGGCGATCCTGAAGCAGTCACTGCAAATTCACCAGGACAACGGCATTCTGTGGGCACGGCTAGGACAGTTGGAAAGCGCCATGGGAAGTCATGCTGACGCGGCTACAGCGCTCCAAAAAGCTGCGGGTCTCCGGCCAACCGATCCGGACATTTTTGATAGCTTGAGCAGAATTCTAGAGTTGATGGGAGATCTTGGCGAGGCGTTGTCGGCTGCGCAGCGCGCGGCGGAACTCGACCACGGCCAGCCTAGCATCGAAATTCGAGCGCGGCGGGTAGAGCAACTTCGCGGAAAGCTACCCTGAACGCGACCCCGCCGCTTACCCTGTCGCGACATACGCGGTGGGCGTGTCTCCTTGCTCGAACTGCCAGCAGGTTGACATCACCGTGCAATCGTCCGGCCCGCCGACATTGACAGACACCGAACACCGCGCCGTTTGCCGCGCCGTGCCGGTCGAATAGATCCGCTGCCAGGCGCCGCGCAGGGCCAGGTCCGCAGCCTGCTGCGCCCGCGGGTCGCTGTCCGAAATCTGGACCGAGACATAGTCGCCCTCGAAATTGTCTGGAATCCAGACCCAGCAGGAAGCCGTGTATTGCCGCCCCGGCGAGATCAAAACCCGCGGCCACCGCCCCAACTCAACCGCCCTGCCGAGCTTCCTGTGCAGCCGCGCCTCCTGGCCCCATATCATCTGCTCCGCGCACGGCTCGACCCGGGAGGCGCCTACCGGAAAGAAACCCTGGAACGTCCGGGACGCCGGAATCAGGTTCGCGCTCTTGTGCCAGGCGGGGCGGCGAACCGGGCAGTCGTCCGGCCCCACCAGATCGACCACCCGCCGCACGTCCACGGTAAAGTCGCTCGGCGTGTTCGGCGCCTCGGTCCCGACGATGAAGTCATACTCCATGCCCGCCGAGCGGGCGATGAACGCGTAAGCATCGGTGCCGGCGTTCGGATGGAACAACTCGATCATGCGCCCCAGGTTGGTGCCCATGATGATGTGCGTCAGTCCCATGCCATGCGGGCCGACCACCATGTCGGCCCCGCGGAACAACCCGATCTGCTCCTGGGCCGGCAGCTTCGCAAGCTGCACCGCGGTGAAGCCCTGTGCCTCCAGCGCCGCGATCAACTCGGCCTCGTTGGCGACCCGCCGCCGCTCCGCGTCGCCGCGCGATATATAGAGTCGCCGGGCCTGGCTGCCCACGGCGGGCAACCCGGCACAGAACGCGGCGAGCGCGCTGACCGAGCGCGGATGCGCCATCTGCGCCGGATGCGCGTGCCCCTCCATCTGGTCGGAGAACCAGAAGCATTTGCGCGTGGTGGAAAGCAGCCGGGGGCCGGTCGGGAAGCACAGGTTTTCCGGTGCGATGCCGAATTTCTCGGACAGGGTGGCGCAGACCAGGGCCTGAAACTCGCCCGGGATCGAGCCCAGGACAAACAGGTCGTTGCCGGAACTGCCGAACGTCTCGATGTAGTGCAGGATGCGCGTCACCCCGTCGAACAGCAGGTGGCACAGGTTCGCAAACACGAATCGGTCCTGCACGATCACGATGTTCCTGTCGGTCTGCTCGATTTGCAGGTCCGGGATCGAACATCGCGACAAGGCACGCGGGCTGCCGCTGATCCACAGCGCCGACCGGTCTTTCGACAGGACCTGGTATTGGAACGGATGCACGTAGGCGATCGCGTCGTTCGTCGCATAGATGCGGAACGGCGCGCGATAGGGCCGCCGGATCAACCCGCCCAGCGGCGTCGGCAGGCGCAGGTCGATAGCCTCGTTCGGGCACGGCTCAAGCACCTGCGTGGCCTCGAGTCCGGCATTTGGCCGCGTTGTGAACAAATGCGGCATCGCGTCGGGGCAGTAGCGTTCGGCGGCGCTTGGCTTCACCGACCAGACATGTTCGAAAAAGCTGCCGTCCGGCGGCAGCAACGCGTGAAATTGGCCGATCTCATCGGTCATCTGGCGCAGGCGATAGCGCGTCGGATCGGCGAACGATCCCACGCCACAGATATACGCATCGAGCAGCAGCCCGATATTGACCGGCTCGCTCCCGGTCAGCATGCCGCGGGCCAGAACGACCACGTCGCCCGCGGCCTCCACGGTTTTCGCGTGGAACGCCCGGAGCCTCGATCGCACGTCGTCATTCCAGGCAGAGCAATCAGGCGGCGCCGCCAGAGGCGGGATCATCGCGCCCGCTGAACCAGAAGCTGGTGCCGCCGATCGATCACGTTCAGATCATCGGCAAACACCGACAGAAAGAAATCTATCGCACGTACCGTGTTCTGCTCTGGATGATTCGCGAAGGTGAAGTTCACGTCGTCGAACAGCATAAAGCCGCCCGGCCTGAGCAAGCCCCAGCAGAGGGCGGCGTCCTGGATGACGAACTTTGCCTCGTGTGCGCCGTCGATATAGATGAAGTCGAACTTTTCGCCCCAGAGGGACGGCAGCACCGCCTGCGAATAGCCGACCAGCTTGCGCACCTTGTCGTCATGGCCGGTACGCAGGACGTTGTCGTCGAACAGGTCCTGCAGCCGGCTCCCAAGACTTGCCATGATGGCGACGTGTTCCGAGCTGCCCTCGAACGCGTCGATGCAGGTCAACCGCCCGCCCCGCCGGGAGATCACGTTGTCCAGGAGCCAGGTGGCAGAACCACCCTGCCAACTGCCGATCTCCAACGCCTCCAGCGGCGCGGCAGTGATGTGGTCCCGGAACCATGTCTGCCAGAACCGGATATTGGGCGAGAAATAGTCATGCGTGAAGCAATAGCCGTGCGCCAGACTCTCCGGCCAGTCGAACTTGGCGTGGGCCAGGCGGTGAAACAGCACGGTCTGATCGATCTGCCCCAGCCGGCGATAATACTCGGCCAACCGATAGTAGGTATGGAACGTCGCGGTGCCGTTTGCGACCAGCTCGCGCAGCGGCTCCAGCGCGCCGGTCACGTCGCCCTTTCTGTCCAGCGCAAGCGCCTTGAGGTCCGCCGCATCTGGCGCCAGCGGCCCGGTAGGGTCCCAGGAGGCCGCAAGCCGGGCCAGGGCATCGTCCAACTCGCCGGACCCGATCAGGTCGCGGACCCGGGCAAGATCGTCGGGGGTCACGGATTGTCTCCAAACGTCAGCGACATATGCGGAACATCTCTAGCAGTGGCGGAAATCCCTCTGGAGATGTGGCCACGCCGCCGTCACCGCCCGCGGCGCGTTTCATGCACCGAAGTATGGCCCAGCGTCAAGCACTCGGTGAAGCGGATCGGGCTGGCAACCCGCGCCGGAACTGCCTATATGAACGACCTCCGGAACTTGCCACACTGAGAAGGTCTTGCGTGAAGCAACGAACCGTCGCCTTTGTCGGCAACTGTCAACTCGGCACCCTGGCCAGTCTTTACCGGCGTATCCTGCCGCCGGAAGATGCCCCGGAGGTCGTTTATCTGCCCTCCTACGAGGCCGCTTCGGACGCCCAAATGCGGGTGGTCGCCGAGGCGGATATAGTGGTCCACCAGGTACTGGACTTTGCCCCACGCATCGGCGAATTGGCTGCCAGCGGCACCGTGCATCTTGTGCCGCACCTGACCGCCTTTTTCCTGTGGCCGTGCACCGGCCATCCCCACCCGAGCAACCAGCCGCATCCGTACAGCGACGCCAGCGGCCCGTACAATACAGAACTGGGTGACTCCTTCCTGAATCGAATGCTTCTCGACGGTGTGGACCCGGATGAGGCGGTGAACCGCTTCATGTCCACCGACATCGCCGCGGTTCGCCGGGCAGATCGCATGCGCGAGATTGCCCTGGACAAACAGCGATCCCGTGACCGGGCCTGCGGCTACGCTTTCGCGGACTTCATAGAAGCCAACTTTCAGACGCAATATCTGTTCCGAAGCCCGAACCATCCTGAGATTCCATTGTCGATTTTCCTCGCCACGGAGGTTTTCAGCCGCCTCGGCCTGCACAGCAAGATTCTGGACGACCTTCAGGCCAATCCTCCCCGCGACCTGTTCCCTGCGACACAGACACCAATCCATCCCAGCGTGATCGCGTGCTTCGGCTTGACGTGCGTCACGCCGGACACGCGCTACCGGTATTTCGATGAAGGTTTTTTTAATTGTTCGGAGTACGCCGGACGCTACATGCGCTACGAATGGAACCCGTTGTTCGGTGAGGCCTATGAACAGCGCCGGAGCGGCCAAAAGGACGCAGCCCTTGCGACACTCAGGCGGGCCGTGGAACGCTCCCCTCGTTCCGCGGCCGGGCACGCGGTGATCGGCGATTTGCTAGCCGAGAAGGGGCTCTTCGCCGAAGCAGCGCAGTTTGCCCGGAAGGCTTTGGAGCTCGATCCGGAGAACGCTCACTACAAGCGGCGCGTGGAGCAAATCGCCTCGCAACTCGCGAAAGCCGGCTGAACCTGGCCCGCGGCCGGCGCGCTTCGCACCATTCGGTTCCCCACCCCCGGCAATCTCTGATAATCTGGGGTATCCCCACCGTTCCGGAGCCGCAGCTTGTCCGACGCCCCGCCCAATCCGGTTCCCCGTCCGACGCACTGGCCGTACCGCGCCGATCCGCCCGGGCGGTACTGGGGCAACTACCACCTCTACCAGATGCGGGGCGGGCTGGTCCGCCTCGAAGACGACATCAAGGGCTTCAACGCCGGCCAGCGCGGCGCGGGCGATATCTCCCGCTTCTACTTCTTCTGCGTGGCCTTCGACCAGATGATGAAGGAAGGCGTGCGGGGGGACATCGCCGAACTCGGCGCCTACAAGGGCAACACCGCCGCCGTGCTGGCCGCCATGGCGCGCCGCATGGGCACCACGGCGTGGATATTGGACACCTTCGCAGGGTTCAACCCGGACGACCTGAAGGGGATCGACGCCGACCACCGGATGGAATTCGCCGACACCTCCCTGGAGGCGGTGCGGGCGCTGGTCGGCGACGACAGCGTTCGCTACGTGAAAGGCTACTTCCCGGACTCCGCGGCGCAACTGCCGGCCGACGCGTCGTTCAGCCTCGTGCATATCGACTGCGACCTTTACGTGCCCATCGTCCACGCGCTGAACTACTTCTATCCGCGCCTGCTGCCGGGCGGCTACCTGATCGTCCACGACTACGCCTCGCTGGAGTGGGACGGCGCGGAAAAGGCGGTGGATGAATTCTTCGCCGACAAGCCGGAGCCGGTGATCCCCCTCACCGACGGCTGCGGCAGCGTGGTGATCCGCAAGGCCCGCTCCGCGGCGGGGCACGGCAACTGGCTGATGCAGCGGCGCTGCGCCAGGTTCTCCGCCCAATGGGCCGGCGCCGGCCAGGGCGGCCTGATGGAAATCCTGGGCGCCGGATGGAGCGGGCCCGAACCTTGGGGCGTGTGGGGCGTCGGCGCCTCCCACACGCTCAACCTGTGCATGGAGCAGCCGCCGGCGGGCGACCTTGTTATCGAGATCGACGGCGCAGCGGCGCTTGTCGGTCCGCGCCGGTCGCTGGAGATCGACGTGCTCGCCGCCGGCCGGATCCTGACGACCTGGCAGTTCTCGATGGAGCGCAACCGCGCCCAGCGCAGCGTCACCGCCCCCGCCGCCGCGATCACCGCCGGAGACTGGAACTTCCCCCTGCTCCGCCTGGAATTTCGCCCGCGGGAGGTTGCGCCGATCAGCGAACTCGACCCCACCCGGACCAACGCGCGCCCGCTCGGCCTGGCGTTGTACGCGCTCCGCCGCGGCGCCTCGAAATAGGCCGGAGCGGCGCGGGAATTCCCCGGCTTCCGTCAGCGAATCATTGACAAGTCCACTAACATATGGCATACTACGTCGCTGTTTTAACGCCGCATTAACCGACAGGAGCTCTCATGGCCAAGCATTCGAACCACCGCGCCGCCACCGCCTCACCGCAGCGCCCGAAGCCGCCACAAGCCAAGCGGCACCACCCCAAGCCAGCCGCCACGCCCACCGCGCGGATACCGAAGCGGGTCGGCTCCACCGGCTTCAGCCTGGCCGACGGCCTCCAGCCGGGCGCGCCGGGCCGCCCCACCGTAGCGCAGCAGATCACCGGGGCCGGGCGGCTCTCCCGCTTCATGCCGCGCGGCATCAGTCTCCGCTGATCGGGGCCGCCGCCCCGGGTCCACGTTCCGCATTACCGCCGCATGACGACAATTTTATCGACATGAAAGCGGTTTCATCGCTGCACCACGGGAACGTTCACCTCGGCGTCCGCATGTTCAGGCGTGCCGCCGGCGCCAACCCGGTCGCCGGCCCCGCGTTGCAAGTGCGTGCCCGAACCGGCTCGCCCAGCAGGAGGATTTCCATGACGCCGCATCCCGATACCACCGGCCGACCAACCACGTGGCGCCGCGCCACGCTGGTCGCCGTATTGCTCGCCGGCACCGCGCTCGGCGGCTTCGCCATCGGCCACGCCGCGACGATGCCCGCGGTCGGCAGCCAGCCCAGCAGCCCCGCCGCCGAACGCACCGGCGCCCCGGTCAATCCGCCGGGCGCCATCAAGCCGGAGGCGCTGCTGCCGAGCTTCACCCACCTCGTCGAGCAGGTGAAGCCCGCGGTCGTCTCCATCACGACCAAGCTGCGCACGCCGGAGATGATGGGCGCCAATCAGCCCGGGCCGATGCAGCAATTGCCCTTCCCGTTCAACCAGATGATCCCGCAGACGCCGCAAATGCACGCGGTCGAGGCGCGCGGCTCCGGCTTCATCGTCAAGGCCGACGGGACGATCGTGACCAACAACCACGTGGTGAAGAACGCCAAGAGCGTCACGGTCACGCTGGATGACGGCACCAGCTTCCCGGCCAAGGTCATCGGCCGCGATCCGCGCACCGACATCGCGGTGCTGAAGATCGCCGCCGGGCATCTGCTGCCTTACATCCAGCTTGGCAACTCGGCCAACGTGAAGCCGGGCGAGTGGGTGGTGGCGATGGGCAATCCGTTCGGCCTGGGCGGCACCGTCACCGCCGGCATCGTCTCCGCGGTCAGCCGCGACATCGGCGACGGGCCGTATGACCAGTTCATCCAGATCGACGCGCCGATCAATCCGGGCAACTCCGGTGGTCCGCTGTTCACCCAGAACGGCAAGGTGATCGGCATGAACACCGCGATCCTGTCGCCCTCGGGCGGGTCGATCGGCATCGGCTTTGCCATCCCGTCCGACATGATCCGCGACGTGACGGCGCAACTGGAAACGCACGGCCACGTGACGCGCGGCTATATCGGCGTGGAGGCGCAGGAGCTGAAGGGTGCCACCGCGAAGGGCCTGGACGTGCCGGACAACTCCGGCGCTTTGCTCGCCGGCGTCATGCCGAACGGTCCCGCAGAGCATGCCGGCCTGCAGCCGGGCGACGTGATCGAGGCGGTGAACGGCACGAAGGTCACCAACCCGCGCGAGCTCGCGGTTGACGTCGCCGCCATCAAGCCGGGCGACGAAGCCCATCTCACGGTGCTGCACGACGGCAAGAGCAAGGACGTCGCATTGAAGGTCGCGCAGTTGCCGAACGACCAGACGGCCAGCAACGGGGCCGGCGGAAGCCAGCATCAGGAGCAACTCGGATTGGCCCTGGCGCCGCTGTCGCCCGATCTGCGCGGTCAACTCGACGTGCCGGACGGGACGCGTGGCGCCGTGGTGCGCGGCGTGGAGCCGGGTTCCCCAGCGCAACAGGCCGGCTTGCAGCCCGGCGACGTGATCGTCGGGGTCGGAACGCATCCGGTTACCTCGCCGTCCGAAGCGGCGCGCGAGATCCACTCGGCGATGAACGGCCAGAACCACGCGGTGGCGCTGCGGGTGATCCGCAATGGCGAGGCGGTGTTCGTCGGCATCCAGATGGGCCCGAACCAGGCCGGCTAGGGAAGCGGCGTTCCCCTCTCCCGCCGCGCGGGAGAGGGGATGACTACATCGCGGCCGTCAGCGCGTCGTACTCGTACAGCCAGTCGTAGCGCTGCTGCATCTTGTCCGCCGCGAATTCCCGGTCGATGTACGCTGCGGCACCCGCCGGATCGCCGAGCGCCGGATTATGAAACCGCCGCGTGTTGTCCGCGGAGCCGCGCACGATCGCCGCCGTGCGTTCCAGCCGCGCCGCCTCGAAGTGCCGCAGCGCCTCCGGCACCGGAAACGCATCCAGGCAGCGCGCGATGACGGCCGCATCCTCCAGTGCCATGTTCGCGCCCTGCGCCAGGAACGGCAGCGTCGGATGCGCCGCGTCGCCCAGCAGGCAGACGCGGCCTTGGGCGAAATGCGGCAAGGGATCGCGGCCGAGCAGCGCCCATTTGAACGGCGTGT
>Ga0307372_10006250_pt1 | contig 17505 bp, 15 predicted proteins | sample OX1MG_FD_202533 | JGI IMG/M metagenome (GOLD analysis project Ga0307372, IMG submission 202533) | Soil microbial communities from Risofladan, Vaasa, Finland - OX-1 | ecosystem: Environmental > Terrestrial > Soil > Coastal area > Acid sulfate soil | place: Finland: Risofladan, Vaasa | collected... | reverse complement strand
CGTGACGTTGATTAACGGGCTATCGTGGGGGGCGCTTGTCCAGCAGACGGAGCGTTCCGTGCGCACCCGGCCCATCGGATTTTGGGTGGGCGTGGTGGTGGGCGCCGCCGCCGTGGTCCTGGTCGCCCTCTTTGTTGGCACGGTCTGGGCGGTCTTCTCTGCCTGCCTCTTGGTCGTCGCTCCGGCGGATAGCTGGACCTTTCTCGTGGCAATTATCCGGCGGCCACTCGCATCGCTGCGCCGCAACACCGGTGGCGAAGGCCCGGGCAGCAGCCCTGCCCCGGCCGACGTCTGACGGACCGGTGCGATTCCATCCCGTTCACGCAGAAGGAGGTTCGCAGGCACAGCCATTAGTCAGTTCCGTGGAAACGGCCGGCAACGCCCGGCCCTTACGCGGCGGGAAGCCGCGGCAATCCTGGGAGGGAAAGCTCTATGTTCGGAAAGCGAAAACTCTGGCCGCTCGGCGCAACCGCAGCCCTCGCTGTGGTCGCTGTCCTCGCGGCCGCATGTGGCAGCTCGAGTAGCTCGTCCACGCCCACGCCAACCACGGCTGCCGGCAGTTCACCCGCCGCCAGCGCAACAACGGGAAGCGCCAGCCCTGCTGCGTCGTCCTCGGCGAGTTCGCTCGATGCGGCGAAGGCCAAGCTCGCGACCATAACGGGCGACACGACCGGCGTCACTGACACCGAAGTGAAGATCGGTTCCTACTACGCACTGACCGGCCCCGCATCGGTCTACGCCGACATCGAAAAGGCGTGGCTAGCCTACTTCGACAACGTCAACAAGAACGGTGGCATCGCCGGCCGCCAGATCAAATTCACCGTCTACGACGACGGCTACAACCCCACGAACACGAAGAACGTTGTCAACAAGCTGATCAACCAGGACAAGGTCTTCATGCTCTTCAACGGGCTGGGCACACCGACGGGCAACGCCGTGCTCCCAGACGTACTCGCCGCGGGCATACCCAGCTACTTCCTCGCCACCGGCGATGCGAAGTGGGCTGACCAGGGCCCGAGCATCATCGGCCTGCAACCCGACTACGTCACCGAAGGCACGGTCCTCGGCAAGTACGCTGCCACCAACTACGCGGGCAAAAAAGCGGCCGTCATCTACCAGAACGACGACTTCGGCAAAGAAGGCCTTCAGGGCGTCAAGGCAGGTCTTGGCTCGGCGCTCCAAGTCGTCGACACGGAGACCTACGAGGCGAACGCTGCCGACTGGAACGCGCAGGCGCTAAAAGCTATCAACGCGGGCGCGCAGGTGCTGCTGGTGTATTCCACGCCTACCCAATACGCCGCGGCGCTCAAGTATGTGAAGCAGCAGGGAAAGAGCGTCGTTTGGATTAGCTCCTCCGTGGCCGCCTCCAGTTCGACCGCCAAGCTCGCCGCCGGCGGCATGGACGGCACTTTCACCACCGCCTACATCAAGGATCCCACCGATCCAGACCCCAACATCCAGAAGGCCGTGCAGTTCTTCAAGGATCACGGCATCGCGAACCCCAACGCCTTCAGCCTCTATGGCTATATGGCAGCACAGCACCTGGAGCGCCTGTTGACCGTGGTGGGCAAGAACCTCAACCGCGCTTCACTGGAATATGCGCTGCAAAACGTGGCATTCCAGGGCGATTGGCAGTCGAGCCTGCTGCTCCAACCCACGATCATCACCCAGACGGACCACAAGCCCATCGAGTACATGTGGATCCAGCGCTGGGACGAAGCCAAGGGAGTCTTCACCAAGGTGAGCGACATCTTCAACGAGGAGACCACCAAGAAGTAAATCGCAGCTTCATCGAAAGTCAGACAGGGCCGGGGCGTTGCAGCCCCGGCCCTGTTGCGTCCGGTACGGGCCGGGCCCGCCGCCACCTGTAACGCGCGCACCGCCGTGGTGTGGGATAGTCACCCAGATGGACACGCGCACGAATTCGTTCGCCCTCGATGCTGCCCTGCTCATGCGCGGGCCGGATGGCCGTCCGTTGCCCGCCCACGCCGTGGCCATCGCATACACGACCAGCGAAGGCGCGATCGTTGAGTGCCGCCTAACGCTCGCCCTCTCGCCAGAGGTCTACCGCCGGGTCGACCAGCAGGAACTCTTCCACCTCGTGCACTCGGCCCGCGAGAACGGCGCTCGCCTTATCCGTCCCGACCGGCCGGTGCGCATGGAGGCGCGCCTCGATGGATCGCTGATATTGCTGCTCCCTCATCACCCCGGGCAGGCAGATGGCCCGGCAGGCGAGGCGCGCGCAGCGCCATCTGCGGCGGCATTGCTGCTGACCGAAAGCTGGTATGCCCTCCACATCACGCAGGAGATCACGGCGCCTGACGGCGAGGGCACGCTGCGGTTTCGCTACAGCACCAGTTGGGCCGTGACCGCGGCGCGCCCGGATCTGCCACCGGCTGCTGTGAGGGGCGCCGCCCAACTCGACAGCGGGGCTGGCGACGCGCCGTCGTGAGCCGACTGGTGGCCGGATCGTGCGCCGCGCGACGGAAGCCTCCCGCGCCGCATCGGCGCTGCCGACAGCAACGCAGCCGTAACATCGCCGCGGTACACTTGGAGGACGCGGAATCGTGCCGCGCCCGGAGTTCGCCATGCCCAAGGATTCTGCCAACTACGTCATTTCCGCCTGCCGGGAGAGCGACGTCAAGTTCATCCGCCTCTGGTTCACCGACATCGTCGGTTCGTTGAAGTCCTTCGCGATAACGGTCGAAGAGCTTGAAAAGGCACTCGAAGAAGGCATGGGGTTCGATGGTTCCAGCATCGAAGGCTTCGCCCGGATCGACGAATCGGACATGATCGCCAAACCTGACCCTTCGACCTTTCAGCTCGTCCCCTGGCGGCCGCGCGAATCCGGCGTGGGCCGCATGTTCTGCGATATCTACCGTCCCGATGGCCGAGCCTTCGAAGGAGACCCGCGCTTCGTCCTCCGCCAGCAGCTCAAGCGCGCCAGCGACCTCGGCTACACGTTCTATGTCAGCCCGGAACTCGAATACTTCTACTTCAAGGACTCGAAGTCGACTGAGCCGCTCGACCGCGGCGGCTACTTCGACCAGACGGCAGACGCAGCCCACGACCTCCGCCGCGAAACCGTGCTCACGCTCGAAGCGATGGGCATCGAAGTCGAATACAGCCACCACGAGGTGGCTCCCTCCCAGCACGAAATCGCGCTGCGCTACACCGACGCCCTCACCATGGCCGACAGCGCGATGACCTACCGGCTCGTCGTGAAAGAGACGGCAGAGGCGAACGGTGTCTACGCGACCTTCATGCCGAAGCCCGTGGCGAACCAGAACGGCAGCGGCATGCACGTCCACCAATCGCTCTTCAAGGGGGAGCGGAACGCGTTCTTCGACCCCGAGGACACGTATCACCTGAGCGCCGTCGCCAAGGCCTATATCGCCGGCCTGCTCCACCATTCGCGCGCAATCACGCTCGTCACGAACCAGTGGGTGAACAGCTATAAGCGCCTCCTCCCCGGATTTGAAGCTCCCGTCTACATGAGCTGGGCGCGCCGGAACCGCAGCGATCTCATCCGCATCCCCGAATACAAGCCGGGGAAGGAGATGCACACGCGCATCGAATACCGCTCGCCAGACCCGGCCTGCAACCCCTATCTCGCCTTCGCGGTGATGCTCGCCGCCGGGCTCGATGGGATTGAGAAGGAGCGCCCGTTGCCTGCCCCCGTGGAAGAGAACGTCTTCGAGATGTCCCCGGCCGACCGCGCCGCACGCGGGATCGAGATGCTCCCGGGCAGCCTCATCGAAGCGATCGAGGAGGCCGAGAAATCCGAACTCCTCCGCTCCGCCCTCGGCGACCACGTCTTCGAAAGCCTGATCAAGAACAAGCGCATTGAATGGGAACGCTACCGCCGCCACGTCACCGACTTCGAGCTGGCGGAATACCTCCCGATACTTTAACGCCGCGAAGGCGCCCGGGCCGCTCATTCGGCAGCGGCGGCGTGCACGCCGACACCCCCAGGCGCGTCGAGGCGCACGTGCAACCACTCGCCCGGCCGATAGCCGGAGATTGGGAAGGTGATGTCTCTCCATTCTCCGGGGGGCGCATCGAAGCGGGTGCCGCCGAGCATGACCAACTCTGGCGTGTCGTGCCAGGCCTGTGCTTCGCCGCTGCCGTTCGTCACGGTCACCGTCACTCGCTCTAGCGGCGAGTCGCTGACGAGGTAAATGTCGCCGACACGGTCCGGACGGCGCATCCGTTTCCCACCTGGACCAACCTGCACATCTGCCCAGCCCATCGCTGTGTGGATGGCGTCGTTTTCGCCCATCACCACGCGGCTGCTGTGCGGAGCCAGGTGAAAGGCCAGGTGCCCGCTATCGAAAAGGTTCGGGGGGAAATACCAGCGAAACGGCTGGCCGGTCTTCGTCGCCCGGACAAAATTGTGGAAACCATAGGATCCGTGGGTGAAGCGGGCGGCACCGTGCTCCAGCAACCAGCGGAGCGCTGCGCGGTTGCGACCGACGGGCGGGTAGATGTCGATGTCCTGGGCGCGGTCGATGCGGTAGCCGCAGCCACCCAACAGGTCCTTGAGTTCCGGGAGCGTGTATTCGCGGCTGTGGCGGGAGCCCTTCAGGGGTGCGCCCAGGTGATATGGGTCGTAGATATTCCGCCCCAGGAGAAAGTTGACGATGCTATCGGCGCGGGAGGCGTTTGGCGTCGAGAGCACGAGCGACCCGCCCGGCTTAAGCACGCGATGGATCTCTGCCAGCGTGTGCACCGGATTCTCGGTGAGGTGTTCGATCACCTCGCACCAGGTCACGAGGTCGAAGGTATTGTCGTCGTAGGGAAAGCGCTCTTTTTCGGCATCGAAGCAGGTGCAGGCGAAGTGGTAGTGCTCGCCGTACTCGGGGCTGTCGAGGTCCTGCTCGATGACGGCGCGGCCGTCACTCGCGAAGCCGGTGAGGGAGAGGTCGTAGTTCCGAAAGCGTTGCAACAGCAGTGTGATGTGGAAGGGCGGGCTGCCCAATTCGAGGGCTTTGCCCCGTTCTGCCGGGTTCGGCACAAAGCGCAAGATCTGGCGCCAGAGTGGCAGGCCACCCTCAACGAGTACCTTGTGCACGGCCTCGTTGCGATAGGGCCAGCGGAAGCTGAGCAGGTAGCGAGCGAGGCCGTCGCCGTCGCGTTCGGAAACGGGCGCCGGCCCGGGAGGATGCGGTGCGGTCATGCACGCATTGGACGGTTCGCCGGACGTTCGCGCAACCACCGCGGTGGCAGGACGGCTTGCACTGGGGCGCGTGCTTGCAATCGCCCCGGCACCTGTCACGATGACGCGAGACTCCCTGGAGGCGGCCGTGCGTGCGACCCTGCCCCTGGCCTCGCTCGCCGTCCTGGCCGTCGCGTTTGCGGCCTGTGGCGGTGGCACTTCGCATCCGCCGCTTCCCACGCGGGAGGCGAGCGTCTCCTCGCCCAGCGCGCCGGGCTCCGCAGCGGGCTCTTCCACATCTGCGGCTACGGCTACGGCTACGGCTACGGTCGCCATATCACCGGCCACTTCGCCTGTCACGACCGAGTCGGTCACGCCCACAGGCGGAACAGCGGCGGGGCAAGCCAGCAACCCCACGCCTTTGCCACCCACGGAAACGCCCCTCCCGGCCGGCCCCGCCTTCTACCTTCCGCCCAAACCGCTGCCGCCGGGCAGTCCAGGCACAATCATCCGGACCGAGCCTGCCCCCGCCCCTCCCGGAGCACTCGCGTGGAAGGTCCTTTATCACTCCCGCGCTGTTGATGGGAGCGACATTGCCGTCTCTGGCTATGTCGTTGCACCCACTGCCACTCCCCCTGCGGGCGGTTTCCCCGTCCTCGCCTGGGCACACGGGACAACGGGTATCGCCAATCAGTGCGCGCCTACGCGGATGGGGACGCCAGCGGACGAAATCCCATACCTTGCGGATTTCATCGCCCGCGGCTTTGTCGTCGCCGCCACCGACTACGAAGGCCTTGGCACGCCGGGCGTGCATCCCTATGTCGTCGGCGCGAGTGAAGCGCACAGCCTCCTGGACAGTGTCCGTGCCGCGGAAAACCTGCCAGCCGCACATGCCGGGACACGCGTCCTCGCATTCGGCCAGTCGCAGGGCGGCCATGCGGTGCTCGAAACCGGTGAGCTGGCTGCAAGCTACGCGCCGGATCTGCAACTGCTCGGCGTGCTCGCGGGGGGGCCACTCACGGAGCTCAGCACGATCGTGGGAGTGCTGGAGAAGACGCCGTATTTCGGCTATCTGTTCATGGCGGGCGCGGGTTTCGATGCGGCCTACCACACCCACATCCTCGACGATGTGCTCACCCCGGAGGGCCGGGCCAGCCTCTCCATCCTGCAAACGGGATGCGTCGACCAGATCCTCGCACGCTATGCGGGGGTGGCTCCGGCCACGCTACTGGCGATGGACCCGCTTCAGGACCCGGACGTCAAGCGACTCGCTGAGGCGAATACGCCGGGCAACGCCAGGTCGAGTGCCCCGATCCTCATCCTGCATGGCGGTGCCGATGCGCAGATCCCGCCGATCCTCTCGACGCTCTACACACAGCGTGCCTGCAAGTCCGGGAGCACCGTGGAGTTGCGCTTCTTCCCCGGCCTCGGCCACACCGGCCCGGTTGATACCCAGAAGCCGCTGATCATGCAGTGGCTCGCGGACCGCCTCGCCGAAAAACCACCCGCGTCATCGTGTAGCAACGTCCCGAACCCGCCGTAGCTGGCGATGGAGCCGGCGGGACGAAAAAAGCCCCTCTCCCGCAGTGCAGGAGAGGGGCGGAATGGGCGAGTTATTCGTCGCCTTCGTAGCTGCCGACGCCGCCAAAGCCGCGGCGCGGAGGCGGGGGAGGCGCGGGCGGGCCGCCAGCCTCGCCAGCCGGCTCACGCCGGGTCCATCCGCGGCTCGCGCCGCCCAGGGGTGTGCTGCCACCACGCTGACCACCGCCGTAGCCGCCACCGCCGCTGCGCTGGCCGCCACCGTAGCTGCCGCCACCACCGCCACGGCGTTGGCCGCCGAAGCTGCCACCTTCGCGTTGGCCACCACCGCCGCCACCGCTCCTGCCACCGAAGCCACCTTCGCGCTGGCCGCGTGGTGCGCCGCCACCGCTGCGTTGGCCACCACCGCGTGAGCCGCCAGGGCCGCCACGCCCACCACCACGCGGGCCACTGTCTCGCTGACCACCGCCGTCTCCATTGCTGGGAGCTCCGGTGGGAGCCTCTTCGCCGAGCAGGACCGCGCGTCGGGAAAGGTTGATGCGGCCGAGGTTATCTATTTCCGTGACCATCACGGTGACTTCGTCGCCCACGGAGACTTCGTCCTCCACGGTATCGATGTGGTCTTCACCAAGCTGGGAGATGTGGACGAGCCCTTCCTTGCCGGGGAGGATTTCAACGAATGCGCCGAAATTCAGCAGGCGGGTCACCTTGCCGGTGTAGACCTCGCCGATCCGCACTTCCTTCGTCAGCCCTTCGATCATGGCGATCGCCTTGCGTGCGACCGTTTCGTTGATGCCGCCGACGAAGACAGTCCCGTCTTCTTCGATGTCGATGGTTGCGCCACCGGCCTCTTCCTGGATCTTGCGGATCATCTTGCCGCCGGGGCCGATCACGGTACCGATGAGCTCCGGGTTGATCTGGATGCGGTACATCTTCGGCGCAAACTCCGAGACCTCCTCACGCGGGGAGGAGATGACTTCGAGCATGCGGTCGAGGATGAAGTCGCGGGCCACTTTCGCCTGTTCGAGCGCGTTCTTCAGCAGCTCGTGTGAAAGGCCGCCGGTCTTGTTATCGAGCTGCAGCGCGGTGATCCCCTCGCGCGTGCCGGCAACCTTGAAGTCCATGTCACCCATGAAGTCTTCCTGGCCGGCGATATCGGTGAGCACGCGGTATTCGCCGTTGTCGCCGCTGATCAGGCCCATCGCGATGCCAGCGACCGGCGACGAGATCGGCACACCCGCATCCATCAGTGCAAGGGTGCTCCCGCAGACGCTGGCCATGGAACTCGAGCCGTTGGAAGACATCGTCTCGCTGACGAGGCGGAGCGCGTAGGGGAACTCGTCGGTCGAAGGCAGCACTGGTTCAAGGGCTCGCTCGGCGAGCGCGCCGTGGCCGATTTCACGACGGCCAGCGCCGCGCATCGGCCTCACTTCGCCAACCGAGTAGGGTGGGAAGTTGTAGTGGTGCATGTAGCGCTTTGATTCATGCGGGCTGAGTGTGTCGAGCTTCTGGGCCATGCTCAGCCCACCCAGCGTTGCCACGGTGAGGACCTGCGTCTGGCCGCGCTGGAAGAGCCCGGTGCCGTGCGTGCGCGGCAGCACGCCGACGTGGATGTCGAGGTCGCGGATCTGAGTGGTCTCCCGGCCGTCGGCGCGGATGCCCTGCTCGAGGATCTGCTTGCGCATGGCCTTCTTGATGACGGTGTTGAGAGCCTCGCCGAGCTCGCCCGGCTTGTACTCGGTCCCGAACTGCTCGTTCAGTTCCAGGCGGATCGCCTTGTTGGCATCGCTTCGCTCGCTCGCAGCGGTTGCCACCAGCTCCGGCACGCGGTCGTGGAGATAGTCGCTGAGCCTGGCCACCAGCTCCGAATTGTCGGGCACGGGCGAGTATGCCTTCTTGACCGGCGCAGCCTCGCGCGCAATTTCTTCCTGCAGCTCGATGATGGCGCGGTTCGCCTGCTGGGCCGCTTCGACGGCGGCGAGGATGACGTCTTCCGGCGCCTGCTTTGCGCCTGCTTCGATCATGACGACGGCATCTTTTGTGCCGGCAACGATGATATCGAGGTCGCCCTGCTCTGCCTCTTCAAAGGTCGGGTTGATGATGAACTGGCCGTCGAGGCGAGCGACGCGGACCGTGCTGACCGGGCCGTTGAAGGGGATGTCGCTGATCATCAAGGCGGCGCTGGCACCGATGGTGATGAGCGTATCGGGTTGATTCTCGCGGTCCGCCGAAAGCGTCGTTGCGATCACCTGGACTTCGTTGCGAAAGCCCTTGGGAAAGAGCGGGCGAAGGGGCCGGTCGGTGAGGCGCATGGCGAGCACGCCATCGGTGCTGGCGCGGCCCTCGCGGCGGGGGAATCCCCCGGGGATCTTGCCGACGGCGTAGAGCCGCTCTTCATAATCGATTGTGAGGGGAAAGAAATCGATTCCTTCGCGTGCTTCGGCCATGCAGACCGTCACGAGGACGACGGTGTCGCCCTGGCGCACTGTTACGGCGCCGTTTGCCTGCTGGGCGAGGATGCCGTGCTGGATGGTGAGCGTCTTGCCACCAATTTCCAATTCATAGGTCTTCGGTTCGTTCATCTAACTCTTCTTCTGTGATTTCCTAAATTGACCGGGCGCCCTCGGTGAGTTCATCACACCTTTGGGGCGGCGGCGGTTCGACGTCCCGCTGACTGGGGGACGGCGGCAAAGGGGGCAAGCATCGGGGTGGTTGTTCTGAGCGCGGCGCGGGACGAACAAAGGCCCCCGCTTACTTGCGGAGGCCGAGCCTTGCGATCAAGTCGCGATAGCGATTGACGTCGCGATGGTTGAGATAGCGGAGCTGGCGGCGCCGCTGGCCAACAAGCTTGAGCAATCCACGGCGGGTGTGGTAGTCGTGCTTGTTTGCCTTCAGGTGGGTCGTCAGGTACTTGATCCGTTCCGTCAGGACCGCAACCTGAACTTCCGGAGAACCCGTATCCGTCCCATGGACGGCATAGTCCTTGATCAGTTCGTCTTTGCGCTCTTTTGTCAGCAACCTTCTTCTTGCGTCTTCCTTTGCCTATCGTATGAACATCAATAAAAGTAGCACACCCTATGCCCAGCGGCAATTTTCCCCCGCAGGCCCCCGCCCTCATCCTTCTCTCCGGCCTCCCCGGCACGGGCAAAACCACCTTCGCACGTGCGCTCGCCCGAGTCTTGCCCTTTGCTCTGATCGAGAGCGACGCCGTCCGGCGCACCATCGCTGCCCGGCCTGTCTATAGCGCCGCTGAAAGCGCCGCCGTCTTCGCGCGCGTCGAAGCGCTCGCACGCGCTGCGCTGGCGGAGGGCCGTATCGCCCTCATCGATGCAACGAACCTTTCCCGGCGGGACCGCAAGCGCTTCCTCCAGATCGCCCGCGATAGCGGAGTGATGCTCGTCGCTATCCGCCTGACCGCGCCCGACGATGTCGTCCGCGCGCGCCTCTCCGGCCCCCGCGAAGGCTACTCCCAGGCCACGCTGGCCGTCTATGAGCAGATGCGCGCGCGTCCGCAACCGTTCAACGTCCCCGTCATCGTTGTCGATACGCGCTTTCCGCTGGAGCCGGCTATCGATCTTGTCACGCGCCTGCTCCACGATTGAGCTGATGGACAATAGCCAGCCGATGATGCTGCTGCGCGCGCGGCCCAGAGAAGACGTGCGCGCAGCATTCTTCGCGTGGTTCCGCGACGTCCATCTGCGCGATGTCGAGAAGATCCCCGGCATCTCCTCGGTGGAGAGCGGCACGACTGCAGCAGGCACGAAGCTTGGCATGTACTCGTTCGAAAGCAGCGACGTGGTCCAGTCGGCCCTGTCGAGCCCGGAGGCCGCCTACGCTCGGGGTACGTGGGAGCGATGGGCGCCTCACCTCGAAGAGCTGCTCATCGAGATCTTCGCTCCGCTGTTCCCGCTCCCCGTCTACCAGTCGCTGAGCTGACGGCCAGCACGAACCCGACAGCAAGCGGAGGAACCTCGTCGTGCGACCGGCGCGCCCGCAACGCCACGCGCTAGAATCCATCCACCACACCCAGGAGCCGGACTCCATGACCACGGCAATCCACTGCGGCACGCTCATCGATGGCAACGGAGGCGATCCCCTCCACAACGCAACAATCGTGGTCGACGACGCGACGATCACCGCTGTCGATGCCGGCGGCCATGTCCCGGCGGGGGCACGAGTCATCGACGCCTCCGGCCTCACAGTGATGCCCGGCATGATCGATTGCCACGTGCACCTCACGTCCAATCCGCCGAAGACACTCGAACAGCGCCTGGCGACGCCGTTCAGCCTCGCCGTCGCGGAGGCCCTGACGAACGCGCGCAAGACGCTCGACGCCGGCTTCACCAGTGTCCGCGATGCCGGCGGGACACCCCGTGGCGTGAAGGTCGCGATCGAACAGGGCCTGTTCCCAGGCCCGCGCCTGCGGATCGCCGTCGGGGCGATCGGCCAGACCGGTGGCCACGGCGACGCCACGATGGCCAACGGCCTCCGCCTGCGCGTGCCGAACGCCGAACTTCCTGAGAACCTGGCCGATGGGCCTGAAGGTGCCCGGAAGGCGGCCCGCGAGATGATCCGGGCGGGCGCCGACCAGATCAAGATCATGACGAGCGGCGGCGTCCTTTCGCCCAACGACGAGCCCGGCGCCACCGGGATGACGCGCGAAGAGATTGCCGCGGTCGTCTATGAAGCCCATGCCGCGCACAAGACCGTGATGTCTCACGCCCAGGCCACGCAGGGCATCCTCAACGCTGTGCTGGAAGGGGTCGAATCGATCGAACACGGCATCTACCTGGACGAACAGGTCGTGGCGGAGATGAAAGCGCGGGGCACATTCCTCGTGCCAACGCTGGTCGCCCCCGTGTGGGTGCTGCGGCTGGCTGAACGGAATCCGGGCTCGATGCCCGCTTACGGTGTGCGAAAGTCGAAGGAAGTCATCGGCTTCCACCAGGCAAGCTTTCGGTACGCCGTCGAACAGGGCATCCGCATCGCGATGGGCACCGACATGGGCGTTGGGCCCCACGGCCCCAACGCCGAGGAGCTCCAATTCATGGTGGAGAACGGCATGACAGCGATGGCCGCGATCGTCGCGACCACGAAGACGGCCGCCGAGTGCGCGCGCTTCGACCGCGTTGCCGGCACCATCGAAGCCGGGAAGCGGGCGGACATCCTTGCATTCGACGGCGACCCCCTGGCCGACATCAGTGTCCTCGCGCACCAGGAGAAACTGCTCCTCGTGATGCAGGACGGGCGCGTGCACAAAGACCTTCTGCAGACGAGAGTCGCCGCCGAAGCCTGACGCCCGCAGGCGGAGCACGCCTGTGCACGCCCGGCGCAACCGCGCGGCGCGGGACGGTGCGCTGTCGCTCGCCCACCCCTCGGATCGTCGCTTACACTCACGGTACGCCGGACCAACTTCCCGAAGAAAGGCCCCTCCTTTGGAACTTTCCGTCCAGCAGGGCGACATCGCCCTCTTCCAGGCCGATGCAATCGTCGTGAACCTCTTTGAAGGCGTAACCACGCCGGGCGGCGCGACCGGTGCCGTCGATTCCGCGCTCGATGGCGCCATCAGCAAGCTCATCGCCGGGGGTGAGATTCGCGGCAGGGCCGGCGAACTCACGACCATCCATACGTTCGGCCGGATTCCCGCCCCGCGCGTGGTCGTCGCTGGACTGGGCAAGAGAGACGCTTTCGATACCGAGGCTATCCGCAACCTCGCCGCCAACGTCATCCGCTACCTCACGAGGCCCGGGGTCACATCCGTCGCCAGCATCGTCCATGGTGCGGGCATCGGCGGGCTCGACCTGGCGGAATGCACCCAGGCGCTCGCCGAAGGGACCATCCTCGGCGCCTATCGTTTCACCCGCCACAAAGCCCCGGACAAGGACGCCGCAGCGGTGGGGTCGTTCACCATTGTTGAACGCGATGCCGGACGGCTCGGCACGGTCGCTGCCGCTGCGGAGCGGGCGACCATCTTCGCCAACGCGACTAATGCCACGCGCGACCTCGCCAACGAGCCTTCGAACCATCTGACACCCGCCGACATCGCCAACTTCGCCGCGAAGCTGGCGGCCGATACGGGCCTGGAATGCGAGATCCTCGAACGGGCCGACATGGAGCGCAAGGGCATGGGATCGCTGCTTTCGGTCGCGAAAGGCAGCCACCAGCCGCCGAAGCTCGTCCGTCTTAGCTATCGCGGGCGGGGCAGCGGTGAAGTTGACCTCGCCCTCGTGGGCAAGGGGATCACCTTCGATACGGGCGGCATCAGCATTAAGCCGGCCGCGAACATGGAGGCGATGAAGGGCGACATGACCGGCGCGGCCTGCGTGATCAACGCTATCGGTGCAATCGCCCGGATGGGGGCGAAGGTGAACGTCGTCGCCATCGCCCCGTGCACCGAGAACATGCCAGGCGGAGGAGCAAGCAAGCCCGGTGATGTCGTCTCGGCTATGAACGGCCGCACTATTGAGATCATCAACACCGACGCCGAAGGACGCCTCGTGCTCGCGGACGCGCTCTGCTACGCCGTGGAACTGGGCGCGAAGGCGATCGTCGATGTCGCCACCCTGACGGGTGCCGCGACCACGGCCCTGGGCGATATCTGCTATGCCGTGTGCACGAACAACGAGGACTTCGCGAGGCGCTTCGAAGCTGCGGCCAGCGCAACCGGTGAAAAGACGTGGCGCATGCCGATGTTCAAGGAATACGACGAGTTCATCAAGAGCGACATCGCTGACCAGAAGAACTCGGCCGGGGCGAAAGGTGCGGGCGTCACGGCAGGCGCGAAGTTCCTGGAACCGTTCGTCGGCTCCACGCCCTGGGTGCACCTCGACATCGCCAGCGTCGATGACATCGCCGCGACGCGGGGCTGGATCGTGAAGGGGCCCAGTGGCATGGCGGTGCGCCCGCTCATCGAGCTGGCCATGGCAATGGCGGAGTAGCACCGGAGAGCCTTGTCTGAGCGGCAATCGAGCCGGCCCAGCGCCCTCAGGCTGCCTGGATACAGCAGCCGAGGTGATCCTTTGCCCAGCACACTACTCGCCGGCCGTGCAGCCCGGTACGGTCGTAGAAGCGTTGCAGGCGGGAACGAACCGCCGGCAATGAGATCTTAAGCTCGGCGGCGATGGCCTCGTCCGGGGCCCCTTCCGCAACCAACCGGAGCACGTGCGCCTCGGCGGGCGTCAGTTTCCAGTGCTCTCCCTCGCTCTGAGGCGGCATACCGCCCTCCTGCTCGATCGCCGGCCCACACGCTGCTCCACACCCGGATGGTGCTCGCGGGCCGGTGGGCATGTCAAGGGTGACACCTTACCGCTGCCTCTGGGCCCGACCGTCTTGACGCGGCTCGATGGCACGAGCAGCGATGGCACGGCGGGCGGCGGGCGACGGCCAGGTCCGAGCGGCAGGTGCTGGCTGCGCCGTCATGTCGAGGCGACGGTGTCGCTGCCGCGTTCAGTAGTTCCACTGCCAGGATTGCCGGTACTGCCAGTCGTAATAGCTATCGACGGGGTACGATTGCAGCGACGTGAAGACACCGTAGTTCGGCGTGTAGGGGCCAGACTGGGCGTCCTGGTGGAGATGCTGGCCAGTCCAAAGGAGCATACTCTTGCAGTTAGGCAACTCGTCCGACCAGCTGAACCCGATGGTTGCGCTTGTGTAGGACCACGACGGACTCGCGTTGATGGCAAACGTCGCGCCGTACGTCCAGCTCCGCTGATGGACGTAGTAGATGCTGCCCTTCACGAAGCCGAAGTCGTCCGTGACCTCGACCCTGATGCCGGAGCACGTGCCGGTGTAGTCTTTGATCGTACCCTTCCCGAGGGTGCCGCTGCCGAGCGAACGGTACCCGTAGGAGCGCCAGTAGATGACCTCGTTGGCGGAGAAAGAGTTGGCCCAATCGAGCGCTGTGCCGGCCTTCACCGGGCTGGTGCATTCGCTATGCCAGAGGCAGTTGAGCGCGTCGGGCGAGTGATCCGGGCCCGGGTTGACGCCCAGCGTGACGTTCTCGGTCGTGGCTGCGGCGCGTCCCGGAAAGAGTGGGTTAAGGAGCCCGGCGAGGCCCGCAATGAACGAAAGTGCTCCAATGATGACCAGGGCGCGAGTATTCATTGGAACAACCCCGCCGCGAACTTTTCCACCTGCGCCTGGGGAATCCCACTGGCACTAACAATGGTCACGACGCCACCGTCCAGGACGACAACCGCGCTGTCCCCGAGGCCGATATCCGGGAGGATCGGCCGGGCGATGGCGGCGGGCCGCCCCGCGATGGCGCCTGCCGACCAGCGGTCGCGCGGGATAGACAGGCCGGCGACGGGCAGGCCGGCGTGGCGGAACACCAGGATGGTGCCGCCGTAGCGCATGGTGGCGGGGTCGGAGGTTACCGGGTAGGTGGCCTCGGCCGAGACGGGCCGCCCGCGGCACAGACCGACGATGATCCGGTCGGGCGACGCGATCCCGTCCGGCCGGAAGCTGGACGTCAGCGAGAAGGGTGTGCCGGCCACTGCCGTGAGCCCGGCCGCGCCTTCGACCGGGGTTACATTGGTGTCGCAGGGTAACCCGTAATCGCCGCCGCTGGCGATGTGCACGCCCGCGATCGTGCCATCGAAAAGCGGCGTCTTGTATGACTGATTCAGATAGGGCACGTACCAGAACGGCTGCGAGGTGTCGGGTGTCGAGCCCGGCAGAGGGGTGACGTCGGGCCCCGGCGCGGTGCCGGTCGGCGGGGCGTTCGGCAGCCTGGCCACATCAGCCGCGGCCGGGGTGGATTCGTTGCCGGAAATGGCGCTCCCGGCGGCGTACGCTCCCACACCGAGGGCCACGCCGATCGCTGCCCCGGCGAACCACTGGCGTGCCTTTACACGTACCATGATCATCCTCCTACTCACAGCCTCCCGGCCGGCGTGGACAATGGAGCACGCTGCCGGGGCAGCCCGATACAGGAAAAATGTGGCATTCGCCAGGGGTTTACAGACGGTCTCCAGACGGTTTACACGGCCGCCGGACGCGCAGCCGCACTATCGACGATGCCATGCCCTGCTAACGCGGCGGGCGCCTACCGTTCGTCGGCAATGGCCATGCGCACCTGCTCGATCCCGCCGTCGCTGTGCACAGTGGTTGGATAGCCGGAACGCCGGAACACGTCGAGCATGCCGGTGTTTTCAGAAAGCACCATCGCTCTGAATGTATCGAATCCTCGCGCGCGCGCGAGTGCGGCGAGATGCTGAAGCAGTTCGGTGGCAAGGCCCTGCCCTTGCAGCTCATCGAGCACGATGAAGGCCACTTCCGCGCTGTGGTCATCGATCGCTTCGTAGCGGCCAACGGCGACGATCTCATCCTGGACGGGGAACATCGCCACAAACGCTGCGCGCCGGTCAAAATCCACCTCGGCGAAGTGGTGCAGCGTCTTTTCATCGACGCGGCGCATCGGTGTGAAGAAGCGCAGCCGTAAGGTCTCGCGGGAAGCGTGATCATTGAGGGCGGCGAGCCGTTCGGCGTCGTCGGGCTGGATGCGGCGGATCATCACCTCGCGCCCGTCCCTCAAGAGGAACGGCTCCGGGTGCGCCGTGTCGTGCTCCTTCATGTGGGCTGGTCACGGCGCGGCGGCGGGGGCGGAGCTGCTTCAAGCATTGCTGCTACTCCCGAGCTTTCGCGCGAAGTAGTCGAGGATCACGTCGAACCGCGCCGTGCGATGGCTCGGGCGGCCGTTGCGCGACAGCTCGTGGCTCTCATCGGGGAACCGCACAAATTCCACGTCGCGCCGGAGCTGCGAGAGGGTCACATAGAGCAGCTCCGCCTGCACCATCGGGCAGCGCAAGTCGTCTTCCGAATGGAGGATGAGGACCGGCGTGTGCATCTCTTTGGCATAGCTGAGCGGCGACTGGCGGAGGACTGCCTGGAGGTCGCCCTGGATGAAAGCGTCCTCCCCCAGGTAGCTTTCGTTGAATGTGCCACCGATATCGCTCGCACCCTGCATGGAGTACCAGTCGTTCACGGCACGTTCGCTGACCGCCGCCTGGAAGCGCCGATTGTGGCCGACGATCCACGATGTCATGAAGCCACCATAGCTGCCGCCGATGACACCGAGGCGGGATTGATCGGCCCACGGCATCCGGGCGAGCGCAGCCTCGAAAGCAATCATGACGTCGTGATAGTCGGGGCCGCCCATGCAGCCGACCACGGCGCGCCCGAACGCCGTGCTTTCGCCCGAACTCCCGCGCGGGTTGCAGAACACCAGGCCATAGCCGGCGCCGCTGAATACCTGGAACTCGTCGAAGAACGTCTCTCCGTATTGCGTGAACGGGCCACCGTGGATGTTGAGCAACACGGGATATCGCTTCCCGTCTTCAAAGCCGGCCGGCTTCGTGGTCCAGCAGTCGATGTTCACGCCCGGCTCCGTCTCGACGGTGAAGTGTTCAGCCCCGGCGAAGGCGACCTCACCATTGAGCGCACGATTGGGGTCGACGAGGACGCGCTCCCGGCCAGTTTCGACCTCGATCAACGAGACTGAAGCTGGCGAATCGGGCCGCGACGAGACGGCGGCGGCGAGCGTCCCGGAGGCGTCCGCCGAGAGCGAGGCTATCGTGCGCCGTCCCCGCGAGAGCCAGGCCGCCGCACCTTCAGCAGGGAAGAGGAGCGGGTTGACCGTGCCGCGATCTTCCGCGACGGCGAGAAGTGAGCCGTCGGGCCGCCAGCGCGGGGGCAGCAGTGCGCCGAACGCGGCGCTTCCGCCGGTTTGGCGGTCGAAGGCGGGGTCGGCCGGCCGGTGCCCTGTGGCGTCGGTGCTGCAGCGATAGGGCACGGTGTTGCCGACCCGT
>Ga0307372_10006247_pt1 | contig 17510 bp, 18 predicted proteins | sample OX1MG_FD_202533 | JGI IMG/M metagenome (GOLD analysis project Ga0307372, IMG submission 202533) | Soil microbial communities from Risofladan, Vaasa, Finland - OX-1 | ecosystem: Environmental > Terrestrial > Soil > Coastal area > Acid sulfate soil | place: Finland: Risofladan, Vaasa | collected... | reverse complement strand
GCACGAGCGCGATCGCGGCGAGATGCGCCATGCGCAGCCAGAAGTTGCGCACCCATCGCCATCCGAGCGCAGCGCCGGCGATTATCGCGACGAGACCCAGCACCACGAATGCGACATACGCCGCGTGAACTGCCACGACCAAATCCGCGAGAGTCGCCATCGCGGATCCATTTTGAGCGGCGGCGGCGCGAACGCAAACGCCGGGAGTTTGTTGAAACGGTGCGCACGGTGATATTCGATTAAAGATTGCGGAGGTTAATTCCGATGTCCAAGCAGCAGCTCGATACACTGATCCAGATGCTCAAGGCGCAGCCGATCGATCCCAACGTCACAGTCGAGAAGATGCGCGAGGGTTTCGAGCAGATGACCGTGATGTTGCCGGTCCAGCCCGATATCAAATGCGAGCCAGTCAGTGCCGGCGGCGTAAAGGCGGAATGGGTCGCGGCGCCGAATGCCGACGCGGGCCGCGCGATTCTTTACCTGCATGGCGGCGGATACATTATCGGTTCGATTAATACGCATCGCGCGATCTCCGGACGGATCTCGCGGGCGGCCAAGGCTCGAGTGCTGCTGATCGATTACCGGCTGGCGCCGGAGCATCCGTTTCCCGCCGCGGTCGAGGACTCGCTGACCGCTTATCGCTACATGCTCGGGCAGGGAATCCGGCCCGGACGGCTGGCGCTCGCGGGCGATTCGGCGGGCGGAGGTTTGACGATCGCGGCGCTGGTCGCAATCAAGGACGCGAAACTGCCGATGCCGGCGGCGGGCGTGGGGATGTCGCCGTGGGTCGATATGGAAGGGATCGGCGAATCGATGACGAGCAAATCCAAAGTCGATCCGATGGTGCAGAAAGAGGGTCTGGCGCAGATGGCGGCCGCATACCTTGGCGGCAAAGACCCGCGCACTCCCCTGGCCGCGCCGCTCTATGCCGATTTGAGCGGGCTGCCGCCGCTGCTGATCCAGGTCGGCACCTCGGAGACGCTGCTCGACGACTCGACGCGGCTTGCCGAGCGCGCGCGCAAGTCGGGCGTCAACGTCACCCTCGAGCCGTGGGAGAACATGATCCACGTGTGGCAGGCGTTCGCACCGATACTCGACGAGGGCCAGCAGGCGATCGACAAGATCGGAACGTTCGTCCTGAAGCACACCGCGTAGCGGCGCAATGGACGGGCTGCTGGCGCGACTGGCGAGATTCCTCGCGATACGCACGACGCGACTCGATCAGCATGAATCACAGGTAGCAATCCATTCGCGCTCGGAATGACGATTCGCCCTTGTTTTGTGTCATTCCGAGCGCGAGTAACCGCGTCTCATCGCGTCGCACGAGTCACGCCGCGCGGCAGGCCTCGCGAGGAATCTCACCAGTCGCGCAAGCAGCCGTTGCGAAAGGGCCATGAAGGAATCTCCGATGCATGAATTGGCCGCGCGCGTCATCGCGCTCGACTGGAAACAGATCGAGCGTGAGCTTGACGCGCGCGGCTGTGCGCTCACCGAACGAATACTCGCGCCGCGCGAGTGCGCCGCGCTGATCGCGCTCTATCCGGAACGGACAAAATTCCGCAACCGGGTCGAGATGGCGCGGTATCGCTACGGCGTGGGCGACTACAAGTATTTCGCCTATCCCCTGCCGGCGGAGGTAGCCGCGATACGCACGGCGATGTATCGCAAGCTCGCGCCGATCGCGAACCGATGGGCGCGCGAGATGCGGATCGGCGCCGAGTATCCAGCGTCGCTCAAGACCTTCCTCGCGCGATGCCACGAGCACGGGCAGGAGCGGCCGACTCCGCTGATGCTGCGGTACGACGCGGGCGGCTACAACTGCCTGCATCAGGATTTGTACGGCGAGATCGCCTTTCCGCTTCAGTTCACCTGCACGCTGAACGAGCGCGGACGCGACTTCGAGGGCGGAGAGCTGCTGCTCGTCGAGCAGCGGCCGCGCGCGCAATCACGCGGCGAGGCGATCGCAACGGGTGCGGGATGCGGCGTTATCTTCGCCAATCGCTACCGCCCCGTCGCGGGCGCGCGCGGGTACTCGCGCCTAAACGTCAGGCACGGCGTGAGCACAGTCACGCGCGGCGAGCGTTACGCGCTAGGAATCATCTTCCACGACGCGAAATAGATCAGTGCTGAGGATTAAAACGCCTTGGCGATTCCCGCCTGTTTCAGCACGGCGTTGGCTGTGTGCCTGGAGAGGATTTTCGAGTCAACTGGAAAATAACGGCGGGTGATCGGACTATACCAGATTTCGTGATCGCCCTTGCCCTGCCGGTCGAAGTGACAGCCGTGGTCGCGCAGGATCTGTTTGAGTTCGGGCGTCCAACTCGCCATCAGGCGGCGGCAAGTCCAATGCGCGCTTCGTACTCGAAGCGCGCCACGATCTCGGCGGGTCTATTCTTCGCACGCGCCGGCAGATTCAAATCGAGCAACTCGGGAACCAGCGTCCTGAGCTTCGCTTCGAGCTCCGCCGGCGTCGCTGCTTCCGCCACGAGACCCGGCACGTCATCGCACTGCGCGACCCATACGCCGGCCTCGCCGTCCCACAATGCCCGAATTACATACGTCTCCATCACATTCATGCGTCTTTTTTTACGCGATTTAAGTGTATCACGTGGCGGACTTGTGCGCATCACTGGCGCGGGTGAGGCGACGCCGGGATCGCGCGCGCCACTCGCGGCGGCGATCCGCGCGAAAAATTCCGCGTTGATCCCGTCGAGGCTTTGCGCCGAGAGCAGGTGCGCCACCACGGTCACGCGCGGCGAGCGTTACGCGCTAGGAATCATTTTCCACGACGCGAAATAGAAAAGCTCAGTGCCCCTCGTCGGCGGCGCATTTGCCGTCGGAGCATTCGCAGCTCGCACTTTCGTGGCCTTGCCGCCACTGTTCGCACCAGTCCTGGCACGGAGACCGGTTGTCATCCTGGCCGTAGAAGCCCTTGCAGAGCGCGGTCGCACCCTTGTCGGCGGCGGAAGGATCGGTGTAGGTCGCGTGACGATCCTGGTCGGCGGCGAACGCGATCCCGGCGACCATCACGACAAAGGCGGCGGTAACGATCAGCTTGCGCATCGATGTCTCCCTCGGCCGGGCCGAACGCGCCCGTGCGCAGCGGACCGTAGCAGCGCGCAGACGAATTAACAAACCGCGCGCGGCTCAGCCGACGCCGCGATCGTGAGCGCCGCGCGCCACCATCTGGACGAAAGCGTCCGGTGCTCATCAACACTCCAATGGCGACTGCGATTGCGATGCGTTATGGTACCGTTCGAGCAAATTCCAGCGAGGAGCATCGGCGACCCATCGAGGGTTTTGAAACTGATGCAGCCGATGAGCGCAGCGCCACCTTTGCGAGTGCGCGAGAGGCTCGGTCAAGCGCCGCGATGGACGCAATACGGCAGTTCGATGGCGTCACGGCCAGCCACAACAGGAGGTCTTCGATGAAGTCTCGGAGCGGTAAGGTAGCGTTCGTTTTCGCCATGGCCGTGCTGGCGGGGTGCGCCTCAACGAAAGTCACCGAGCAGACGCCGATCGCCCGGCAAGCGATGCCGCGGCCCCATCAGATCTGGGTGTATGACTTCGTGTCGGCTCCCGCCGACGTTCCGTCGGACTCATCTATCGGGGGGAAAGTCAGCGCGCCGAGCACGCCGCCGACGGCCGAGCAGATCGAAACCGGGCGTCAGCTCGGCGCCCTTATCGCCAAGAATCTGGTTGCCGATATCCAGGCGATGGGACTTTCGGCGGTACAGGCTGGCCCTTCATCGGCGCCGCACGTCGGCGACGGCGTGATTCGCGGTTATCTCGTCTCGGTCGAAGGCGGCGGAGCGGTCAAGCGCTTCGTAATTGGGTTCGGCGCCGGAACTTCGGAGATGGATACCGTGGTCGAAGGATACGCGGTGACGCCGCAAGGCTGGCGCAAACTCGGCTCGGGGACGCTCAGCTCGTCCGGGAGCAAAACCCCGGGAATCGCCGTGCCGGCCGCGGTGGCGATCGCCACCGGCAGTCCGATCGGCCTGATCGTGGTCGGCGGTATGAAAATTTATGGCGAAGCGAGCGGCAAGAATACCCTCGAGGGGAGAGCCAAGGCGACCGCCGACGCAATTGCGGAGCAGCTCAAGATCCGATTTAAGGCCCGCGGCTGGGTAAGCTGAGAGCTTGTGAATTTATTGAAAGCTTGACGCGGGAGGAACACTGCGTTGGCCAAATTCCCCACGCACTCAAGCCGCTTATGTCATTGACGCGCGTGTCTTGGTGGCACCGGCTTCAGCCGGTGTGGGGTCACAGGCTAAAGCCTGTGCCACACCGAATAAAATCACAAACTCTGAGGGCAGCGCCGCGCAATCAGGCTAAACTTCCGCAGTTGTACGGCGCGATAATCGAGCGGCGAAGCTGGTCAGGCAGAGATGGTGCGCCCGGAGGGATTTGAACCCCCGACCCATAGATCCGTAGTCTATTGCTCTAATCCGCTGAGCTACGGGCGCATCGGACCTATAAAATTTTCATATCGCGCGGCTGCGAGCAAGATGCGCCCCGGAAAATCCGGCGCCGATCATCCTCGCGCTTCGGGAATCGCCCGCGCTTCGGGAATCGTGATGGTTACCGAAGTGCCGACGCCGAGCTTGCTTTCGATGCGCATGACGCCGCGATGCAGTTGAACGATATGCTTGACGATCGCGAGGCCGAGCCCGGTGCCGCCGAGTTCGCGCGAGCGGGCGCGATCGACGCGGTAAAAGCGCTCGGTCAGGCGCGGCACGTCGCGCTCCGGAATACCCTCGCCGGTGTCGGTTACGGCCAGAGCGGCGGCGCGCTCGGAGTCGGCGCCGTTGAGGTTCGCCGCACGGGCGGAGACGGTGACGCGGCCGTCGCGCGGAGTGAACTTGATCGCGTTGTCGAGCAGATTGACCATCACCTGATGCAGCCGGTCGCGGTCGCCGGAAATCCGCGGCAGACCTTCGGGGCAATCGACCTCGAGCGACACGCCCTCGCGCCGGGCCGACTCGCGCATCAGCTCGACGGCCTCCGCAATTACGGCGCGCGGTTCGAGCTCTTCGAGATTGAGCGGCGAGAGCCCGCGTTCGAGATCCGACAGTGAAATCAGATCGTCGAGCAGGCGCGCGAGGCGGCGCGCCTGGCGGTCGATGATGCCGAGAAAGCGGATCTGGGTTTCCTTGTCCTCGACTCCCTGCACCAGCGTCTCGGCGTATCCGTAGAGCGCGGACAGGGGGGTGCGCAGCTCGTGGGTCAGGTTCGAGATGAAATCCTGGCGAACGGTTTCGTAGGATTTGAGCTGGGTGATGTCATGGAAGACGAACACGCGCGCCGCGCCCTGCGAGGTGCGGACCGGCGCCGCGCTTGCGCTGACGTGGCGCACGGCGGGTTTCTGGATCAGAAATTCAGCCGAGCCGAATTCGGCGCTGTCCGAGCGGGTCGCGCGCGCGACGAATTCCTGCAGGCGCGGGTCGCGGCACAGCTCGACGAAGTCGCGGCCGCGGTAGTCGGTCTCGGCGTCGAGCGCGAACATCCGTCGCGCCGCGCCGTTGACCAGCACCACTTCGCCGCGCCGGCCGGCGACGACGACCGCTTCGGTCATGCTGCGCAGGATCGCCTCGAACTCGTCGCGCTGCTCGGCAAGCGAGTCGATCTCGTCCACGACCACGTCGGTGGCGTCGAGCAGGCGACGTTCGGCGCGGCCCATCGCGTCGTTATCGCCTTGCAGCAGATGCGGCGGCGGAGTGCGCGCTTCGAGCGCGGCGGCAATCGCCTCGAGCCGTTCGGCGTGGTTCTCGAACGCGCCGCCGATAAACGTGGCGAACAGGTAGCCCGCGCCCAGGCCCAGCAGAATCGCTCCCAGCGCCAGGCCCGCCGACGCGGCGCCCCACGCGCTCAGGGCTGCGAGCATCACGGCGGCGGGCAGCAGGCCCGCGATAACCGCGGCGAAAATCCTGAGCTTCGCGGAACTAGCCAAGCGCCTCGGGGTTGAAGCGGTAGCCGACGCTACGCACGGTCAGAATCAGTTCCGGATTGGCGTCGTCGCGCTCGATATGCTGGCGCAGGCGGCGGACGTGAACGTCAACCGTGCGCGGCTCGACGAACGTGTCGCGGCCCCAGACCATGTCGAGCAGTTGTTCGCGCTCGTACACGCGCAGGGGATGCTGGACGAAGAATTTCAAGAGCTCGAACTCGCGCAGCGCAAGGTCGCGGCGCGCGCCATCGACAAACACCTGGTAGGTGCCGAAATCGACCTTCAGGCGCCCGCGCTCATAGACTCCCGCGCCCTCGGACTCGGGCTGCGGATTGGCGCGGCGCAACAGCGCCTTGATCCGGGCGACGACCTCGCGCGGGCTGAATGGCTTGACCACGTAATCGTCGGCGCCCATTTCGAGTCCGAGCACCTTGTCCACTTCGGTGCCCTTGGCGGTGAGGATCAGAATCGGCAGATGCGCGGTTTCGCGGTTCTGGCGGATCTGCCGGCAGATCTCGAGCCCCGGCATCCCGGGCAGCATCAGGTCGAGCACGATCAGGTCGGGCGCGCGGCGGCGGACCTTGTCGAGCGCCTGCGGACCGTCGCCGGCCTCCTCGACGGTAAAGCCCTCGCGCTCGAGGTTGTAGCGCACGAGCTCGCGGATATCGGCCTCGTCCTCGACGATCAGCACGCGCGCGCGCGCACCGCGCCGCTCCTCGGCAATTGCTGGCTGGCTCATTTCTGTTTTTTATCCATGTGGCGGACAACTTTGCCGTTAACCATGAACATCACCATCTCCGCGATATTGGTTCCGTGGTCGGCGATCCGTTCGAGATATTTGGAAACGAACAACAGCCGGGTGGCCGCCCCGATGGTGTGCGGATCCTCGGCCATGTAGCTGAGCAGCTCGCGGTAGATCTGGTAGTTGAGCAGATCGACCTCGTCGTCGCGCTCGATGACGCGCTGGGCGAGTTCGATATCGCCCCGCATGAAAGCGTCGATCGAATCCTTGACCATCGATTGCGCGATCTCCGCCATCCGCGGCAAATCGACGTACGGCTTGAGCTGCGGCACCTCGTTGAGTTCGAGCGCGCGCTCGCAGATATTGACCGCGTTGTCGCCGATTCGTTCGAGGTCGGTGGTAATCTTGAGCCCCGTGGTGATGAAGCGCAGGTCGCTGGCGGTGGGCTGATGCAGCGCCAGCAGGCGGATGCACTGCTCGTCGTTGGCAACGTCCATCCGGTTTACTTCCTCATCGTTCTTGATGACAGCGCGGGCGTGGTGGCTGTCGCGTTCGACCAGAGATTCAACCGCCTCCGCGATCTGGCGTTCGACCAGGCCGCCCATCTTGAGCAGACCGGCGCGCAAGCCGCGCAGATCCTCTTCGTACTGGCGATTGGTATGCTGCGGCAGCGGAGTGGTGTCCATTTTTGCCTCCCGGCGCTCTAGCCGAACCGGCCCGTGATGTAATCTTCAGTTTCGCGCCGCGCGGGATTCGTGAAAATCTGCCGGGTCTCTCCGAACTCGATCAAGTCGCCCTGGTACATGAACGCCGTGAAGTCGGCGGCGCGGGCAGCCTGTTGCATGTTGTGCGTCACGATCACGATTGTGTAGCTGGACTTGAGTTCTAGCAATAGCTCTTCTATCCGCGCGGTCGATATCGGATCGAGCGCCGAGCACGGCTCGTCCATCAGCAGCACCTCGGGCTCGACCGCCAGCGCGCGCGCGACGCACAGGCGCTGCTGCTGTCCGCCCGAGAGGCTGGCGCCGGGACGGCGCAGGCGATCCTTGACCTCTTCCCACAGCGCCGACTGGCGCAGGCTCTTCTCGACAATCCGGTCGCGCTCGGCGCGCGACAGGCGCAGGCCGTTAAGGGACAGCCCGGCGGCGACGTTGTCCTCGATCGACATCGCGGGAAAAGGAGTCGGCTTCTGGAACACCATCCCGATTCGCCGCCGAATCTGCACCGGATCGACGCCCGGATCGTAGATATTTTCGCCGTCGAGCAGAACCTCGCCTTCGGCGCGCGCTCCCGTCACGACTTCGTGCATCCGGTTGAGGCATCGCACCAGCGTCGATTTACCGCATCCCGACGGGCCGATAATCGCGGTGACGTGGTTTTCGGGAAAGGACAGGCTGATGTCCTTGAGCGCGCGCACGCTGCCGAAGAATGCGCTCAGGTGGCGCACTACGAGTTTGTCGGACATGATTATCGCGCCACCACCGATATTCGCAGCTCCGGTCTCCGCCCTCACCTGATTAAGCTAGCCCGGCATCCCGCGAAGCAACCCCTCACGGTCACGATTCTAGCGGCGAATTGTTACCGGTTCATTACCAAGCTCGAAAGACTCAATGAATCCAAGGCGCTGCGGCGCTTGACGAAATTCCCGGAAACGACCTCCGCCCGTCGTTCCGAGCCCTGGGCGAGAAATCCCGTTCTTGCGCGGCGGCACCCACGCTCGCGGCGATGACGGCCCGGCGAAACGGCGCGGATTTACGCTTTGCTGATCTTCTCGAGGCCGCCCATGTACGGGCGCAGAACCGGCGGAATGGTGATACTGCCGTCCTCGTTCTGATAGGTCTCGAGCAGGGCAATCAGGGTGCGCGGCATCCCCAGGCCCGAGCCGTTGAGCGTGTGCACGAATTCGGGTTTGCCGCCTTTTTCCGCGCGAAACCTGATTTGCGCGCGGCGCGCCTGGAAGTCCCAGCAATTCGAGCACGAGCTGACCTCGAGCCATTCACCGCATCCGGGCGCCCACATCTCGACGTCGTACTTTGATGCGGCGGCAAAGCCCAGATCGCCGGTGCACATCTGGATAACGCGAAACGGAATCTCCAGGCGCCGGCATACCTCGCAAGCGTCCTCGACCAGTTTCTCGAGCTCGTCGTCTGATTTCTCCGGATGGACCAGCTTGACCATCTCGACCTTGTCGAACTGATGCCCGCGCTTGATTCCGCGCACGTCGCGGCCGGCCGACATCTTCTCGCGCCGGAAGCAGGGAGTGTAGGCGGTCAGATAGATCGGCAGGCGCTCGGCCTCAAGGATCTCGCGCGCGTACATATTGGTAAGCGGAACCTCGGCGGTCGGGATGAAATAAAAATCTTCCTCGATGTCGCGATACATCGTGTCGGCGAACTTCGGCAGGTGCGCACTGCCGACGACCGCCGCCGTGTTCACCATCAAGGGCGGCGCAACCTCGAGATAGCCCTGCTCCCGCGTCTTGAGATCGAGCATCCAGGCGATCAGCGCGCGCTCGAGCCGCGCGCCCGCGCCGACCAGGAAATGAAACCGCGTGCCGGCAATCTTGACGCCGCGATCGAAATCGATGATGCCGAGGCGCTCGCCGAGTTCCCAGTGCGGCAGCGGCTTGAACGAAGTGAACTCCTGCGGCACGCCCTCGGTGCGGACGACCTTGTTATCGGCGTCGCTCGAGCCCGTCGGAACGTGCGGACGCGGCAGATTCGGCAGCGTCAGCAGGAGATTCTCGCAGTCGCTTTCGAGTTCGGACAGTTCGCGTTCGCCCGCCGTGATCCGGTCGCCGAGCGCGCGCATCTCCGCGCGCTTGGCGTCGCGCGCCGCGGGAGAAGCCTTGCCGAGCTCCTTGGACTCGCGGGCGCGGCGCGCGCGCAGTTCGTCAAGTTCGAACTGGAGCTTGCGGCGGCGCGCGTCGGTTTCGAGCACGCGGTCAAGTTCGCCGCCTTCTACTCCGACCTTTGCCAGCCCCGCTTTGACGAAATCAGGTTGTTCCCGGATAAGTTTGATATCGAGCACTCAGAATGCGTCCTTCAGATGCTGCAGGTGGCGCCTGCCGCCGTCCTCCACAATTGCAATCACGTCGAAGCGCGCGTCGCGCTCCGCGGCGCGGTAGCGCGCCACGAACGCCTCGGCCGCGCGGCGGATCTGGGTCTGCTTGGCGGCGTCAACGGCCTCTTCGGGAACGCCGGCGGCGGTTCCCGTGCGCCGCTTCACCTCGACGAAGACGAGCGTATCCCCGTCCATCGCGACGATATCGATCTCCGCTCCCGCCGCGCGATAATTGCGCGCGATGATCCGGTAGCCAAACCGCCGCAGATGGCGCTCCGCAATCCGCTCGCCCCGGCGCCCGAAGCGAAACCGCGCCGCGCCCGGCAGCACGCTGCCTCGCATCGCGAACCGGGATAGCTGTGCGTCGAGCCGCTCCCAAAACGCGCCAACCGAGTTTCCGCGCATCTCCATATTATTCATTATACGCCAGCCCTTTAGCCCAGCGAGTCTTTTTTTCAACCTGATTGTGACTGAAAGTAGGACGCGAGCGTAGTTGTCGCAAGCGCGCCACTGCGGCCCAGACTGACACGCGGCGCGCGGGATGTTACGATTCGGGCACGATGGCACAGAGCAAAATCACCCTCGAACAGGTCCGGCACGTCGCGCGGCTGGCGCGAATCGAGCTCAGCCCTCAAGAAGAAGAGCATCTGCGCGCCGACATGGACCAGATTCTCGCGTACGTGGACAAGCTCGGCGAACTCGACGTGAGCGCGGTCGAGCCGACCATGCAGGTCGGTGAATCGGGCACACCGATGCGGGCGGATGAAGTCACCAACTCGCCCGACCCGGAAGCGATGCTCGCCAACGCGCCGGCGCGCGAGCGCGGCTACTTCAAGGTTCCCAAGATCATCGAATAGACTATCGAACAGACTTCTCCATGACCGAACTGGCTATCGCGGCCGTGCGCCGCGACTGGAACATGCGCTGACACGATGGCATCACCGTCTGAACTGAATCGATTGACTATCGCCAACGCGGCAACCATGCTGCGCAAACGCGAAATATCGTCCACCGAACTGACCCGCGCGTGCCTGGACCGGATCGCGGCGGTCGAGCCGCGGCTGCACGCGTTTCTGACGGTCACGAACGAGCAGGCACTCGAGCAGGCGGCCGCCGCCGACCGCCGGCTTAAGGCTGGCGACGCTCCGGAGCTGTGCGGAATTCCGCTCGGAATCAAGGACATCTACGCGACCAAAGGCGTCGCGACGACTTGCGCGTCGAAGATCCTGGGCAATTTCATTCCGCCGTTCGACGCGACAGTGATCGCTAAACTGCGCGCCGAAGGCGCGGTTTTCGCCGGCAAAACCAACATGGACGAATTCGCGATGGGTTCATCGACGGAGAACTCCGCCTTCGGACCCACCATGAATCCGCATGACCTCTCGCGCGTGGCGGGCGGTTCCTCGGGCGGCTCGGCCGCCGCGGTCGCGGCCGACGAAATCCTGGGCGCGCTCGGCACCGACACTGGCGGATCGATCCGCGAGCCGGCGTCGTTTTGCGGCGTGGTCGGAATCAAGCCGACCTATTCGCGCGTCAGCCGTTACGGCGTGATCGCGTTCGCGTCGTCGCTGGACCAGGTTGGTCCGTTTGCGAAAACCGTGCGCGACGCCGCGATCATGCTGCGCTCGCTCGCCGGCCACGATCCGCGCGACTCGACCTGCTCCGCGCGCGCGGTTCCGGACTATCCGCGCGCGCTCAGCGGCGACGTCAAGGGGCTCAGAATCGGCGTGCCGAAAGAATATTTCGTCGCCGGGATGGAACCCGAGGTCGAGCGCTCGGTCCGCGCCGCGCTCAAGCAGTACGAAGCGATGGGGGCGAAGACGATCGATATCTCGCTGCCGCACACGGCGTACGCGATTGCCTGCTACTACCTGGTGGCGACCGCCGAGGCGAGCGCGAACCTGGCCCGCTACGACGGAATCCGCTACGGGATGCGCGCGGCGGCGGAAGACACTATCGCGCTGTATGAGATGACGCGGGCGCAGGGATTCGGCGCCGAAGTCAAGCGCCGAATCATCCTTGGAACCTTCGCGCTCTCGGCCGGCTATTATGACGCCTACTATTTGAAAGCGATGAAAGTGCGCACGCTTATCCGGCGCGACTTCGAGCGCGCCTTCGAGACCTGCGACGTGATCGTGACCCCGGTTGCGCCGGCCACCGCGTTCAAGCTCGGCGAGAAGATGAACGATCCGCTCACGATGTACCTGTCCGACATCTTCACGATCTCGGTGAACCTTGCCGGACTGCCCGGGCTTGCGATTCCATCCGGCTACGACACGAACAACCTGCCGATCGGGATGCAGATAATCGGCGCGCCGTTCGCCGAGGAAACCATCCTGCGCGCCGGCGACGCCTTCGAGCGCTCGGGCGCGGTCACGCTCAAACGGCCCGCGCTGTGAACGGAAAATGACGATGAATCACGATGCATACGAAGCGGTGATCGGACTCGAAGTCCACACCCATCTGATGACCAAGTCGAAGCTGTTCTGCGGATGCTCGACAGAGTTCGGCCGCGGGCCCAACGAAAACGTGTGCCCGGTGTGCATGGGGATGCCGGGCGTGTTGCCGGTGCTCAACCGGCGCGTCGTCGAGCTGGCGGTGCGGACCGGACTTGCGGCGCACTGCGAGATCGCGCCGCGCTCGATCTTCGACCGCAAGAGCTACTTCTATCCCGACTTGCCCAAGAATTATCAAATCTCACAGTACGAAACGCCGGTCTGCAAAGGCGGATATATCGAAATTCCGGCGGGCGACGGCGCGGCAAAAAAAATTCGCCTGGTGCGGATTCATATCGAAGAAGACGCGGGCAAGAATATCCACGAGGCAAACGCGAGCCTGGTCGATTTCAACCGCTCGTGCGTGCCGCTGATTGAAATCGTAAGCGAGCCCGACCTCCGCTCCGCCGCCGACGCGAGCGCTTATCTGCACGAACTGCGCAGCATCCTGCGCTATATCGAAGCCTCCGACGGACGCATGGAGGAAGGCAGCTTCCGCTGCGACGTCAACGTCTCGGTGCGCAAGCGCGGCGCGGCCGAGCTTGGGGTCAAGACGGAAATCAAAAACCTCAACTCGTTTCGCTTCGTCGAAAAGGCGATCGATTACGAAGTGAAGCGGCAGATCGAGGTCCTCGAATCGGGCGGCAGGGTCATGCAGGAAACCCATCTGTGGGATCCCGTGCGGGAAGAGACACGCCCGATGCGCTCGAAGGAGTTCGCCAACGACTATCGCTATTTCCCCGAACCCGACCTGCCGCCGCTTATCGTGCCGCCCGCGATGGTCGAGGAGATTCGCCGCGCGATGCCCGAGTTGCCGGCTGATCGCCGCGCGCGCTACATCCGCGACTTCGGCCTTGGCGCCTACGAAGCGGGAGTCCTGACCGCCGAGCGCGAGACGGCGGATTATTTCGAGGGCGTGACTCCCGGACTCAAAAATCCGAAGAGCGCAGCCAACTGGGTGATGACCGAAGTGCTGCGCGTCGCCAACGAGACCGGCAAGCCGATCGCCGAGGCAGTTCCCGCCGCGGCCGAAGTCGGCGCGCTGCTCGCGATGGTTGAAGCGCAGAAGATCAGCCTGAACGCCGCCAAGACCGCGTTCGCCGCGATGCTGAAATCGCGCAAGAGTGCGGAGGCGACTATCGCCGAGCTGGGACTCGCGCAGGTTTCCGACACGGGCGCGATCGCGGCGGCATGCGACGCCGTGATCGCCGCCGAGCCGGCCAAGCTCGCCGAGTATCGCGGCGGACGCGACAAGTTGTTCGGATTTTTCGTCGGCCAGGTGATGAAAGCGATGGGCGGCAAGGCCAACCCCAAGGTCATCAACGATATCCTGAAACAGAAACTCGCGGGATAATCTGCCGCCCGCTACTGGCGCGGGCGGAGCTTTAGAAACGCGGGATGCCGGAATGGGTCGCCGGGCTTGCGCTTGCGCGACATATCCTCGAAGACTGAGCGCGGCTCGCTCTCGCCCCTGCCGGCGACCGCCATACCCGGGCGCATCGTGAACACGGCGTCGTCGCCGAAAAAACGCAGCGACAGAGTGCGGCGCCGATTTCCGCGATGAGTCGGCGCTCCGCCGTGGAGCATCGCCGGGTGGAACACGATCGCGTCGCCCGGCTCGACACCCCACGAAACTATGTCCCAGCGCGCGCGATCCGCCTCGATATTCGGCAGCCGCGGCATCGCCGCGCCGCTGTAGAGTGGCGCGGTGTCGTCGGCCGGATCGAAATTCGAGCCGTTGTACAGCACTCCGCGATGCGACCCGCGGACAAATTCGAGCGAATCTTCGCGCGCGACCGGATCGAACGAGATCCACATCACCGCGATGCGGTTTCCCTCGATCGGCAGGTAGGACGAGTCCTGATGCCAGGGGGTGCGCCGGCTTTCACCGCCGTCCTTGAGAAACACCTGTTCGTACAGGAACCATACGTCGGGAGCGCCCCACAGCGCGGCGACAAGATCGGCGGCGGGCGATTCCAGCAGCATCCGCCGGTAGCCGGTCAGCGCGTTGGGATTGAGCAGATCCTGGTAGAAGCGATCCGGCGCGGCCGCGGTGCCCTGAAACTGATTTGCCGCACGGCCGGGATTGGCGAGGCTCCACTCGAACGCGGCGCGGGCGGCGTCAAGCGCGGCGCCGTCGAGCACCCGGCGCAGGCAAACGACGCCGTCGGCGGCGAAGCGGTCGCGCATCGATTCAATGTCAGCGAGATTCATCGAACCTCCCAAAGCGTCAGAGGACTGTCCGGTTTTCCTCTTCGCACAGGAGGTTCGCGATCGTCAACTCGGCAACGGGAATGAGGCGCGCGAAAAGCGGCGCCCAGATGGGCCTCAGCGCGAGGGACTGGCCGTCGTGGTGGTCGAGTTGCTGAATCCGCCGCTAGCGGCAACTCCACCGACGACTCCACCCGCGACTCCGGCCACGGAACCGGCCGCGATCCCCGCGGTGCCGAGCGACGATCCCGCCGCCGCGGCGGTTATCGCGACCGCCGCGGTAGGCAGCAAGGCGCAGGGCACGATCGATTTGAAGCCCGGATGCACCGAAACCGGATTCCCCGGCGCGGAAAGATTGGCGACGTCAACTGTGCCGTCATACACGGCTACATCCGTGAAGCGATGACAGCCCGCGAATTCCTTGCGATCGACCCCATGCTGATAAGCCACGTCGAACTTGGTGCCGCGGGCGGCCGCGACGGCGTTGGGGGTATTGACTTCGAACTTTGGCGCCCCGCCCGCGGCGGTGTGCGTCACGAACGATCTAACTACTCCGGCCAGCAGGCCGATCCGCGCGGTCGTCGACGTGGTTGCGCCGCGGCGCGGGATGTCGAGCTTGAGCTTGGACGATTCGCCGATTTCGAGCGTGCTCTTGTCGAGCAAAGTGACGGTCGCGCTCGAGGCGGCGGCGGTATCGACCTCGTCGCCATTGAAGACTTCCGTGCCCACCTTGGCGGGGAAAGATGTTCCGCTATGGAGGACCTGCACGTTGCCGGTCATACCGGTAACCGTCGCGTCGCCGGTTTGTGCCGACGCCGACGTCGAAACCGCGAAAATCGCAAACAAGATTGCGCTGAGCGCGAGTTTGCAGATCCTTTGGGACAACTTCCTCTCTCGCGCCGATAAATTCATCATAAGCAAATGTCTAGCGTTCCTGTAGGTGCCCCGGATCGAAAAGCGAGTGATCGAGGGCTGTAAGGTGCCGAAACGTGTTTTACTCCGTTAATTAAGCACTCGAAACGCAGCTATGGCAACCTTCGAATGAAGGCAAAATCGATGACGGGTCTTCCGGCGACGGGTTGCGTACCAGCGAGGTCGCCACGGCCTTCGACGGGACAATCTCGTCAATCTTAGGCTTTAGGAAGCCCAAGCGTGCGTTCTGCTATTATATTACGCTGAACTTCGCTGGTCCCGCCCGCGATCGTGTATTGACGGGAGCTTAGAACGCGATTCAGCCATCGCGGCGCGTCGGGTACAATTTCGGTCGGATCGCCGAGCAATCCGTAGCCGCCGAGCAGTTCGGTCGAGAAGCGTGCGATCCGGACGCCGAGCTCGGAGCCAAACAGCTTGAGCATCGAACCCTCCGGTCCCGGCGGCTGTCCCTTGAGCATCCGGGTGAGGGTGCGCAGGCGCGCGTACTTGGCGGCCTCGCAGTCGATCAACAGCTCGGTTAGCCGCTGACGAACCCATGCCTGCTCCCAAGCGGGATGTCCGCCGATTTGGATGGTCTTGGCCAGCGCGGCCAGGCGCTCGACCTGTCCGCGATGACCACCGCCGCCGGCGAAGCCGCGCTCGTAGCTGAGCGTCGTCATCGCGACCTTCCAGCCATCGTTTACTTTGCCGACCACGTTTTCGCGCGGCACTTGCACATTATCGAAAAAGACTTCGTTGAAGTGCGCGTGCCCGTTCATCGTGACCAGCGGACGCACCTCGACGCCGGGGCTTTTCATATCCATCAGCAGGTAGGTGATTCCCCGGTGCTTGGGCGCGTCGGGGTCGGTGCGCGTTAGGAGGAACATCCGGTCGGCGTATTGCGCGCCGGAGGTCCAGATTTTCTGGCCGCTGACGAGGAAATAATCGCCCTGATCGACGGCGCGGGTGGACAGGTTGGCAAGATCGGAGCCGGCGCCGGGTTCGGAATAGCCCTGGCACCAGATATCGTCGGCGGCGAGGATTCGCTTGAGGTAGCGATTTTTCTGCTCGTCGGTGCCCCACTGCATCAGCGTGGGTCCGCACATGTTGAGTCCGAAGTAACCGGGCATCACCGGACCGCGCGCGCGGCCGTATTCCTCGTCCCAGATGAATTGTTCGATAACGGTGGCCGAGCGGCCGCCGTATTCGCGCGGCCACGCCAGGCCGCCGTAGCCGGAGTCAAAGAGCTTTTTCTGCCATGCGCGGCGACGCTCGAAGATCGCACGATTTGGCGCGATCCGCTCATCCTGCGCGTCATCGATCTTGAGCTCTTCAGGCAGATTGGCCGCAAGCCATGCGCGCACCTCGCGCCGAAACGCTTCCTGCTCCGGGGTAAATTCAAAATCCACGCAAGAGGTTCCTCAATTCAGGCCGAAGGCTTTGGCGGGGTTGTCCCACAGGATTTTGCGGCGGCTTGAGTCCGCGATCGGCTGATGCATGATTGCGCCGAGGCCCCAGGGGAAAGTTCCGTCGGGATGCGGATAGTCGGTGTCCCACAAAAAATTGTCGTCACCGACTATGTCGATCGCGGCCTTCATGGTCGGTTCGTCGCCGCGAAAGGCGACGTAGAAATTCGATTTGAAATACTCCGTCGGCCGCCGCTTCAGATACTCGTGCTCGGAGTTTCCGCTGAAACCCCAATGCTGCTCCATCCGCTGTAGCCAGTACGGGACCCATCCGCCGTCTGCCTCGACCTGCACGACGCGCAACTTTGGATACTTCTCGATCACGCCATACCAGATCAGCCCCGCCATCGCAGCCATCGCCTCGAACGGATGCGACAAAATATGTCCGGTCACGTGGGTGTCCATCCGATCGCCGAACGACTCGACCGAGGCGGAGGCGGAGTCATGGGTGGAAATCGGAAGACCCAGCTTTTCGACCTCGCCCCACAGCGGAAGGTAGTCATCATGAAAGAGCGTGCGGCCGCGAACCGGATTCGGCCGCACATAAAAGCTGACCGCGCCCTTCCCCGCCGCGCGATGCGCTTCCTTTAGCGATTCCTCGACGTCCTGCATCGGCAGAATCGCCGCCCAGCGCAGGCGCTTGGCGTCGCGCGAGCAGAAGTCGGCGCTCC
>Ga0307372_10006244_pt1 | contig 17512 bp, 14 predicted proteins | sample OX1MG_FD_202533 | JGI IMG/M metagenome (GOLD analysis project Ga0307372, IMG submission 202533) | Soil microbial communities from Risofladan, Vaasa, Finland - OX-1 | ecosystem: Environmental > Terrestrial > Soil > Coastal area > Acid sulfate soil | place: Finland: Risofladan, Vaasa | collected... | reverse complement strand
ACAATCTGCGTGGAGCCGCCGTAACCGGGGCGAACCTCCGCCGTGAGAGTTCCTCCATCCTCCATGGCTTTCAGCGCATTATCGCAGATGTTCCAGAACACCTGGCGGAGCTTGTCAGCGTCGGCCATGATGAGGGCGGGCTGCCTGGGCAGTCTCCGTTCAATCCGCACACCCTGCGGAAAGTCCGGACGGTGCTGGAGCAGGAGTAAAGTCTCCTCGATCAGAACCACGACGTCCACTTCACAAAATTCAAAGCGCTGCTCGTGCGAATAGAGCAGGAAGTCCGAAACCAGTTTGTTCAAACGCTCCGATTCCCGACCGAGGATGTCGATGAGCTTCCCCTCATCCTCGTCAATGTCGTGCAGGGTCTGCAGCATTTTCGCCGATCCTGAAATGGAAGCCAGAGGATTGCGAATTTCGTGCGCGATGCCGGCGGCCAGCCGTCCCAGCGTCGCCATCCGGTCCCGCAGGCGGAATTGAGCCTCCAGCCGTTTCTGGACGGTCAGGTCCTGAACACTGTAGACATAGCCCACGGTCCCGCTTTCAGGAATGACCAGATGTGAAACCGAGACGCCCAGAACGCGCTTGTCTCCCGCCCCATGCCGATAGTCGATTTCCTGCCGTCCCTGAGCGGATACCAGACTGCGAAACCCCTCGGAATCCGGCCCGAGGTTTCCCAGAATCCGGTCGATAGCCTCGCCAAGAACGTGCTCCCGGCTGCGCCCAAGAATCTCTGTTCCGGCAGGATTAAGTTCCACCACAATACCGTCCAGGTTCGTTGTAATCAGGCCGTCACGCATACTGCGGACGACATTATCATTGATCGCCTGAAGGCTGGCCACCTGTCCCCGTTTGTCGCGAAGCTCGGCGCCGGTCTTGCGCAAGGTTTCCGCCAGAAAGCCTGCCAGATAGGCGACCGCGAAAAAACCAAACAGGCTGGCAAAGATCTTCACCTGAAGCGTCCCCAGGTCAACGGGGGCGACGGAGGAGCTTGACAGGGCGGCAACAAAAGGATGCCGCGCCGCATAGCCGGGATAGAGCGCGGGCAGATGCGCGAGTTCGAGCAGGCCTCCCATCAGGATAAAGCTCACTCCCGCCACCAGAAAAACGCGCGCCCGCGGCAGCAGGATGCCGGCGAGAATGATGGCCACCAGATAGAGGGAAAAATAGTTGCTCTCCAGGTCGCCCGTCACGTGGACGATGGCGGTGATGATAAAGATATCCGCGAACAGTTGCAGATGGGCCTGCAAGGAATAGTCCATGCTGATCTGGTTGTAGATCAGGAAAAACAGATTCAGGATGTACCAGAGAATGACAAAGCCGCCCAGGTATTCAATCGAATGGGCGCCATTGAGGCTGGGAGATATCTGCTCAATGGCGTAGTCGATGGCGAAGACAAAGGTAATGATGACAAAACGGATCTTAATGACCCAGGGAAGCCAACTTTGGAGTTCGCCGGTGAATTTCATAGGAGAACTAAAGAGCATTATAGAGATTGAGTTCCTATTGGACAATAGCTCTTGCCGCACAGAGACTCAACCTCCCTCTCTTCCCATTCCCCATGGAAAAGCCGCCGCGGCCCAGGACGACAAACTTCCGGGGCCTTCCGGGCTTACCCCGCCAGCTTCCCGATCAGGGAGAACAACGGCAGGTACATCGAGATCACCACACCTCCCACGACGATTCCCAGAAAGAGGATGATTACCGGTTCCAGCGCGGTCAGCAGGTCTGCCACCGCAGCATCCACCTCGTCTTCATAAAAGTCAGCCACTTTCTGCAGCATGTTATCGAGTGCGCCGGTATGTTCACCCACGCCAATCATCTGGACCACCATGTTCGGAAAAACTCCGGTTTCGCGCAGCGGATCGACGATGGTCCGGCCGGCTTCGATGGCTTTGCGAACCTGGACAATCGCTTTTTCGACCACCGCATTTCCGGAGGTGCGGGCGGTAATGTCCATCGACTCCAGCATGGGCACGCCGCTGGTAATCAGCGTCCCCAGCGTCCGGGAAAACCGGGCCACCGCAATCTTGCGCATGAGCGGACCCAGCACCGGGATTTTCAGGATGAGCCCGTCGATCAGCATCCGCCCGGGCGGCGTTTTGTAATACCACCGCAAGCCCACCCCCAGGAGAACCACCAGAACGATGAGGATCAGGCCGAAACTTGCCACAAAGTGGCTCAGGGCGATGACGATCCGGGTGGGAAGGGGCAGAGAGGCTCCCAGGCCGGCAAAAAGGGTCGTGAAAATCGGCACCACCTTCCACAGCAGCAGAACCACCACCCCTCCGGCAATCACGACCACCGCCGCGGGATAGATCATGGCGGACTGCACGGAGCGCTTCAGCTTGACGGCCTTTTCGATGTAGGTCGACAGGCGCTGCAGAATGGCGTCCAGAATTCCGCCACTTTCGCCCGCTTCTACCATATTGGTGTACAGGTCATCAAAGGCCTTGGGGTACATGCGCATAGCATCGGCCAGTGTTGAACCGCCCTCCACCGTGCTGCGGACGCCTGCCAGCATCCGGGCGAAGGCTTTGTTTTCCTGTTGCACAGAGAGGATTTCGAGACATTGCACCAGCGGGAGTCCGGCATCGATCATCACGGAAAACTGGCGGGTGAAAACGGCCAGTTCCTTGGATTTAACCTTCTCTCCCCATTTGAACATGGGGATGGCTATCTCGCGGCCTTTCTCCACGATTTTGAGGGGCGTAATCGACTCCCGTCGCAAGGTCGAATTCAGCACCTCACGGTTGGGCGCGGTGCGGACCCCTGTAACGCTCTGCCCCGTGCGGGACGTTCCTCGAAATTCAAATTGGGACATCGCCTTGCTACCTCCCTCCTGGACCTGTCATGAACTTCAGTCATTCCCCCGGAACCCTACGAGCCACGCCAGCCCCATCGGCTTCAGCGCCGCACCGAAACGACAGGACTTGCTTTGTGCTCTGCCCCGCTTGCGGCGGCGCGGTTGATCATGTCCTGCAGTTCGTCCTTATTACTGGACCTGGCCAGAGCGGTATCCAGATCAATCAGCTTTTGCTGATAAAGCGTCTGGAGAGACTGGTTAAACGTTTGCATCCCGTACCGCTCCTGGCCGGTTTGCATGGCAGAGTAAATCTGGTGGACCTTGTCTTCGCGAACGAGGTTGCGGATGGCGGCATTGGGAATCAGAATTTCCATCGCCATCACCCGCCCTTTGCCGTCTTTGCGCGGCAGCAGGGACTGGCAGAGAATACCCTCCATCACCATGGAGAGCTGGGCGCGAATCTGGGACTGCTGGTGCGCGGGGAAAACATCAATAATCCGGTTGATGGTGGAGGAGGCGGAGTTGGTGTGCAGAGTTCCAAACGTCAGGTGGCCCGTTTCGGCAATTCGCAGGGCCGCCTCAATGGTTTCGAGGTCGCGCATTTCGCCGATGAGCACAACATCGGGATCTTCACGCAGGGCCGCGCGCAGCGAATTGGCGAACGAGTGGGTGTCGGAGTTCACTTCGCGCTGGTTCACCAGGCACTTTTTGTGGGGATGGATAAACTCGATCGGGTCCTCAATCGTAATCATGTGTTCGTGCCGGGTGGAGTTGATCAGGTCCAGCATCGTCGCCAGGGTGGTCGATTTCCCGCTGCCCGTCGGCCCCGTCACCAGAATCAGCCCGCGCGGCATCTCGCACAATTTCCGCAGGATAGGGGGCAAGCACAACTGCTCGAATGACTTGATTTCAAACGGAATCACGCGAAACACCCCCGCCACCGCTCCCCGCTGGTGGAACAGGTTGCCCCGGAAGCGCGCAATGTTCTTGATGCCAAAGGAAAAATCGAGTTCGAGATTTTCCTCGAAACGATGCTTCTGCGCGTCCGTCAGGATGCTGTAGCAAAGCTGCTTGGTATCGGCGGGCCCGAGCGACGGCAGGTCCGCGCACGGTTTCAGCTCGCCATGCACGCGGATCCGGGGTGACGAGTTGGTTGTGATATGGAGGTCGGAGCCATCGGAATTGACCATCAGCCGGAGCAGATCACTGAGCGGTGGAATCGACATCGTCTTTTGCCTCCCTGGTTGACTCCATGGTTCGCCGGACTCAAGGGCAGCCCTGAATTCAAAGCATGGTTTCGCGAATCACTTCTTCAAGCGTGGTAACCCCGGCGGCAACCTTCAGCAGCCCGCTTCGCCGCAACGAAATCATTCCCTGCTCAATCGCCCTCTTTCTCAATTCAAGCGCCGAAGCTCCCACCAGAATCAGCTCGCGCAGCTCGTCGGTAATCTCGAGAACTTCGTAGAGACCCACGCGGCCCTTGTAACCCTTGCTGTTGCACACCGTGCAGCCTGCCCCGTGGCACGGCTTGACAGTTTTGGCCTCTTGGGGAGTGAAACCGGCATCAACCAGGAACTGGGGGCGGACCTTATCCTCAACCTTGCAATGCTCGCAGACGCGGCGGGTCAGGCGCTGCGCGCAAATCAGGTGAACCGAGGTAGCCACCAGGAAAGGCTCAATGCCCATATTCACCAGCCGGGAAATGGTGGACGGCGCGTCGTTGGTATGCAGGGTGGAGAGCACCAGGTGCCCCGTCAGGGCCGCCTTGACCGCGATTTCGGCGGTCTCGAAGTCCCGAATCTCTCCCACCATAATGATGTTCGGGTCCTGCCGAAGGAACGCACGCAAAGCCGTGGCGAAATTAAGCCCGATCTGTTCTTTCATCTGGACCTGGTTGATTCCCGGCAACTGGAACTCCACCGGGTCTTCGGCGGTCAGGATGTTGATGTCCGGCTTGTTGAGCTGGGCGATGGAGGAATAAAGTGTATTGGTCTTGCCGCTGCCCGTGGGCCCTGTTACCAGAACCATCCCATAGGGCTTCAATATGGCCCGCTGAAACTTTTCGAGCGCCTCCGGCTCAAAGCCGAGACGCGTCATGTCCAGGCGGAGGTTGTCCTTGTCGAGCAGCCGCATGACGATTTTTTCGCCATAAAGGGTTGGAAGCACCGAAACGCGGAAGTCCAGTTGCTTCTTCCTGCCGTTGTGCATCATGCGGATCATGATGCGGCCGTCCTGGGGCAGCCGTTTTTCGGAGATGTCGAGTTTGGCCATGATCTTGATGCGGCTGATCATGGCATCGCGCAGCCTGACGGGCGGTTGCATGACGTTCTGCAGCTCACCGTCAATCCGGTAGCGGACCCTGTACTCCTTCTCGTACGGCTCCAGGTGGATGTCACTCGCTCCGCGTTCCACAGCATCCGCAAGAATGTAATTGACCAGCTTGATGACCGGAGCTTCCTCCGCAGCCCTTTCAAGCGCCGCCAGATTCAGGGCGGACTCGTCCACGGACTCTACTTCCACGGTCTCGGTTTGCCCGTCATCAATAAAACTGACCAGGTCTTCGATTTCTTTTTTGCGTTCCTGCTCCTCGACGGAGCCGTAATGCTTTGTGATGGCTTCCGCAATGGAGGCCTCAGACGCCACCACCGGCTCAATGTTGAACCCGGTCATGAACTTGATATCGTCCATGGCATAGACGTTGGCCGGGTCCGCCATCGCCAGAGTCAGCGATGAACCCACGCGGCTCAGCGGCAGCACCTGGTATTTCATGGCGGTTTCCATTGGAATCAGCCGGATGACGATGGGATCGGCCTCAAAGTATTCCAGGTTGATGGACGGAATGCCGTACTGCCGGGAGAGGATCGCGGTGATCTCATCAGCGGTCAGGAAACCCAGCTTCACCAGGCTGCTGCCCAGCCGCCCGCCATGCTCCCGCTGATGTTCAAGGGCCTGCTGAAGCTGGGGGGGCTTAATTAAGTTTTCCCTAATTAAAAGTTCGCCTAATTTTCCGGACGTTCCGTATCCCCGGCCGCTCTCCGGGGTCTCAGTCGTCGGTTGTATTCCCATAGCTCTGGTTTCCATAAGAGATCTCAGTTACAAACAATTTGCGGCATCGTGCCCGGTCAAGGAACGGTGCCCATTCAGCTTCCGGGTGGCGCTTCTTTATTCCAGACCAGGCTTTTTTCGCTCGATCCGGAAGGGCTGCGCCTCGCAGCTTCCGCAGAGGGCGCAAACCTTCTTCGTAAATCTGCGGCCGAACTTGACTTTCCGGATATGGCCGTATTAACTTCAAACCTATGCAACGCACGGCTCAGCCGTTTGAAGTTGAGCCGGGTGAAGTGCTGGAAAAGTACTACGAAGTGCTCCTTCGGCAATTCGGCCCCCAGGGTTGGTGGCCGGCACGCACTCGCCTGGAGGTCATCCTCGGCGCGATCCTGACCCAGAACACGACGTGGCGGAATGCTGCCCTGGCTATTGCCCGCCTTCGGCAGGCCGGCTTTCTGCGCGGGTCTCGATTGCGACGGGCCTCGATTGCGGACCTTGAGGCGTGTGTTCGCCCGGCCGGATATTATCGCCAGAAGGCGCGCACCATCCAGACCTTCGTCCGATGGCTCGAGGGTTTCCACCGCGGTTCCCTGGACGCGCTCTTTGCCCAGCCGCCGGAAGTGGCCCGCTCCCAGTTGCTCGCCCTTCGCGGCCTGGGTCCCGAAACCGCTGACGCCATCCTGCTTTATGCCGGCAAGCAGCCTTTTTTTGTCGCCGACGCCTACACCCGGCGCGTCCTGGCCCGGCATGACCTGATTTCTTCCGAGGACGGCTATCTCGCCGCGCAGCGTTTTCTCCATCAGCACCTGCCGGCCGATGAAGCTCTTTTTAATGAGTTTCACGCCTTGCTGGTTGAAACAGGCAAGCGGCATTGCAAGCGGCAGGCTGCCGAGTGCCAGGGCTGTCCGCTCGAGGTTTTTCTGGCTGATCGTAAGGGTACCCAACCCTCCCGGCGCTCTAATGTTTTCAGGCCCCGGAGCGGTTTTCGGCCTCATCCACGAAGGGAGGGTGGCGTAAAAGCACATGGCTCCGAATGAAACCCCACAGCCTCCCCGGCGAGCTTTCCTGGTCTTCCTGCTCATCGTTGTTCCCATCTTATTGTTTATCGGCTGGAGCCAGGCTTCACTAAACCTTTCTTTTATCCATCCCAGGAACGCCTCCCAGACCCTCCTGCTCCTGGTTGTCTCCACCCTGATCTTTCTGGCCTTCGTCATTTTCGCCCTCATCCTTGCCCGGAACCTGCTGAAGCTCTATTTCGAAAGGCGGAGCCACAAACTCGGTTCACGGTTCAGGACCAAGATGGTGGTGGCGTTTCTGGCGCTGACGCTGGTTCCGGTGTGCTTCCTGTTCGCGTTCTCCTACGGGCTGCTGAACCGCAGCATTGATAAGTGGTTCGGGATACCGTTTGACGTGGTGCGAGCGGACGCCACGGAAGTGGTTCGCCAGCTCGCCATTCAGGCGGAAAACCGCTCGCGCCACCTGGCGGTCCACCTGACCACCAGCCCGCAGCTTGCTGCGGCCGCCGCGATTGGAGACCGCACGGCGCTCAAGCAGGTGCTGCAGCGGGAAGTCGCCGATTTGTCCTCGGAATCCGCAATGTTCTTTGATCCGCACGGGACCCTTCTCGCGGCGGCAGGCAAGGTGGAACTGAGCAGCGCGACGGTCCGTGCGCTTTTCCCCCAAAACAACTTCGGTGATTTACCCCCGGACGGTCTATCCCTCCGCAGAAGGTTCAACGACGAGGAAATCTTCCTTTCGATCAGACCGCTGAATTATGCTGCCGGCGGGACCTCGGGGTTTGTCGTCACCGTGAGCCGGCTGCCGATGAACATTGCGCATATTGCCGGCCAGATTCAAAGCGAAGCCCTGAAATACGACCAGTTGAGCCATCAAAGGAAGGCCGTCCGCCGCGTCTACCTGCTGTCGCTGTCCCTCCTGACGCTGTTGATTCTCTTTGTGGCGTCGTGGTTCGCGCTCTTCTTTTCCAAACAGGTGACAGTTCCCATCCAGGCGCTTGCCATCGCCACCCACGAAGTCTCCAGAGGAAATCTTGACTATCGGATTGCCGCGCGCGGCGATGACGAACTGGGCAGTCTGATTCAGTCTTTCAACGAGATGACCCGGCAATTACAGGAGAACCGCCTGGCGCTCGAACGCGCCGCACAGGAAATCCAGAAGGCCAACCGCGAACTGGAAGAGCGCGGCAACATCATGGAAGCCATTCTGGAAAACATTCCGACCGGCGTGGTCTCCTTTGACCCGCAAGGCCGCATCGCGCAGGTCAACTCCACGGCGGAACGCATGTTCGGCCAGGAAGCCATCCGGAATGCGCAACGGCTTGGCGACCTCTTCTCGGCGGACGAGGGCCGCGAAGTCGCACGCCTGTTCCGGCGGGCCCTGCGCCAGGGTGTGGTGACCCGCCAGATGGAAGTGCAGCTGGGCAACCGGCGCGCCTTTGTGGCCCTCACGCTCTCCTCCATTCGCGCCCGCCATGGAGCCATAGGATCGCTGCTGGTCCTGGAAGACCTCACCGAGCTGCTGCGCGCTCAGAAAGCCGTGGCCTGGCAGGAGGTAGCCCAGCGCATCGCTCACGAAATCAAAAATCCCCTGACCCCGATTCAACTTTCCGCGGAACGCATTCGCCGCTGGATTGGCCGCGCAGACCCGCAGGCGCCGGGCAAGGAGATGGTCGCGGCGGTGGAACAGAGCGCTGCGCTGATCGAACGCGAAGTGTCCACCTTGAAAACGCTGGTTGACGAATTTTCTCATTTTGCCCGTTTCCCCGAGTCCCGGCCCGTCTTTTCAGACCTGAACGGCATTGTGGGAAAAGCGTTGCAGGTTTTTGATGGCCGCCTGGGGGGAGTCACCGTGCGCTGCGAACTGGCGCCCGCTTTGCTCTCGATCCACGCCGACCCCGACCAGATGAAGCGCGTTCTGGTCAACCTGATTGACAACGCCGCGGAAGCGTTGGAGCATTCACCGGTCAAGGAGATCTGGGTGCGGACGGCGCTCGATTCGGAACGGGACGTGATCGTCCTGACGGTGGCGGACAGCGGGCCCGGCATTCCACTGGAGGCGAAAGAGCGCCTTTTTCTGCCGTTCTTCTCCACCAAGCGGCGCGGTACCGGCCTCGGCCTGGCCATCGTCAGCCGCATCATTTCCGAGCATAACGGAACCATCCGGGTGGAAGAAAACCGCCCGCTCGGAACAAAGTTTATAATTGAAATGCCCGTCGAGCACGCTCCTGCGGCGGCTGCTTCTCCCTCGCGGGAAGCTTAGGGGACAAAAAGCGCAGGGGGTTGTTCGATGGCGGAAGCATACAGACGGCGGCTTCGAAGCGAGCCCGCCAGACGGAGTTGGGTTTGAAGAACTATTCAGTGCTGGTCGTCGACGATGAGGCCGGCATCCGGCAATCGCTGACGGACGTTCTGCAGGACGAAGGCTACCGGGTCACGGCGGTTGAAAGCGGCGAGGACTGCCTGAGTTTCCTCGGCAAGGGAAAGACCGACGTCGTTCTGCTCGACGTCTGGCTGCCGGGCATCGACGGGCTTGAAACGCTGGCCAGGATCCGCAAGACTGAAAACCCGCCCGTCGTCGTGATGATCTCCGGCCACGGTACCATCGAGACCGCCGTGCGCGCCACCAAGAAGGGCGCCTTCGATTTTATCGAAAAGCCGCTCTCCATCGAAAAGACCCTGCTCACGCTGAAGCACGCCACCGAGGAATTGACCCTTTCCGCCCTGAACCGCCAGTTGCGGCGCAAGCTGGAAGGAGACTACCGCATTATCGGAGAGAGCGTGCCCATGAAAGCTTTGCGGCAGCAACTGGCGCTTGCCGCTCCCACCAACGGCCGCGTATTGACTTACGGAGAAAGCGGGACTGGAAAGGAGTTGGTAGCCCACGCGCTGCACCACCTGAGCCTGCGCCGCGACAACCCCTTTGTCGAAGTCAACTGCGCCGCCATTCCCGAGGAACTGATCGAAAGCGAATTATTCGGCCACGTCAAAGGCTCGTTTACCGGGGCTGTTGAGGACAAGGTGGGAAAATTTGAGCAGGCCGACGAAGGGACCCTTTTTCTCGACGAGATCGGCGATATGAGTCTCCGGACCCAGTCCAAAGTGCTGCGCGTGATTGAACAGCAGCGCTTTTCGCCGCTGGGCTCCAAGAAAGAGCTTGCCGTGGACGTTCGCGTGGTGGCCGCCACCAACAAAAATCTGGACGAAGAAATTCAGAAAGGAAACTTTCGCGAAGACCTGTTCTTCCGGCTCAATGTGATTCCCTTTTACGTTCCGCCGCTCCGCGAGCATTCGGAGGACATTCAGGAGCTGCTGGATTTTTTTCTGGACACTTTTGCCGCCGCTTATGGCCGCAGGCCCAAGCATTTTTCCGAGCCCGCCCTGGAAATCCTTCTTCGTTACCGCTGGCCGGGAAACGTCCGCGAGCTTAGAAATCTGGTTGAACGCATGGTCATCATGGTTTCCGGCGATCGAATCGAGCGGCGACACCTTCCCCAAACCCTCACCAACCACCACAGCCATTCGGGACATTCCCGCGGCGCGTCGGGAGGATTTTCCACCCTGCACGAAGCGCGTGCAGCCTATGAGCGCGATTACATCCTTCGCAAGCTCGACGAAAACCACGGCAACGTCAGCCGCACGGCGGAAGCGCTGGGACTCGAACGCAGCCATCTCTATCGCAAGATGAAAACGCTGGGAATCAGCGCCGGAGAGTAGCCCGGCCAGGTTGCTTTTCTTCCGGCAGGTTGCCAAGAAAACATTATGGGAGAGGTGTGATCCCGGGCAAAGTGAGGAATCTCGCTTTGAATGCAGAACACTGATGGGCGTCAGCTTTCCCTGCGGTAGTCGAGTTCGGAGACCATGGAACCGGAATCGCGCCAGTGCGGTTCCACGCGCACAAAAAGCTCGAGGAAGACCTTCGGAGGAAACACTTTTTCCAGTTCCCGCCGCGCCTCGGTGCCGATCTGCTTGATTCGGCTTCCGCCCGCCCCGATCACGATGGGCTTCTGCGATTCCCTTTCAACCAGAATGGTGGCATAGATTCGGGTGATGGTTTCGGATTCTTCAAAGCGCTCCATCAGCACGGCGCTGACGTAAGGCAGTTCCTGGTGGGTGTTGCGGATCACCTGCTCGCGGATGATCTCACTGGCGAGAAACCGTTCCGGCTGGTCGGTATACATTTCGGGCGGGAAAAACGCCGGGCCCTCGGGTAGCCTTGCGGCGATGGCCTCCAGCACCTCTTCGAGGTTCGTTCCCTTCAGCGCGGAAATCGGGAATATTTCTTCAAAGTTGTGCAGCTTGGCATAGCGGTCGATCAAGGGCAGAAGTTTCGGCTTGTGAATCCGGTCGATTTTATTCAGCAGAAGGATTGCCCGCGGCGCGTAATCTGCGACAAGCTGCACGGCGAACTCGTCCCCTTTGCCGAAGCGCGCCGAAGCGTCCGCAATCAGCACGGCCAGGTCTCGTTCCTGGAGCGCCTCGCGCACAAAGCCCATCATCTGCTCGTTCAGCCGGGAGAGCGGCCGGTGGATGCCCGGGGTGTCCATCAGAATCACCTGGGCGTCGGGCCGGTGCACGATTCCGAGGATACGGTTTCGCGTTGTCTGGGCCACCGGAGTAACAATGGACACTTTGGCGCCGACCAGCGCGTTGACCAGCGTGCTCTTTCCGGCGTTGGGCCTGCCGACAACCGCGGCAAAGCCTGACTTAAACGGTTTTTTGGGTTCCGGCATGGGTAGCTTGTGTTTCGGAAATTGAGCCTGCAAGAATCAGGCGAACTTTCAGGACCGTGCGGCGGTTGACCTCCATGATCTCAAAAGTCGCGCCGTTTGCCTCCACCTTTTCGTGAACTGCCGGCAGATGGCCCAGCCGGGCCAGCACCAGCCCTGAAACGGTGGAGTAATCTCCGCTCTCAACCTCAACGTTCAATTGGTCTGCCAGGTGAGCCAGTTCGGTGTGGCCCGCCACCAGGTAAGTATGGTCGGATTCCTTGATGATGTCCCGGTCGTGCGGCTCAACCTCATCGCGAATCTCGCCCACCAGCTCTTCCACAAGGTCTTCCACGGTCACCAGGCCGGAGACGCTTCCGTATTCGTCAATCACGATGGCCAGTTGCATCGTGGTCTTCTGCAGTTCCTTCAGCAAGTCCCGGATCGGCTTGGTCTCCGGCACAAACCGCACGGGCTTCAGCATCGTGCGCAAAGTCGCGTGCTTCTGGTCCTCCGGCGACAATTCCATCAGGTCGCGCACACTGACCACCCCTTCGGTGTGATCGAGCGCCTTCGAATAAACCGGGTAACGAGTGTAACGCTTCTGCCGAAACAGGTTGCGCAGTTCGTCAATCGGCATATCGATTTCAACGGCGGCAATCTCCGGGCGTGGAGTCATCACTTCCCGCACCACCTTGCTGCTGAATTCCACAACGGATTGCAGCAACTCGCGTTCGCCCTTTTCGATCAGCCCCGCTTCCTCTCCACTTTCAATCAGCTCTTTCAATCCCCGCTGCGGCTTGGGCGGCGCCGATTCCTCTTCCGGGGATTCCAGCAGGCGGCCGATGGTGGTCGAAATCAAAATGGGGAAAGTCACCGGCAAAGCCAGATACACCGCCGCCCGCAACATCGGCAGCCACTGCCGCAGGATCGCTTCCGGATCGTCGTGCCGCACCACCAGGATGAACGGGATCAGCTGGTCAAAGATCATGAGGGTGGCCAGGACCAGGACCAGCGAGGCGCCCATGCTTTCCCACAGGGCGCCGGAACGATGGGAAATAAACAGCGTGGTCACGCCGATCGCGTACAACGCCATGGCCACGCCGTGCAAAGCTGAAATCGAGACGCCCACCCGTTCGCGGTCAGCCCGAATCCTTCGCGGGTCATCCGTTTTGAACAGCGTCCGGGCCCCCATCGAGGTCAGTCGCCGCATCAGCAGCCGCAGGTATGAGGCCACCGAACTGGCAGCGACAAGAAGCCCAAGCGCAACGATCCAAAGCATCGTGGTCATCTTCGCATTACCCTGAGCACCCGGCGGATCGGGCCTGAAGCCCACCGGGACCGCCCCCGGTCTGCTGCAATTGCTCGCGCAGGGAAAGTTCCAGCGAATTCATTTCCCCCTGGTCGGTTTCATGATCGTAACCCAGCAAGTGCAGCGCTCCATGCAAAATCAGCAGGCGGATTTCCTCCTCCGTTGAGTGGCCCTCGGCCCGCGCGTTTCTCTCCGCGGTCGCAACGGAAATCACAACGTCGCCCAGAAAGTTCCGGAACTCGGCTCCGCCGGCTTCCTCCGCGCCGCTCTCTCCTTCGTCTTCCCACACGAAAGACAGAACATCGGTCGGCGCCGCCTTGCCCCGGTAGACGGAATTCATCCGGCTGATATCGTCGTCACTCACAAAGCAAACATTAAAATCGCGGGGCCCCAGTTTCAGAACGCTTTTCACCCGGCGCTGATACGCCCGCAACGATACAAGGTCCAAAGGAAATTGGTCTTGACGGTTGATGATCATGGGGTCATCGTCCCCGGCTTCGGCGGGTTCGCAACGCCGCGTGGCGCGAAAATCTTCACCGTGCTAGGAACCTTTTCTTGAACCTTCGGCTGAGGCCCGCACATGGTCATACTCCTCGTAGGCGCGAATAATGCGCTGCACAAGCTGGTGCCGGACAACGTCGTGTTCGGTGAAATAAACAAAGCTGATTCCAATTACCCGGTTGACCACCTCCGCCGCTTCCATCAGGCCGGACCGCCGGCCTTCCGGCAGGTCCACCTGGGTGATGTCGCCCGTAATCACGGCCTTGGAGTTAAAGCCCAGGCGCGTCAGGAACATCTTCATCTGCTCGCTGGTGGTATTCTGGGCCTCATCCAGGATCACAAAAGCGTCGTTCAGCGTCCGGCCGCGCATAAAGGCAATCGGCGCGATTTCAATGGTTCCCTTTTCAATCATGCGCTCGGTCCGCTCAGGGTCCAGCACATCGTAGAGAGCGTCATAGAGCGGGCGCAGATAAGGATCGACCTTTTCCTGCAAGGTTCCCGGAAGGAATCCCAGCCGCTCACCCGCCTCAACCGCGGGCCGCGCCAGGACAATGCGCGTCACCGCGCGCGACAGCAGCGCATCAATGGCCATGGCAACCGCCAGATAGGTCTTGCCGGTGCCCGATGGGCCAACCCCAAACACCATGTCGTGCCGCTTGATGGCGTCCACATACAGCCGCTGATTCAGGCTCTTCGGCGTAATCGTCTTCTTGCCAAAAGTGCGCGGACGTCCGGCTTCCGCGAGGCCCTTCAGGGTAACCGTGGGGTCCTGGGAAAGGATCTTCAGAAAGGACTGCAACTCGGCGCCATCAAAGCGGACACCGCTATCCACCAGTTCAACGTACTCCTCAACCACCCGCTGGGCGCGCGCCACGTTCAGTTCCCCGCCCTCGATTTCGAGCGTTTCATCCCCTAAATGCGTCGAGACCTGCAGGCACTTTTCGAGCATCTTCAGGTTGGCGTCATGCGTGCCGAAAAGCTCTTCAATGCCCCTTTCGATCTTTACACTTGCCTTCATATTCAAAAGAGCTGCGAAACCCTTTTACACCTCCAGCTTAAATCGAGCAGCGGGTAAACCCGATGATTGGGTAGGAATCTTTCACGTTGGCAATAGGGGGAAATACTTCCGTTCCAGCCTTTTACATTAGCAGAATGGCTCCCGCGCGTCAACGCGCTCGGGTAGCGGATGAACGACGCTCAGGATCTCTTTCGTTGCCATGAAGATAGGCGAGAAACTTTGTTTTTTCACTGAATCTCCCCCCGAACGCCCGTTTCTCGGAGAAAAAATGCCCATCCGGAAAAGGGGAATCCAACGGCCCTAAATATCGCTTGTTTTTTGCAAGCCATCTTGATAGCCTCTCACCGGTGCCTGGAAAGTCTAAGTCAAAACACCGGTCGGGTTGTCCGGTGAGTATTTCGCTTGAAGCCTTTGGAGACCGCTGGTCGCTGCTGATCATCCGGGACCTGATGGTGCGTGGGTTCCGGACCTTTAAAGAGTTCCAGCAGTCGGGCGAAGGGATGGCAACCAATATCCTGGCGGACCGTCTGAAGAAGCTTCGGGCGGCTGGAATCATCGCAACCGAACCTGACCAGGCGGATGGCCGCAAGCTGAATTACCGGCTGACCGAAAAAGGGATTGATCTGGCGCCGGTCCTTTTGGAATTGTTGATTTGGGGCACGCGGCATGAGGAGACAGGGGCGCCTTGTGCCGTGATTGAAGAAATGGCAAAAAATCGCGAGGCGGTGCTGGCGGAAGTCCGGCGGCGATGGCAGGATCGCGACCCGAGACCGTTTCTTCCTAAATTTGGGGGCAACACACAGATCACGTAGTGCAGAGTTTACGCTTTTCAACCTCTGCGGCTTGTTGCCTGGGACCGTTGGACTACCCGCAGAGTTTCTCAAATGCAAAACTCTGCGCCGCCTCTGTCGATAGAAATCGGCATTTCACGAAAATCGAAAAGGAGCCAAGCATGAGCAAAGTACGATTACTGGTGGGCACCCGCAAGGGCGCTTTTATTCTGGAATCAGACGGAACGCGCAAACGGTGGAAAGTCAGCGGGCCGCATTTTGCCGGCTGGGAAATCTATCATGTGAAGGGCTCGCCGGCTGATCCCGACCGCATTTATTGCTCGCAATCGAGCGGCTGGTTCGGGCAGGTGATCCAGCGCTCGAACGACGGCGGCAAGACATGGGAGGCGCCCGGCGGCGGAGTGACCATGGCGTCCAACCGCATGCCGCAGGGCGAAAGCAACAGATTCGTTTATGACACATCGCCCGAAACCGGCAAGCCTCTCACCACTCACCAATGGTATGACGGCACGCAGCATCCCTGGGAGTTCAAGCGCGTCTGGCACCTGGAGCCGTCGCTGACCGACCCGGACACGGTTTACGCCGGCGTGGAAGACGCCGGGCTGTTCCGCTCCGTCGACGGCGGCCATTCCTGGCAGGAACTCGCCGGGCTGCGCGGCCACGGCACAGGACCCAAGTGGCAGCCGGGCGCGGGCGGCATGTGCCTGCACACCATACTTCTGGACCCGAACGATCCTGATCGAATCTTCATCGCTATCTCCGCCGCGGGCGCTTTCCGCACCAACGACGGCGGCAAAACCTGGAAGCCCATCAACCGCGGTCTGAGGTCCCAGTTTCTGCCAGACCAGGACGCCGAAGTCGGCCACTGCGTGCACCGCATCGCCCTGCACCCGTCACAACCGAACGTACTCTTTATGCAGAAACACTGGGACGTGATGCGCAGCGACGACTCCGGCGACAACTGGCATGAGGTCAGCGGAGACCTGCCCACCGACTTCGGCTTCCCGATCGACGTTCACGCGCATGAGCCGGAAACGGTCTACGTGGTCCCCATCAAGAGCGATTCGGAGCACTATCCGCTCAAGGGCCGGCTGCGCGTCTACCGCAGCAAGACGGGCGGCAACGAATGGGAGGCTCTCACCAGGGGCCTGCCGCAACGTAACTGCTACGTCAACGTGCTGCGCGACTCGATGGCCGTCGATACGCTCGATTCCTGTGGCATCTATTTCGGCACCACGGGCGGGCAGGTGTACGGTTCGGCGGACGGCGGCGACACATGGAAAGCTATCGTCCACGATCTTCCCCCCGTGCTTTCGGTCGAGGTGCAGACCCTGGCATGATTGATGCCAACTTGGATGTTGTGGCACGCGCCGCCCCTGCGCGCCCTTGACTGTTGAGTTGACTGTGGAATACAATCCACATCATGGAAACCATTCAAGTTGTTTTAGATCCTGAACTGCTTCGCGCCGCCGACGGCGCCGCCAGGCGGGCGCGGGTCAATCGTTCGGCGCTGATCCGGAGGGCGCTTCGCGAACATCTGAAGCGCCTGGAGACCCAGGAATTGGAAGCCCGCGATCGCCAGGGCTATCGGCAGCACCCCGATAACCCCACCGAGGTCGCAGGCTGGGAAGGCGTGGCAGCGTGGCCGGAACGATAGCGCGCGGGGATATCCGGCTCTATCGTTTTCCCCGCCCGGACAAGCAGAGGCCCGTGTTGGTGCTTACGCGGGAGAGCGCGATTGCGTATCTGTCCGCGGTTACGGTAGCACCGATCACCTCAACGATACGAAGTGTGCCGTCAGAGGTTCGCCTGACTGAAGCAGATGGAATGAAAAGCCCGTGCGCCGTCAATCTGCACAATGTCGTCACCGTGTCAAAGGCTCATCTCGGCCGCCGTGTCGCGGTACTCAGCCCAGAGCGATTGAGGGAGGTCTGCAGCGCCCTGGGTTTTGCTCTCGGCTGTTCGTCGTGACGGGCAATGTTGAAACCCAGACGCTGGCTGGCCAGGAATCACCTCTTCGACACGCATCGCTGCACAGAAAGTTGATGAGATGAATTCGAATACGATCCGAATCACGCTTCCTGCACATCTGCGGACGCTGGCGCAGGTCGATGACGAAGTCACGCTCGACATTCAGGGTGAGGTCACACAACGCTCGGTGCTCGACGCGCTCGAGGCTCGCTACCCGGTGCTGCGCGGGACCATTCGCGACCACGCTACCGGGCAGCGCCGGCCGTTCATCCGCTTCTTCGCCTGCCAGGAGGATCTGTCGCACGAGCCGCCCGACGCTCCGCTGCCCGAGGCGGTCGCAACG
>Ga0307372_10006241_pt1 | contig 17519 bp, 17 predicted proteins | sample OX1MG_FD_202533 | JGI IMG/M metagenome (GOLD analysis project Ga0307372, IMG submission 202533) | Soil microbial communities from Risofladan, Vaasa, Finland - OX-1 | ecosystem: Environmental > Terrestrial > Soil > Coastal area > Acid sulfate soil | place: Finland: Risofladan, Vaasa | collected... | reverse complement strand
CGGGCCCCGAAGAGACGACCTCGAGCTGCCGGCCGTCGGACGCCTGGACCGTCTGCGAGCGTGTTTCGGAGCTCACCGTCTCATGGTACCCAGCCACCGGCGGACGCGACGCCGCTGACGCGTTTCAGCGCTCCAGGCCGTACGCGGTGGGGTGCGAGGGCTGGTAGAGACCGATCTCTCCGCCGCCTGGAATGCGCATCCGGGTCAGCCGGCCAAAGCGCTCGGTGCTGATCGGCACTGAGAAGTCCGCGCCCTTGGCGGTCAGCTCGGCGACCGTCCGATCGATGTCATCGCACATCAGGAAGAGCTCGTGATGTCCGCCGGGCGAGCCCTCGCCGGCGGGGTGGACGCCCAGCTCGGCCGGAGGCAGCTGGAAGATGAGCCAGCCACCGTGGATGTCGACGTTCGCCATCTCGAGCACATCGCGAACGAAGGCCCTGGCCTGTTCGGGATCATCCGCGTACACGACCACGTGCGTGGCGGTGATCACTGTGGGTCGCGACCGGTGATCCCGAGCAACCGCTGCATCAGCGGGGCGTCGTCCGGCACGGGGATTGCCGCCGGAAACACACCGATCGCCCTCATCGAGTCGGCGATCGGGCTCAGCTCATCCCACAAACCCTGCACAAGGTCGTCAGGGAGCGTTGCATCGATGCCGATCACCTTCGCGATCTCCCACGCGCGCAGGCCCCGAAAGCCGTTGATCTGCCAGAAGTATTCGCGCGCCGGGTAGTCGCCGAAGGAGCAGTGCACGGTGCGATCGGGATCATCCAGGTGCTCAGCCGCAGCGCATGCCTTGTCGACAATGGCGGCGAAGGCAGCCTTGGGGTCGTCGCCGAGCAGATCCCCCTTGAAGCGCTCCTTCCCAGCCTCGTCCATGGTCCGGCCGGCGAGCATGTCGGGCACCCACGCGTCGTCATATGCGTGATAGCCGATGATTGCTCGGAGCGTCGGCACGCTGGCGGTGCCCCTGCGCGTGAAGCTCGCCGGCATCTCCATTTCCCACTGGTCGTCTCGAATCCGCTGCACGACGCTGTCGAGCGCGCGATCGGCGAGGACGAACACATCCTGCTCATTCATCGCATGGCTCCTCTGTGTGAACCCGTCAAGTGTCGCAGCACCACGGTCCGTCACGCCCCGATTCCTCGCACCGCGGGCGCGAACGGCGTTCCAGATCCTGCACTCGCACTGTGACGGGCTGATAACACCTCGGGCGTCCGCAAATCGCAGCGGATAGGCTGCCTGAGGTGAGCGGATCTCTCCGGCCTGCCCGGTTGATCACCGCGATCGCCGCGGCCCTGCTGATCGCATACGCGGTCATCTGGACGCAGGTCAGCAGCTTCGATGTGGGTCGGAGCGATTTCACCGCGTTCTATGTCGGCGGGACGCTGCTCCGGGAAGGACACACCGGCGATCTGTACAGCCAGGCGGTGCAGCAGCCGTTGCACGACGCGCTGATCGCCCCCGATCGCGAGGGGAACCTCCCGTTCGTCAACACCCCGGTGGCGGCCGCGCTCGTCCTGCCCGCGACGTTCCTTCCCCTCGACGTGGCGTATCGCGCCTGGTCGGTGCTCGAGCTCGCCATCCTCGTGCTCGCAATCGTGCTCGCTATTCGGAGCGTGGAATGGCCTGCCGGCACCGCGCGAATCTGGCAGGTGACGGCAGGTGCCGTGGCGCTTGCCGGGGTGGGTACCTGGACCATGTTCGTGCAGGCGCAGTGGACGCCTGTTCTCGCGCTTGGTCTGGTGCTCGCGTACCGGTCGTGGAAGGGCGGACACCTCGCCACGGGGGCTGCCGTGCTGATCATGTCGGCCGGCATCGCCAAACCTCACCTTGCCCTCGGATTGCTGGCGTTCCTCCTCGGTTGGCGCGAGCGCCGCCTGATCATCGGCGCCATCGCCGGTGCCGCGGGGCTCGCGCTCGCCTCGATCGCGCTCGTCGGACCGGGAGGTGTCGCGGGATTCATCGGCATCCTGGCCTCGTCGACCACGCGCTGGGAGCTCGCAACCATGGTGAGCTTCATCGGGGTGGTGGGATCGCTGTTCGGCAACGGCCTGGCGGCGCACGTGGTCGGGCTCCTGGCCTCACTGCTGGCCTGCGCGGCCGCGGTCTGGCTCGGCACCGCCGTCCGCCGCGACCCGAGCCGTCTGGATACCGCCCTGGTCGGCGCCGCGGTGCTCTCGCTTGTCGCCTCGCCTCACGCCTACCCTGACGATCTCGTGATGCTCGCTCCGGCCCTGGTCATCGGCGTGGCCGCGGCGGCGCGGCGCGCCGCGTCGAGCGCGACCATGACATTCACGTCGCCGGTCGCGATCGTCCTCGGCGCATGGGTGCTCATCGCCGCTGCCGCATGCGTCGACCTCGTCGATGCGGCGACCTTTCCGCCCGGGCAGCTCGCCGGGTGGGCACTTGCGATGGCGGCGGCGCTCGCCTGCGTCGCCACGGGGCAGAACCGTCAGCTCGCGGGCGTCCCGAGCTTGCGCGTGGCTGGTCTTGGCGGCGCAGGAACCCGTAGCTAGTCGGTAACGTCCTCCACGGGGATCGCCCGCCGGCGGTACGGTCGTCGCGCAGATGCCCCTTCAAGGACTTCGAGCGCCCAGCCCGCGAGACGTTACTCAGACGCGCCGGAGACCGATGCTCCGGCTCGCGCTGGCGTGTGTCGCCGGTCCCATCGCGATCGCCCTTGCCTCCGTTCGGTATGCCGTCACGTTCCCGCAGAGCACGGACTTCGCTGGTGTGGCGGCGACCCACCAGGCTCAGGCGACGGGTCTCGGTTGCATCTATTCCAGGTCGGTGCAACTCGCCGGCCTGCACCTGGTCCCCGGCGCCGGAGCGCCACCGTTGCCTGCGGACCTCATCTGGCACTTCAACGAACCACCGCTGATGACCCTCTTCGCCGCACCGTTCGCAGCGCTGCGACTTGCGACCGCCGTGAACCTGTGGGAGGTGGTCCTCTGGGTGGCGCTCGCCGCCTGCGGATTCCTGCTCTGGCGCTCTCGGAGTGGACTTCCGCCCTGGTTGACGGCGGCGGTCATCGCGGGGCTCCTGCTCAATGAGATCGCGAACACCGAGTTCGGCCTGGCCCAAAACGACGCACTGCTCCTGGTTCCCGCGTTGCTGGCGCTCGAATTGCTCAGGCGGCATGAGGATGTCGGGGCAGGGGTGCTCCTCGGGCTCGTGGCGCTCAAACCGCAGCTGATCTTTCTCGCCGTCATCGCGTTGCTCATCCACCACCGCTGGCGCCTGGTCGCGGCATGTGCCGCGACCGTGGCTGCGATCGGGGCAACGAGCATCCTCATGGTCGGACCGTCGTGCAGCCTCCAGTGGCTTGGCAGCGCAACGCAGCTCGAGGAGTTTCAGATCGGCATCGGCCTGCCGGGAACGCTGGCGCGCTGGACCGGGAGCGCGACGGCCGCCGAGATCGCATTCGTCATATTCGCCATCATCTCGGTCGCCGTCTTGATCTGTATTCGCCGGCGCATCGATACGCACGTTTTCGTCGCCGTGGCGATCGCGCTTGCCGTTGTCATCGGCCTCCACACTCTTGCCTATGACGTCCTCTTTCTGGCACCGCTCGGCATGGCGGTCGCTCGCTCGAAACCGTGGGCGGTCATCGCTGCCGGGTGGGGCTTCACCGTGGCCCAGCTCATCTATCCGGACGGTCCAGCTCCCATCCTCGCGACCGAGCTCGTGCCCTTCGTCGCGGTGACACTCGCCGTTGTCTTTATTGTTCGGAGCGGCACGCCTTCCGAAGAGAATCCAGGCAGGATCAACGCAGCCAGTCACCGGCAACTCGTCGCGGCCACGTAGATGGGAACACCAATGCAGTTCGAGCACGACGTCGTCGTTGTGGGGGGGTGTGGTCACGTCGGCCTGCCGCTGGGTCTCGCCTTTGCCGAAAGCGGCCTCGACGTGATGCTCTACGACACCAACGGCGAGGTTGTCGAGGTCGTCAACGGCGGAGTGATGCCGTTTGCCGAGATCGGAGCGTCTGAGGTGCTCACGCGGGTGCTTGCCGCCGGCCGGCTGCGAGCAACGACTGACGCGACCGCCATCGACCGGAGCGAGCACATCGTGGTGGTCGTGGGGACGCCGGTCGACCGCTATCTCAGCCCCGATGTCGAGGCGGTCGCACGCGTGATCACGCCACTCACCGACCACCTCGTCGACGGCCACCTCGTCGTCCTTCGCAGCACGGTCTATCCGGGAGTCACCAAACGCGTTGCGCGGCTGATCGGCAAGCTGGGTCGCGACATCGACGTCAGCTTCTGTCCCGAACGGATCGCGGAGGGCCACGCGCTCGTCGAGCTGCGCAGCCTGCCGCAGATCATCTCCGGCACAACGCCACGCGCCGTGCAGCGCGCCGATGCGCTCTTCCGTCGGCTCACCACGGAGATTGTCGAGCTCGAACCTGACGAGGCCGAGCTCGCCAAGCTGTTCACCAACAGCTGGCGCTATCTCAAGTTCGCGGTTGCCAATCAGCTGTTCATGATCGCGAACGACAATGGGGTCGACTACGAGCGGATTCGCCACGCGGTGACCTTCCACTACCCTCGGGCGGCGGACCTGCCCGGAGCCGGACTCACCGCTGGACCGTGCCTCCTGAAGGACACCATGCAGATCACGGCATTTGCCGAGAACCGCTTCACCCTTGGCCATGCCGCCGTGATGGTCAACGAGGGAGTTCCTCTCTACGTGCTCGGAAAGCTCGAGCGGCGCTTTGACCTGGCGTCACTGACCGTGGGCGTCCTGGGCATGGCCTTCAAGGCCGAGTCGGACGACCCACGGTCCAGCCTCAGCTACAAGATGAAGCGCATCCTCACCGGCAAGGCCGCGCGCGTGCTGTGCACCGACCCGTACGTCGCCGGTGACCCGGACCTGGTGCCCTTCGAGACCGCGGTCGCTGAGTCCGATGTGCTCATCATCGCCGCGCCCCACCGGCGATACGCGGACCTGCGCACCGAGAAACCGGTGATCGATATCACCAACCTGCTCGGCAACGGGGTCAAGGTGTGAAGCCACGTGTCAGCGTCGTGATCCCCGCATACAACGAGGGTCCGGCCGTCGTCCCCTTTCTCGACCGCATCTTTGAGGCGATCGCGCTGCCGGCGGAGGTGCTGGTCGTTTACGACACGGTCGAGGACACGACGGTCCCATTCCTCGAAACCTACTCGAAGCGCGAGAAGCGCCTGCGCCCGGTGCTCAACACACTCGGGCGTGGCCCGGCGAACGCGCTTCGCTTCGGCATCGAACAGGCTGCAGCCGACGTCGTGGTCGTGACCATGGCGGACGGTAGCGACGACCCGATGCAGATCGATCAACTCACGCGCCTCGTCGAGCGCGGCGTCGTCGTCGCCTGCGCGTCGCGATACATGCGCGGTGGTCAGCAGGTCGGGGGTCCCTGGGTCAAGGGACGAATCTCGCGCCTCGCGGGTATCTCGCTGAACCTGCTCGCGCGCGTGGGGACACACGATGCGACCAACTCCTTCAAGGCATATTCGCGCGAATTCGTGGAGCGCGTCGGCATCGATTCCGACGCCGGCTTCGAGCTGGGGATCGAGCTCGTGGCCAAGGCCCGCCGCCTCGGCCTTCCCGTGGCGGAGCTGCCGACCATCTGGCTCGACCGCGCTGACGGCACCTCCAACTTCCAGGTCAGAGCCTGGATACCGAGGTACCTGCACTGGTATCTCTACGCGCTCGGTCTCGCCGATCGAGGTCGCAACGGAACCGCCCGCCGTCGTCGAGGCGGATCGTGACCCGGGTGCTGGTCACCGGGTCCTCAGGCTTCATCGGTGGATACGTCGTGGAGGAGCTGCTCGAGCGCGGCTACGAGGTCGTCGGTATCGACAATGAATCGAAATACGGGCACGTGGTCCGGTCCTTCGACAACCATCCGGGGTACCGGCTCATCCTTGGTGATGCGCGCGACGCCGAACTGATGGCGGGAGCGCTCGACGGCTGCAGCCATCTGATCGCCGGCGCGGCGATGATCGGCGGCATCTCGTATTTCCACGCGTACGCCTACGATCTGCTGGCGACCAACGAGCGAATTCTCGCCGCGACCTGCGACGCCGCGATTCGAGCGCATCGCGACGGCACGCTCGCCAAGGTGACGTATCTGAGCTCCTCCATGGTGTTCGAGTCGGCGACGACGTGGCCGTCGGCTGAAGGCCAGGAACTCGAGATCCCGCCTCCCCGATCGTCCTATGGCTTTCAGAAGCTCGCGGTCGAATATTTCGCCCGGGCGGCGCACAGCCAGCACGCGCTTCCGTACACCATCGTCCGTCCCTTCAACTGCGTCGGTGTGGGCGAGGGCCGCGCGCTTGGCGATGTGGAGATTCTCAGCGGCAACGTCAAGCTCGCGATGAGTCATGTTGTCCCCGACCTAGTGCAGAAGGTCGTCAAAGGTCAGGATCCCGTGCACATCCTCGGAAGCGGCACGCAGATCCGGCACTACACCTATGCGGGTGACCTCGCCAGAGGAATCGTGACCGCGATGGAGAGCCCAGCCGCGCTGAACGACGATTTCAATCTGTCCACCAGCGAGTCGACGACCGTCCTCACGCTGGCGGAGAAGATCTGGCACAAGATCAGAGGCGACGACGTGCCCTTTCGGTACGTGACCGACCCTCCGTTCGAGCACGACGTGCAGCGGCGGATTCCTTCGGTGGAGAAAGCGAAGCGCGTCCTCGGCTTCGAAGCCACGACACAGCTCGATGAGATGCTCGACCACGTCATCCCGTGGATCGAGCAGGCCATCGCGTCCGGTGTGATATAGATCGACCTGGGGTGCGCGACCGACAGTGTTGCGTGGCGAGAAACGCCTAGAGTCCTGACCGATGAACGCAGCCATCATCGGCTTCGGGCTCGGGTTCTTCGTGGCACTCCAGCTGGGGCCCATGTCGCTGTTCCTGATCAGGTCAACGCTGCGCAGCGGCTGGAGCGTTGGGCTGGCCGTCGGCGCGGGAATCGCCACTGTCGACAGCCTCTATGCGGCGGCCGGGGCCGGTGGAGCGACGCCGCTGCTCACCATCCATCCGGTGCGCCTGGCGCTCGGCCTCGTCGGGGCGATCGTGCTTGTCTGGCTTGGCGCGAGGACACTCTGCAGCGCAATCCGCGTGCGCATCGGCGGCGAGACTCCTTTCGAGGTATCGACTCCCAGGCGCGCGTTCCTCACCGCACTTGGTGGGACGGCGTCCAACCCTTCCACGATCCTGTCGTGGGCGGCCATATTCGCGGCCGCGAGCACGGCTGGATTTGTCCACGCGACCGTTTCCGCGGTGCTCCTCGTCGCCGGAGTGGCGGTGGGGAGCCTGACGTGGGTCAGCCTGCTCGCAACCGGCGTCGCCCTCGCGGGTCGAACGGTGAGCACACGCGCAATCCGCGTCACGGATGGCGTAGCAGGTGCCGGCCTGATGGGATTCGGTGGCGTGCTTGCATACACGACGTTGGTAGCCCCGGCAGGAATCGAACCTGCGCACAAGGTTTAGGAAACCTCTGCTCTATCCACTGAGCTACGGGGCCGCGGCCCTATGCTATCCGGCATCGTCGCAGGCTGCGACACCGATTCGGGCCTCCGCGATCCCGCATGCGACATCGTCGTCGAGCTGAGCGCGGTCGCCTCCAAGCGCACCGATGCGAAACCGTCGGGAAGGGGAGATTCGAACTCCCGACCTCACGGTCCCGAACCGTGCACTCTAACCTGGCTGAGCTACTTCCCGGCGCCCGGCCCGGATGATACCACCCGCCTCGGCGGGCTCCGGCAGACCACCACATCGCGCTGTTGGGAATCGCATACTGGGACCATCGCGCGGTGCCACCGCGCAAGGAGTCCAGGCAATATGGGTCGTATCACCATCGACATGACAATCGACGCCCCGGCGGCCACGGTGTTCGCGTATGTGGACGACTATCGCAACACCACGAAGTACATGAAGGATCTGGTCAAGTGGCAGCCGACGGGGAAGGTCACCCACGGTAAGGGGGCGCAATTCGGCGTCGGGATGAAAGCCGGTCCGACGACGCTGACGTCGGTGGTCGACATCACGACGTGGAGCGAGAACAAGGCGATTGGCTGGCACTCCAACGAGGGCTTCAAACAGATCGGCATGTGGGTGTTCAAGCCGAGAGGCGACAAGACGCAGGTGACGTTTGACATGGAGTACGAGTTCGGCGGCGGGATCGCGGGAAAGCTGCTCGGACGCGCCGCTGAACCGATCGTGCGCGGCAACCTGCAGCGATCCGTCGAGACACTCAAGCGCAACACCGAGAAGCTCACCGCCTCGAAGCCCGCCGCGAAGCCGAGCTCGAAAGCCACCACAAAGTCTGCAACGAAGGCGTCGGCGGCGGCGTCGAGAAGCACCACAAAATCTGCAACAAAGCCCGCGCCACGGCATGGATCCAGGCCGAAGAGTCCGTCCAGAAACGCTTAGAATAAAACCGTTCCCGGCGGAGCGAGCCGGACGAGGAGCGAGAACATGACAAGCGACAAGACGGCGGCGAACGGACACGAGCCCCACACCGGCGGTGTGCGGGTCAAACGCGGCCTCGCGGAGATGCTGAAGGGCGGCGTCATCATGGATGTCGTCACTCCCGAGCAGGCGAAGATCGCCGAGGATGCGGGCGCAGTGGCGGTCATGGCACTCGAGCGCGTGCCCTCGGACATCCGGCGCGACGGGGGCGTCGCGCGCATGAGCGATGTGAGCCTCATCAAGGAGATCATCGCGGCCGTGACGATTCCGGTCATGGCAAAAGCACGCATCGGTCACTTCGTCGAGGCGCAGGTGTTGCAGTCCCTCGGCGTCGACTACATTGACGAATCCGAGGTGCTCACCCCTGCGGACGAGGAGCATCACATCGACAAGTGGCGCTTCGACGTCCCGTTCGTCTGCGGCGCGCGTGACCTCGGCGAAGCGCTGCGGCGCATCGGCGAAGGCGCGGCGATGATTCGTACCAAGGGCGAGGCGGGCACCGGCAACGTGGTTGAAGCTGTCCGTCACATGCGCGCCGTGCAGGGCGGCATCCGCCGCATCGCGTCCATGCGGCCGGAGGAGTTGATGGCCGAGGCGAAGCATCTCGGCGCGCCCTTCGATCTCATCCAGGAGATTCACCGGACGGGAAAGCTTCCGGTGGTGAATTTCTCCGCCGGTGGCATCGCGACTCCGGCGGACGCGGCGTTGATGATGCAACTCGGCTGCGATGGCAACTTTGTGGGCAGCGGGATCTTCAAGAGCACCAATCCCGAGGCGTACGCCAAAGCAATCGTCGCGGCGACGACGTATTTCGACAAACCGGAGGTCATCGCCGAGGTGAGTGCCGGACTGGGCAAGGCAATGCCGGGGCTGGACGTCGCGTCGATGCCGGCCGGCGAGTTGCTCGCAACCCGGGGTTGGTAGGGCTGCCGTCGCCGTGCCCGCGGCGTACACTAAGGGTGTGCGAATGACGCGAAGCCTGCCCCGCCAGGGACGGAGCGCTCGCGTCCGCTGAGAGGGAATTGACCATCCTTCGGGTAGGCGTCCTCGCCCTCCAGGGCGACGTCCGGGAGCACCTGACGGCACTCCGCGGCTGCGGCGCCGAGGCATCCACGGTGCGCACGCGTGCCGAACTCGATACCGTCGACGCGCTCGTCCTCCCTGGCGGTGAGTCGACGACGATGAGCCGCCTGCTCCGGGTCTTCGGTCTCGAGATGCCACTGCGCGAGCGCCTCGCCGCGGGCATGCCCACGCTTTCCACGTGCGCCGGCCTGATCCTCATGAGCCGCGAGGTGCTCGACGGGCGTCCGGATCAGATCGCGCTCGGGATCCTCGACGTCAGTGTCCGCCGTAACGGCTACGGACGGCAGGTCGAGTCATTCGAGGCCGATATCCCGGTCTCGCTCCTGGGCATTGCGCCGTTTCGCGCGGTGTTCATCCGGGCACCGCTCATCGAGCGCGCCGGGCCCGAAGCCCAGGTTATTGCCACGTTCGGCAGCAACCCGGTTGCGGTCGCGCAGGGACCGCACCTCGGGCTCTGCTTTCACCCGGAGATGACCGACGATTCGCGCCTCCATCGGCTGTTCCTTGAGCGCGCAGCCGCCGCACTCGAGGTGAGCGCGGCGTGATCATCCGCTCGGCATCCTTTCGCGATCTCGCGCGGATCGAGCAACTGTATCGGGAGGCCACGGAGGACGAGCGCCACGGCGCCCAGATGACCCCCGACAGCCCGGTGCCCCAGGCGACCTTGCTCCGCCTCTGGCAAGCGCTCACCAAGTCACTGTCGTCACTGGTGCCGATCACCGATGTCTCGGAGGAGATGCTCGTCGCGGAGGACGCGAAGGAGGGCGTGGTCGGTTTCGTGCAGGTCCAGTCGCTGTCGGTCCGTCCGCGATCGTGGCAGATCCTCAACCTGTGCACCTCGACGACGGCCCACGGCCATTTCGCTCGCGCCGAGTTGCTCGACGGGGTACGTAACCGCGGGCTGGAGCACGGCGTCCAGCGCGTGCATGTGCGCCTGCCAGTGGACCATCCGCTCCTTCCGGTCTTTCTCGAGCACGGCTTCACGCAGTTCGCCACCGAGCAGATCCTGTACCGCGACCAGGCGGCACCGGATGTCGAGCCATCGGTGAGATCCACCCTCATACGTCCGGCGCGGCGGGACGATATCGGCGCCATCTATCTGCTCTATCTGCGCACCACGCCGTCGCACGTCGCTGACGTCGAGGGGCCCTCGCTGAAGACGTGGCAGGCGGGGTACGCGCAGGGCCTCGTCGCATCCCTGGGCCGCGATAGCGTTCGCCACCTCGTCGTCGAGCGCGCCGGGATCGTCGCGTGGGCGGCGATCCGGCCGCCCACGGCCGCGCAGCCGGCGAGCCTCAGCATGATGTGCGAGGGCCACGATCCCGACCTGCGGGACGCGATCATCGATGCCGTGCTGGCGGAGCTTCCGTCCGGTCCCGCGTCGTGCGTGCTCCGCCATTACGACTCCGAGCTCATCCGCGCATTGCAGGTACGCGGGTTCGCCGTCTATGGCGCGCAGCAGCTGCTCATCAGCGAGCTCGGCGAGAAGGTGCGCATCCACGCGCCATCCCGGCGGAAGAAGCCGGTTCTGGTGCATGCCGGGATCGCGCGAAGCATACCGTCGCCATCGCCGTCGGTTCCGCTCCGCGTCCTGTCAACGACCACAACGAGGAGACAGAGATCGTCGCCCAGATGATGCCCTACGGATCCTCATGGGAAGAGGAGCTCAACCTGCTCTTTGCAGCGCTCCCGCCCCGCATCGCGTCTGCCGCGCAACGTCTCTCACAGGGGCGGGGCGACCTCCTCGAGGTGGTGCTCGACCTCGGCCGTGAGCCGGAGGCGAGGTTCACCGACGGTGAGGCGATCCTCGACAACGCCAATGTCGGCAACGCCGAGATCGACTATGTCACCGAGCACGTCGGTCTCTTTGGTGACGACAACCGTGCGGGGATCGAACGAACCCTGCACCGCATCAGCGCGATCCGCAACCGCAAGGGGACCATCGTGGGACTGACCTGCAGGGTCGGTCGTGCGGTCACCGGGACGATCGACATCATCAAGGACATGGTCATCAGCGGCCAGTCGATCCTGCTCCTCGGTCCGCCGGGCATCGGCAAGACAACGATGCTGCGCGAATGCGCCCGTGTGCTCAGCGATGAATGTGGCAAGCGTGTGGTCATCGTCGACACGTCGAATGAAATCGCCGGCGACGGCGACATCCCGCATCCGGGTATCGGACGCTCGCGGCGGATGCAGGTGCGGACTCCAGCGCTGCAGCACGCGGTGATGATCGAGGCGGTCGAGAATCACATGCCGCAGTGCATCGTCATCGACGAAATCGGCACGGAGCTCGAGGCGGTCGCGGCGAGGACGATCGCCGAGCGGGGCGTGCAACTCGTCGGCACCGCGCACGGCTCCAACATCGATTCGCTCCTCGTGAACCCCACGCTGAACGATCTGCTCGGGGGGATTCAGACGGTGACCCTGTCCGACGAGGAGGCGCGGCGTCGGGGCACACAGAAGTCGGTGCTCGAGCGCAAGTCCCCGCCCACCTTTGACGTGCTCATCGAGATTCAGGAGCGCGACCGGGTGGTCGTGCACGCACCGCTGGCGGAGACCGTCGACGAGGCGCTGCGCGGCAGGGTTCGGCCGCCTCAGCTGCGGACTCGCGATGAAACCGGCGCGATCGTCAGCCGTGTCGATTCGAGCGCGGCCGCGACCCGACCGTCGCCCTTCGAGCCGGCTCCATTCCCGGGTGGTGGCCGCGGCGGAAGGCGCACCCGCGAGCGCCGGCGTCGCTTCGACGTCGACGAGTACATCGCCGGACAGCAGCGGCGCGAGCGGGAGCTTGAGCCACCCGCTCCGGCGGTGCGACCGGGTCCGCCGCTGTCGATCTTTCCCTACGGGGTCTCGCGCAGCTATCTCGAGCAGTCGCTTCGCGAGATGCGCCTGCCCGTCCGCATCCAGCACCACGTCGACGATGCCGACCTCGTGCTGACCCTGAAGAACTACTACCGTCGCCACGATTCGCCGGTTCGCGCGGCCGAGTCGTCGGGCATTCCGATTCACGTGCTGCGCAGCAACACGGTCGCGCAGATCAAGGGTGCGCTCGCACGGGTCTATGGCGTCGAAGCGCCCGCGGACACGCCCGATGTCACCGAGCCTGCGATGCAGGATGTGCTCGAGGGGATCGAGCAGATGCAACGAACCGGTAACGACGTCGAGCTCACGCCACAGAACGCATACGTGCGCAGGCTGCAGCATCAACTGGTCGAACAGCACGCGCTCAGCGCGCGCAGCACCGGTGACGAACCCAACCGCAGACTCGTCATACTGCGAACCTCGGAATAAGCCGTTCGAGTGCAGGGCCCGACGGCGGGGGAGTAGTGATTGACATGAGCGCATGGCGCGGCTTCTTCATCTCATTCGAAGGGCTTGACGGCGCGGGCAAGAGCACCCAGGTCGCCTCCCTGGCAGGCGCGCTGCGCCAGCAGGGACATGACGTCGTCACGGTGCGACCGGACGAGTCACCGCTCGGCGAGATCCTGCATAGCTTTGTGCTCCAGCATCAGCGAGGACCGGCGCTCGAGCCGTGGACCGAGGCGCTGCTGTTCACCGCCGAGCGAGTGCAACTGCTGCACGAGACCATCCTGCCCGCCCTCCGCCGCGGCAGCGTTGTGATCGCCGATCGCTATGCCGACTCGACGATTGCGTACCAGGGCGGTGGCAGAGGCCTCCCCCCCGGGGATCTCCTGCGGTTGCACGCCGCCGCGTGCGGTGACGTCTGGCCCGACCTCACGCTCTACCTGGCGATCCCGGCGGCGACGGCAGCGCAGCGCCAGCGCGCCCAGCAACTCCCCCTCGATCGTTTCGAGGTCGCTCCGGAAACGTTCCATGCGGCCGTCGAGGCCGCATTCGAGCAGCTGGGAGCGCAACATCCGCGCCGTTTCCTCCGCATCGACGCCACCCGCCCCGCCATCGTGGTTTCGCGGGACATCGCCAAGGTCATCGTGCAGCGGCTTCCGGCCCCGGCCCCGGCGTCACCGCCCGCGCGGAGTGCCGGCGGTTTTGAGGCGAGCCCCTACGGCAGCGCCCCGGTCGGCTGATCTGCCGGCAGACGTGCGGGGCGGTTGAGCGCGGGCGGCAGCATATCGGTGCCGTCGTCAGCGCCGGATACCAGAACGTTGCTGGAGCACGACCTCTAAAGCCGGCACGACGCGCTCGACACGGCTCCCGGTGAGATGGACACGCACTCCGGGAACCCCCGGGGCCCCCGGATCCCATCCCAGTGCGTGCAGCTCGCGCGCCTCACCCCAGGTGCGTGCCAGACGCTGTTGCCGGCCGTCGGTGAAGGTCATCGTCCCCGGTCGCGTCGCGAAGCCGAAGCCGACCTCGCCGCCGGTGCTGAGAAATGCCTGGACGTCGGTCAGCGGGGTCGCGACGTCGAAGACGTCGTCGCCGCTCGCCAGAGCGGCGGCGAGGCTCGGCATGCCGCCCGACCTGGCTGCCTCCCGGACCCCTGCCCGTTGCGCCACCTGCTGAGCGCGCTCGCGGCGGCGGCGCTCGGTCGCCAGCTCGGTGCCACGAGTGCGGATCTCGCGCAGGTGCTGCTCGTACGGTGCCATCGCGGCGATGGTGGCGCGCTCGGTCGCCTGCAACTCGGCGCCCAGAGCGCTGAGGCTGTCGTCACTCAGCTCGCGCAGGGCGTCGGGGTCGACGCGGTCGCCGAGCGGAGGGAGTTCCACCCCGGGCACTCTACTCGCAGCCGGCGGCCACATCCCGGCGCGCGCCGTGCCATTTGCTGTATCAACGCACTCAACCGTCATCGCATCCGAGGGAGGCACAGCTCGTGGCTCAGGTTCTCCACGACGTCATCCGTGTCGAGCGCGAGGGCGCGATCGTCACGCTCACCATCGACCACCCTCCGGCGAATGCGGTCAACGGCGACGTCGTCAACGGCCTGGCCGAGGGGCTGGCGAGTGCCGAAGCCGACGAGACCTGCAGGGCGCTGGTGATCACCGGGGGCGGACCCAAGTTCTTCTCCGCCGGTGCCGACATCACGGGGTTCGCAGGGGGTGCCGACGCGATCGGCAAGGCGACCGACCTCACCCTGCTGTTCGAGGCCTCACGTCTCCCGGTGATCGCCGCCGTCAACGGCATCGCATTCGGCGGCGGTTGTGAATTGACCCTGGCGTGCGACGTGCGCCTCGCGGCGCGCACCGCACGGTTCGGTCAGCCGGAGATCAAGCTCGGGATCATCCCGGGATGGGGCGGCACCCAGCGGCTGCCCAGACTGATCGGCACAGCCCGAGCGACCGAGCTGCTGCTCACCGGCGATCCGATCGATGCCGAACGCGCTCTTGCGATCGGGTTGGTCGCCGAAGTGGTCGATCCCGGCGAGCTTCCGGCAGCCGCGCGGCGCTGGGCCGAACTCCTCGCCTCGAGAGCGCCACTGGCGGTCGCCGCCACCAAGCGGGCGATGCGCGCCGGCGCGCAGCTCCCTATCGCTGATGCGCTGAAGGAAGAACGAAACGAGTTCGTGGCGCTGTTCTCCACCGAGGATGCCCAGGAGGGGATCGCGGCGTTCCTGCAGAAACGTCCTCCGGAGTGGAAGGGACGGTAGTGTCCGCGGCGTGACCGCAATCCTCAGCCCCATCGCCCTCGTAGTGCTCGCCGGCGCTTCGCTGACCGCGAGCGGGCTTCGGTGGCGAAAGCTGCTCGGTGAGATGCGGCGCAGCAGGCGCCGCGAACGTCGCCTCGATCACCCGGCCTCTCGCCTGCGCGCCTTCTTCGTCTACGTTGTCGCGCAGGCGCGGTTGCTCAGGTGGCCGTTCGCCGGTGTGCTGCACGCCTTCATCTTCTGGGGCTTCATGGTGCTGCTCACCGCGATCGCCCAGGGGATCGTCGAAGCACTCTGGCAGGGATTCCACTTCAATCTGGTCCCCGGGAGCGGCGCGATCGCGTTCCTGCAGGACCTGTTCTTCTTCGTCGTGATCTGCGGTATCGCCATGGCGCTGTTCAACCGGCTGGTCATCAACCCCACGCGATTCCGGGGGAGCCACCGGGGTGACGCCATCCTCATCCTGGCGTGGATCGCCGTGCTCCTCATCTGCATGGAGCTCAACTACGCCACGCGCATCGCTGAGGGAGCTCCGGAGGCGCTCGGCCAGTGGCGTCCCATCGCCTCCGCGCTGGCGAGCATCTTCCGGCCCCTCGGCTCGGGGAGCGAGGCGCTGATCGTCCTCCACGGCATCTTCTTCTGGGCGCACCTCACTCTGGTGTTCGGCTTCCTCGTCTACCTGGGTTACAGCAAGCATCTCCACATCATCACGTCGGTTCCCAACGTTGTCTTCAAGAACGAACGCCCCAAGGGTGCATTGCGCACCCTCGACATCGACGCCGTGATGAACGCGGAGGACGCGGCGGATCAGCATTTCGGGGCCGGCGCGCTCGAGCACTTCTCGTGGAAGGACATGCTCGATCTCTACACGTGCACGGAATGCGGGCGCTGCCAGACGCATTGCCCCGCCTACAACACCGGCAAACCGTTGTCACCGAAGACGTTGATCACCGACCTGCGAGATCTCGCCTACGAGAACCTCGCGGGTGGATACGCCGCCTCGAAACATGATGCTCACGTGGCGCAGCCGGACGGCGACGGCGCGGTGATGTGGACGAGCGGGGATCACCACGCCGGCGCCGTGCACGACCTGCCCGGCAATTTCCAGCCGTCGTGGCTGTCACCCGAGGAGGTTGCCGCTGCCGTCCCGACCGGTGAGACAAGGCCGTTGCTCGGCGGCACCATCCTCGAGGAGACACTCTGGTCGTGCACCACGTGTGGTGCCTGCATGGATCAGTGTCCGGTCCTGATCGAACACGTTCCCAAGATCATGGACATGCGCCGGCATCTCGTCCTCGACGAGTCGCGCATGCCCAAGCAGGCGGAATCGGCGCTGCGCAACATCGAGAACGTCGCCAACCCGTACGGGCTGTCCCACCAGTCACGAGCGGACTGGGCCAAGGACCTCGGCGTGTCCTTCATCGCCGACAAGCCCGACGCCGAGTATCTGTACTGGGTCGGGTGTGCGGCGTCATTCGACGAGCGCGCCAGGACGATCGCGGCGGCTCTCTCAAAGATCCTGCAGGCGGCGGGCGTGGATTTCGCGATCCTCGGTACCGAGGAGAAGTGCACCGGCGACCCCGCGCGAAGGATCGGCAATGAGTACCTCTTCCAGGAGCGCGCAAAGGAGAACGTCGAGGTACTCAGGCGGCACAACGTTCGCAAGATCATCGCGTCGTGCCCGCACTGCTTCAACACGTTCGCCAACGAGTACGGTGATTTCGGCGGCGAGTACGAGGTGATCCACCACACGCAGCTGATCGATCGCCTGCTCAAGGAGGGCCGCATCACGCTCGATGCAGCCAGGGCGCAGGAGGAGACGATCACGTACCACGACTCGTGTTACCTGGGCCGCTGGAACGACATCTTCGCGCCCCCACGGGAGATCCTCGAACGCATCCCAGGGCTCAAGGTCGTGGAGATGGCGCGGAGCAAGAGCGAGGGGATGTGCTGCGGCGCCGGGGGTGGCAGGATGTGGATGGAGGAGGGTCAGCCTCGAGTCAACCACCGCAGGGTCGAGCAGGCAATGGAGACGCACGCCACCAAGGTCGCGACCGCGTGCCCATTCTGTCTCGCGATGTTCGACGAGGCCATCTCCTCCAAGCAGATCGGCGCGACGCTCGCCGTCGACGACGTGGCAGTCTACGTCGCGCGTGCGCTCAAGGAACCAGCCGTGGACTCACCTCCGGTATAGAGACCCGAAAGCGCCGGCGCTCAGATCGGTCGCGGCAGCCGCTGGTTGTGGAGCGTTTGAAAGCGCACACCGCAGTCCGGGCACTTGAATCCCGGCTGGTCGTAACCGGTCTGCCGATCACCGAAGGTCAACGGGATGACCCGAGTGCCCTCGCAACGTGAGCAGTGAGGATCCACGGGCACCTGCGGTTCGCGAGGCATGGCCAGAGGAT
>Ga0307372_10006235_pt1 | contig 17538 bp, 19 predicted proteins | sample OX1MG_FD_202533 | JGI IMG/M metagenome (GOLD analysis project Ga0307372, IMG submission 202533) | Soil microbial communities from Risofladan, Vaasa, Finland - OX-1 | ecosystem: Environmental > Terrestrial > Soil > Coastal area > Acid sulfate soil | place: Finland: Risofladan, Vaasa | collected... | reverse complement strand
GCTTTGAAGGCGGGGGAGTTGTACCAATCGGCGGAGGCAGCGTACCGGGCGCATGAGGCGGACTTTGCGAGCATCCGGGAGGACGTGCGGGAGATGCTGGAGAGGCTGCGGGCGAGGCCGGAGGGTGAGGATCCGATGCAGTCGCTGGCGGACGCGGGGCAGCGGCAGATGCTGGCCGGGGTGTTGGTGTCAGTACATGGGGCAGAACCGGAATTGGACCATGTGGAGGCGGCAATTACGACTCTGCGGAGGTCGTCTCTGGCGCAGGAGCTGAGGAAGGTGCGGCAGGCGATTCAGGAAGCGGAGCGGACGGGTAAGGTGGATGAGGTATTGGGGTTGAGCCGGCAGCAGCACGAGTTGGCGGTACGTCTAAGAGGTCTGGATTGAGATGGATAGGAGGATAAGTCTATGAGGCTGCTGGCGATGCTGACGGATGCTTTTATTACGGTTTTTGGAATTACTCCGCCGAGGCCGGAGCAGCGACGGAAGGCGAGCCTTTTTATAGGCGGCTTCCTGTTGGCGGTGATTCTGACAGCTTTTTCGATTTTAGGGGTGGGAGTTTACCTGATTGCGCGGCATTGATGGTGCTTACGGGTGTTTTGGGTGAGGCTTGTACCTGTGCGGTAATGAAGTTTGCGGTCAGCATGAAACAAATTGGAGATTTCCACATCTAAGGGAGAGAGGAACTGGGAGCGACGGAGCAGAGTGGAAGTTTGAATCTGGACTGAAGTTGAAGGGCTGGCGTCGGATGCGGGTATCGGGTATGAGGATGGATTGGGGCCGGAAAACGCTGAATTGACGGCGTATTTCGAAGCCTAAACATGATATCCTAGAAGTCTTTGGTGGACGTGCGCCTACCGCCCATGACATCGCTTTAGAGCGAGCCACTTCATGGATCACGCCTTATATGGCATTGACCGCACATTGTCCGACCCAGGCACAGACAGACCTAAGGACAACTATGTCCGAAAGAGGCTATGTCTGAATTTATTTGCGGAGAGACGCGCTTGGCGATTGATGACAAGTACGAAGAAGACATCGATAAGTTGATCGAGACAGGGAAAGAGAAGGGTTACCTTACCTACGGTGAGGTGAACGATCTTTTGCCTGGTGATATGCACTCGGCCGACGATCTGGACGATCTGATTACGACGATCGGGACGCAGGGGATCGACCTTCTGGAGAGCGGCCCGAAGAGCGGAGAGGGCTTCGAGAGTGAGAGTAGTGATGAAGGCGAGGATGTCGAACTCGACCTGACTCCCGGAACTCTGGAAAAGACCAATGACCCGGTGCGCATGTATCTGCGCGAGATGGGTACAGTTCCGCTGCTGACGCGCGAAGGCGAAGTTGAGATTGCCAAGCGGATCGAGCGCGGTCAGTTGCGGGTGATGAAGGCGATTTCGCGTTCGCCTATCGTGATTCGGGAGATTATTGCGCTGGGTGAAGACCTGAAGCGCGGCGTGCGGAACGTGAAGGAAGTGGTGATCTTTGATGAAGAGGAGATCACGGAAGAGATTCTGCAGGCGCGCGTTCGGCAGACGGTGAGCAAGATTGACGGGCTGGTGAAGCACCAGAAGAAGGCCAGTGCGCTCGAAGAGAAGCTGTCCACGATCAATCCGAAGACGAAGGCGAAAGAGCACCGCAAGACACGCTGGGCGATTGCCCGGGAGAAGGTGCTGGTTTCGCGCGTGGTGCGGGAGCTGAAGTACACGAACCTGGAGCGCAAGCGGCTGCTGGACAAGCTGAACAAGACCGTGGACACGATGCGGACGCTGGAACGGCAGATCCGTACGCTGGACCAGAAGTACGATGCTTCCAAGAGCGATGAGCTTAAAAAGGAGTACCGGCGCCAGCAGAAGAACTGCAAGGTTGATCTGGAGAAGCTGGAGCAGGAGGCAGGCGTTTCCATTGCCGGGCTGAAGCGCACACAGCGCGAGATGATCCAGGGGGATATGGACGCCGAGCACGCGAAACGCGAGCTGATAGAGGCGAACCTGCGACTGGTGGTTTCAATTGCGAAGAAGTACACGAACCGCGGGCTGCAGTTCCTGGACCTGATTCAGGAGGGCAACATCGGCCTGATGAAGGCGGTGGACAAGTTCGAATACCGGCGCGGGTACAAATTCTCGACGTATGCAACGTGGTGGATTCGCCAGGCGATTACGCGCGCGATTGCGGACCAGGCGAGGACGATTCGTATTCCGGTGCACATGATCGAGACGATCAACAAGCTGATCCGTACGTCGCGACAACTGGTGCAGGAACTGGGACGAGAGCCCACCTCAGAAGAGATTGCGCGGCGGATGGATATTCCGGTGGCGAAGGTTCGCAAGGTGCTGAAGATTGCACAGGAGCCGATTTCGCTGGAGACGCCGATTGGTGAAGAGGAAGACTCGCACCTGGGCGACTTTATCGAAGACCGCCAGGCGGTTTCGCCGTCGGATGCGGTGATCAGCGTGAATCTGAAGGAGTACACGTCGCAGGTGCTGCGCACATTGACTCCGAGAGAAGAGCGCGTGATCAAGATGCGGTTTGGGCTGGAGGATGGTTCGGAGCACACGCTGGAAGAAGTGGGACAGAGCTTTCAGGTGACGCGCGAGCGTATCCGGCAGATCGAGGCGAAGGCGCTGCGGAAGCTGCGGCATCCGTCACGGTCGCGCAAGCTGAAGGCGTTTGTAGACTCTGTGATGGAGTGAGGACTACGCGTCCAGCGATACGCGCTTCGCGCCATTCGAGCTGCGAGTTTTTGGGGCACTCCAGTTGGTCGCGGAATTAGAGTAATACCTCAAAGCTAGATATAAAGAGGCCGCCCGATGGGCGGCCTCTTTGCTTGGGTTTTCTTAAACAATCGCGATGGAGGCGGAGACGTCGCCGATGCGAGAGTTGTCGCTGAATTCGTCTGCTTCGGCGTTGCGGCGGCGCAGGAGGCCGGCATTGACGACGCCTCCGCAGTGGTCCCAGAGGTTAAATTGTGCGATAGCCTCAGAGAAATGTCCTTCGTTTATATCGCTGAGCAGGGTGGAGTGCCGGAAGTTGGTACTACCGACGTTGAAGGCAAAGTCGACGAGGGCGTCGAACTGAGATTGCGAGAGCTTGACGGTGACGGCTTCGTTGACGCAGTTGGCGGCGGCGCGGATATCGCTGAACAGGAGAGCCACGGCTTGTTCCTGGGTGATGGTCTGGCCGGGGTGCACGCCGGCGGTGTGGCCGTAGCCGATGGTCCAGATGCCGCGCTGGTCCTGATAGGCGGTGAGGAGGTCGCCCTCGAATAGCTCGGTGAGTGCGAGGCCGTTTTTGCTGTAGGTGAGATTGTTGACGCCCATTGGTGGATTGTGACCCGCGTGGAAGCTGATTGAGAACAGGAAAGTGGGTCAGGGAAGCGGTCGGGGCGTTACTTTGGGGTGGCTTTGGGGTACTGGCTGAGTCTCGCCCCGCGGCGAGAGAACATCTGGTCAGGCGGGAGGGATTCCCGTATACTGGGAAATGTTGTAAGTACGACGATTCAAGTAGGAAAACCATGCCTAAATTGAAGACACATCGGGGCGCTGCGAAGCGTTTCAAGAAGACCGGAACCGGCAAAATTGTCCGTGGCCAGTCGAAGATGCGCCACATCCTGACGTCGAAGGCGACCAAGACCAAGCGGAAGCTGGCCCACAGCGCGCTGGTTTCGGATGCCGACTACAAGAAGGTTGCGCGCATGATTCCCTACGCCTGATTTGTGCCCTTCGGGGTGCACGGGCCAATTGGCCCCCGGTCAGAAGACCGAGCGATCAGGGAGACAGAGCGAGTGAAGAGGTAAAAGCGAAAGCTCCTGCCTCCAGCCGCCTAACCGTAATTTAAAAAGGAGAAAGACGAAATGCCCCGCGTAAAACGTGGAACCAAACGCAGTGACCGCCGCAAGAAGATTTTGAAACGCGCAAGCGGTTATTTCCTTACAAAATCGAAGCTGTACCAGGCAGCGCAGGAAGCTGTAGAGCGCGGCATGAAGTTTGCCTACAGCGGCCGCAAGCAGAAGAAGCGGCAGTATCGCTCGCTGTGGATTGTGCGCATTAATGCCGCAGCCAAGATGAACGGCATCAGCTATTCGCAGCTGATCCATGGGCTGAAGGCCGCAGGCGTGGAGCTGGACCGCAAGGTTCTGGCGGACATTGCGGTGAATGATGCCGCAGGCTTCACTGCACTGGTGAATCAGGCGAAGGCGGCGCTGGAGAAGACGGCAGCGTAAGTAGCCTACGAAAGTGATGCGAAGGGACGCGATGATCGCGTCCCTTTTGCTTTGGGAGTAGATCAGGCAGAGGCGGCGAGGATGGCATCGGCGATTAGAGCGGCCTCGAGAGCGGGACGTACGTCGTGGACGCGAACGATGTGGGCTCCGTTAAGAATGGTTGCGGTTGTAGCGGCGAGGGAGGCGTTGGCGCGCGCGGAGACGGGGGCATCGGATCCGTTGTGCAGGCCGGCGAGAGGGCGTCCTAGGAAGGACTTGCGGGAGACACCGGCGAGGATGGGGCGGTCCAGTGAGAGAAGCTCATGCTGGCGGGTGATCAGGGTAAAGTTTTCCCCGAAGGATTTGCCGAAGCCGTAGCCGGGGTCGATGACGATGCGGGCGCCGTCGATGCCGGCTGTGAATGCCTTGTCCATGCTGATTTCCAGGCCGGAACCGACGAGGGGGAGGATTTCGTCGGGCTCAAGCGGCGGCAGGCTGTGCCAGTTCTCGGAGCGGCCGCGTGTGTGCATGAGGACGATCCCGCACCGAAGGTTGAGGCAGGTTTTGGGCATCTCAGGGTCCCACATGAAGCCGCTGATGTCGTTGACGATCTCGATGCCAGCGTTGACTGCGGCGCGGGCAGTCGAGGCATGCCAGGTGTCAATGGACAGGATGGCATCCGGACGAGCCTTGAGGATGGATTCGATGACGGGCAGGACGCGGTGCTGCTCCTCGTCGGGAGTGACGGGAGCGTGTTGGCCTGGCCGGGTGGATTCACCCCCGATGTCGAGGATGTCCGCGCCTTCATCGAGCAATCGGAGGGCATGGGTGGTGGCGGCTTCGAGGGTCCGGAACTGGCCACCGTCGGAGAAGGAGTCCGGAGTGAGGTTGAGGACGCCCATGATGAGGGTGCGCGTGCCGAGGGCGAGTGTGCAGGAACGGAGCTTCCAGATGAATTCGTCGCGGGGGGAAAAGGGCATACGCAGATGATGCTACACTCCGCCCAGAGATGAGATCAGCAGGATTAAAAATTTTTGCACCGAGAGTAACATGGGCCGTTCTTTTGTTGGTGGTGATGCCTGGCATGGCAGCACCCGTTCGCCATCACCACAAGCGGCTGAGACGACATCTGAGGCCGAATCTGGTGGCGGAGATTCGCGCAATTTTACGGGAGCCTGATTTATCGGGGGCGCACTGGGGGATTTCAGTGGTCGCGCGCAATGGCAGGGCGTTGTATGGATACAACGATGGCGATCTGTTTGAACCTGCATCGAATGCGAAACTGACGACGATGGCTGCCGCGCTGGCGTTGCTGCCGCCGGGCGTGACCTGGACGACCAAGGCGGTGACGTCCGGGCGGATTGATTCCAGAGGAGTGCTGCACGGCAACATTGATTTGCTGGGCGCGGGTGATCCGACCATGTCTGGACGGAGCTATCCGTATGAGGGACGGACGGCGAGGCCGAATCCGCCGCTGGGTGTGCTGGACAGCCTGGCCAACCAGATTGTTGCGAGAGGAGTGCGTGTAGTTGATGGGGACATTGCAGGCGACGATACCTGGTTTCCGTGGGAGCCTTACGGCGGAGGCTGGGCCTGGGACGATCTGCAATGGGACTACGGCGCGCCGGTTTCCGCGCTGACCGTGAATGACAACATTGTGTTTTTAAATGTGGGCGGCAACGGCGCGCCGGAGTGGTATCCGGACACTCCTTATTACAAGATTGAAAATTCGCTGCGAGTTGTTCCGGGACACGACGAGGCGAAAGCAGGCGTGGATCTACGTCCGGGATCGATGACTGTACGTTTGTTCGGTACGGTAAATGAGGATGGGTTGCATGTGGCGCTAACGATCAAAGACCCGGCCGAGTATGCAGCCGTCGCACTGCGGCAGATGCTGCTGGCACGCGGGGTTACGGTTCGTGGCGGGGCGGTTGCAGACCATCGTTATTCGACGGATACAGAGGGTTTTCGAGCGGAGGTGGACCAGCCGCTAGTATTGCATCCGCTGAAGATGAAGACCATTGAGCCGCCCGTGGAAGGGATGCGGGTACTGGCGACGCATGTGTCTCCTCCGTTTGAGCAGGATGTGAAGGTGACGCTGAAGGTGAGCCAGAATCTGCATGCGGAGTTGTATTTGAGGCTGCTTGGGCGGCTGGAGGGCGGGGACGGCACGGTTGCGCAGGGGGCACGGGTGGTACGGCAGTTCCTGATGCGGGCTGGTGTGGATCCGAAGGATTTTGTGTTTTACGACGGATCCGGGCTTTCCCGGGACGATCTGATTACGCCGCGGGCATTGACGCGGCTGCTTGTGTACGCGTCGCAGCAGAAGTGGGGCGAGGAGTTCCGGGACAGCCTGCCTGTAGGTGGGGTGGATGGGACGCTGGATGGAAGATTTTTGAAGTCTCCATTGCGAGGCCGGGTGTTTGCGAAAACAGGCACGCTGGAAGGAGTGAGTTCACTGAGCGGGTATGTCAGGGCTGCAAGCGGGCACATGGTAGTGTTTTCGATTCTGTGCAACGATCACCGCCCGGGAGAAGAGGCGGCACGCGACGCGATTGACAGGATTGTTGCGGATATTGCGGCTGCGAACTGAAGCGGCAGTTGTTTCGGGCCGGCATAGTATCGGCGTCGAGGGAGCGCAACAGCGATGGGCCGCGTTATGATTAAAAGCAATTCCTTGAGTTCACTACGCAAACTGATTCCCGCCACTATGGCTCTATTGTTTCTCGCGGGTTGCGGTCCTCCGCTCCCTCCCTCGAAACCATTGAGCGAACTGAACCCCCAGGAAATGCGTGGTTATCACGTGTATGAGACACAGTGCTCGCGTTGCCACTACGCAAACTCTGAGCACTCATTGCATGGGCCGGGACTGCAGGGGCTATATAAACTGAAGTATCTGCCGAGCGGCGCTCCGGCCAATGATAATCGCGTTCAGGATGTGATTTTGAACGGGCATGGCCTGATGCCGGCGTTCGGAGGAAAGATTGACCAGGAGCAGATGGATGAGCTTCTGGCATACCTGCACACGTTATGAGTGAGCTAGACACAGAAAATCCGAACTCGAAACCGGAGAAAAAGCCGAATGGCCCGGGGGGATTGCTGCCTGGGATGGCCGTGATCAGCTTGTGGATGCTAGTGCAGTGCGGGCTGGGGTTGATCGGGGTGATTCTCCACAAAGTGTCACCGGGTTTGATTGTTATATTCGTGATGTTTGCGGCGGCTGCCAACGGCCTGTTGAAGCTGAAGCGCTGGGGATGGGCCCTGACGCTGGGGGCAGCGTTCATTTCGATGTGTTACAGCGCTTACATATTGGCGCGTTTTCATCAGCTCGAGATGATCGTAATGCTGCTAGTGAATCTGGTGCTTTTTCTGTACCTGATTCGTCCTGAAGTGATTGAGCGGCTGAAGTAATAAGGCAGATTGCGAGACGGCTTGCTGTTGGGTGATGGCGCCGAGCGGCGAAAGCAGTTCGGTGCAGCTGGTGATTGACCCCGGACGGTTCGGGGCACGTATTGTTCCAGATAGTATGGTGAGCCGGGTAGTATGGTGAGCCGGGGTATGTCTGACGTTTGACGATGTAGTGTTGTAGTGCATCGAGTGTCCACGGTGGACGTCGAATTTGTCAGCCCAGACGGCAAGGCTGGCACCGGCCTACTCACGCTGGCGCGGCGGCGCTGCTGGTGGCAAGCCTGCGGCTGTCTGTACGGGGTGTTTCCGCGGGACAATTCGCGAGATTTTGTGAAGTTGATGGATAAGGTAAACCGTTTTGTTTATGAATCGTCCGCGTCTAATTGTTATGCGACATTTTTCTTTGCGGCGTATGACGCCAAAACGCGGCGGCTGGACTGCGTGGATGCCTTTACCTCAGGTGCTCCACAACACGATGACATGACGATGCTGGTATTGAAGCTGGAGGAGTAGAGGTGAATAAGTTAGCCGGGCTGCTGTTGGGTCTATTGTTGCTGTGGTCCGGTGCATCTGGATGTTCGCCGGAGCCCGTGATACAAAAGGTGGCTCCAAGGCCGGCGAACACGCTTGTGAAGCTTCCGGATGGTAGCGTGGTGCATGCGGAGCTTGCAGTAACTGAAGCTGAGCGTGAGTATGGATTGATGGATCGCACGTCACTGCCTCAAGGGCGGGGGATGCTATTTGTCCACGATGAACCGGGGCGGTATCCGTACTGGATGTATCACTGCAGGATAGGGCTGGACATTGTCTGGATGGATCCGGGGCATAAGGTTGTTGAGATGTCCGCAGATACTCCGCCTTGCAAGGGTAAGGCGAGAGGGTGCCCATCGTATGGCGGGCGGGAGGTTTCCCAGTATGTACTGGAACTTCCAGAGGGTTCGATTGGGGAGCACCACCTGGCACTGGGACAGGTAGTGAGCTTCCAATTAAACAAATAAGCGCGGAGAACTAAAGATGGCAGGCGTTGAGACCGAGGCGTTGAGCGATGAATTAAAGCTGGCATTGAGGGATGACCTGAGAAGGTTCTGGAGCCGGCTTGTTTATTTTCTTGGGATGATGGCGGGGCTGATCCCGCTGATCACGCTCCCGGCGCACCTCTTTGTGATCAGCGCGACCAATCCGGCAAGCGTTGCGGTTGCACGTGTGCTGAACGCAATTACCGTGTTGCCGGCGAGCGCACTGGCCTACCGGCAGAGGAAGCTGGCTGCCTGGTGGTTGGTTCTGGATGCGGCAGTATGCATCTTTGCGGGAATCGAGCATCCGGCTAAAGGCGCAGAAAACTGGGTGTTGCTGATTCTGGCTGTGGGGATTCCGCTGTTTCTGGGTGGATTTGGAGTAATTACCGGCTGGTCGGGATGGCCCCCGTTGCTGGATAAGAAGCAGAAAAAAAAGGCCGACGCTCATAACTGAGCCAATTTCTGGATCCGGCGTTCCGATCGGCATCGCGTTAGACTGAGAAAGCATGATTCTTCCTTTTGTCCGTGAGCTTTTTGCGGACTTGGAGCACTCTCCTTCTTTTGAGCAGGCGCGGAGGCACTTGACCCTGGCGCGCGGGCGCCGTCGTGTCTCCGGGCTGACTTCCGCAGGGCGTGCTCTGTATATGCCACTGTTTGCGCGGGCGGCGAATGTCCCGGTTGTGGTTGTGGTTGCGGACAATAAAGCAGCCGACGCCATGCAGGTATCGTTGCGCGCAGGATGTGAGCTGACGGGTGCGCTTGCACCCAACAAGGTGTTGAAACTACCCGCTCACGATGTTCTTCCATTTGAAAATATGTCTCCCCATGCGGGGATCCAGGAGGCGCGGGCGACGACCTTGTGGAAGATGGCCTCCGGAGGAGCTTCGATTGTGATTGCTTCGGCGGAAGCCGCAGCGATGAAGCTGTTTCCTGCCCCGTTTTATGCCGGATTGGCGCAGGTGCTGCGTCGCGGCGAAGAGGTGGATGTTGAGACGCTGCTGGCGCATATGTCGAGCGTGGGCTACACGCAGATGGATATTGTGGAGATGCCTGGGCAGTACACGCGGCGTGGCGGAATAGTGGATATCTATTCGCCGGAAGCTGACCGGCCAGTGCGGCTGGAGTTTTTTGGCGATGAGATTGAGACAATGCGGAAGTTTGACCCGGAAACGCAGCGGTCATCGACGCATCTGGAGGAGGCACGGCTGCTTCCTCTGGCAGAAATTCCTGTAACGGAGCGTCTGCTGGCCGCGGTACACGCCCGGCTGAGCGGCGCGAGCGCCGGCGCCGGTGAGGACGCCGGGATGGTCGAAGAGGCAGTGGCTGCAGGTGGCGTGACGGTGTTCCCGGGATGGGAATTTTTTGCGGGAGTAGGAGGAGCGACGAGCACTCTGCTGGATCTAATGCCGCGTTGCGCGCTGTTTGTAGAGGAGCCGGCGATGGTGAGGAACCAGATTGAGCGCTGGTGGAACAAGGTTGAGCAGCGGCATGAGAGGGCTAGTATCGGGTCGCTGATTCGGCCGGAAGATATTTATCAGCGGCCGGAGATGCTGGAAGCGCAACTGGGATCACATCCGGGTTTGGACATTGATCAGCTGGGCGCGGTGGATATTTTGGAAGAAGACACAACGCTGGGCGAGATTGCGTTCAATACGCGGCCTACGCTGCGGTTTCACGGATCGATACCGGCTTTGGTGGAGCAGGTTCGGACCCTGATGGCGCAGGAGACGCGGATGGTATTGGCGGCTCCGAACCATGGCGAGGTGGAACGGCTGGCGAATCTGCTGCGCGAATATGAGCTGCCGTACCGGCTGGGCAGCCGGGTACAGCATGCTGGCAGCGAGAATGTGTATGACGAGTCCAGCTATCTGACCGGGAATATTCGGATGCCGATTATTGTGCGCAGTTCACTGGCGACCGGAGTCAACCTGCCGGATGCGAAGCTGGTTGTATTTGGAGCGAATGATTTTTCAGATGATGCGGATGTGATGTCCAGGCCTGCTCCGCGAAAGTCGAAGACGGCGGCATTTGTCTCAGACTTCCGCGACCTGACGGTGGGTGACTACGTAGTGCATGTAGAGCACGGGATTGCACAGTACATAGGCCTGAAAGAGATTGAACAGGATGGGACCACGATTGAGTTCATGATCCTGGAGTTCGCCGAGCAGACTCGTCTCTATGTTCCGTTGACGCGACTGGATCTGATCCAGAAGTACCGATCGACAGATGCTGGGCCGGCGCCGGTATTAAACCGGCTTGGATCGCAGCAGTGGGCAAAGACAAAGGCCAGGGTCCGCAAGGCCATGCAGGACATGGCCGATGAATTGTTGAAGCTATATGCGCAGCGCAAGGCTGCCAGGGGCCATGCCTTTACTCCGGATAATGAATTTCAGCGCGAGTTTGAAGACGCTTTCGACTACAACGAGACGGATGATCAACTGGCGGCGATCAATGACATCAAGCGGGACATGGAGTCGGAGATGCCGATGGACCGGTTGTTGTGCGGGGATGTGGGTTATGGAAAGACGGAAGTAGCGATGCGGGCGGCCTTGAAGGCAGTGCAGGACGGCAAGCAGGTGGCAGTTCTCACGCCGACGACCGTATTGAGCTTCCAGCATTTCGAGACCTTCAAGAATCGATTCAAGATGTTCCCGATCCATATTGATATGCTTTCGCGATTTCGCACGGCGAAGGAACAAAAGCAGATAGTGGAGATGGTCGAGGCAGGCAAGGTTGACATTCTGATCGGGACACATCGCCTGCTGTCGAAGGATGTGAAGTTTCACGACCTGGGATTGCTGGTTGTGGACGAGGAGCAGCGTTTTGGTGTGCGGCACAAGGAGCGCTTAAAGCAAATGCGGCGCGAGATCGATGTGCTGGCGATGAGCGCGACGCCGATTCCGCGAACGCTGCACATGTCGATGGTTGGATTGCGGGACATGAGCGTGATTGAGACTCCGCCCAAAGACCGCATGGCGATTCAGACGGTGGTGGCGAAGTTCGATGAGAAGCTGATTCGCTCGTCAATTGAGGTGGAGTTGGAGCGTGGCGGGCAGGTGTACTTTGTTCACAACCGCGTGGAGACCATCTACGAGATTGCGGCGAAGTTACAAGCGCTTGTTCCGGCGGCACGGATTACGGTTGGTCACGGGCAGTTGAGTGAGGGCGAACTGGAGAAGGTGATGCTGTCCTTTATGCATCACGAGCACGACGTGCTGGTGGCAACCACGATTATCGAAAACGGGCTGGATATTCCGCTGGCGAACACGATCATCATCAACCGCGCTGACCGGCATGGGTTGTCGGAGCTGTATCAATTGCGCGGGCGTGTGGGGCGGTCGAACCGTCGTGCCTATGCCTATCTGCTAATTCCTCCGGAGCAAGAGCTGACGGCAATCGCAAGGGCGAGGCTGGCGGCGCTCAAAGAGTTTTCAGATTTAGGCGCGGGCTTTAAAATTGCAGCGCTTGATCTGGAATTGCGCGGCGCAGGGAACATGCTGGGCGGTGAGCAGAGCGGGCACATCGAGGCGGTGGGATTTGAGCTGTACACGACGATGCTGGAAGAAGCCGTTGGCAAGTTGAAGGGTGAGGAGCGTGTGGAGCGCGCAACAACGCAGCTTAGTCTGGGTATCGGACTACGAATTGACGAGAGCTATATTGCGGAAGAAAACCAGCGGCTGCGCATGTACAAGAAGATTGCCGGAGTGCAGAGCGAAGGCGAGATCGAGGATGTTCGGGCGGAGCTTACGGACCGCTATGGTCCAATGCCGGAGAGCGCAAAGCACTTGCTGGATGCGGCATTGCTACGGATTGTGTGTGAACGGCTGGGTATTGCCCAGATGGATCGCAAGCGAGACCAGTTGCACATCAAATTCACTGAGAATGCAGGTATTGATCCGGGCCGCTTAATGAAGCTGGTGGCGAAGAAAGCCAAGCGGGGTGCGCAGTTTACTCCACAGGGGTTATTGCGGTATCCGCTGGCGTCGCCGAAGGCGCAAGATGTGCTTGCGGAGGTTAGAGTGTTACTGGATGAGTTGGCGCTAAGAGAATCTGCTCATCAATAAGTATCTGATGGAGTTACATGGCGTGCAGGATTGCAGCGAGCCATGATGGATGGGTCAAGACGAAGTCAGATAAGAGAGACAGGATTTCCTCAATGCAGCTCGGCAGCAACGGAAGTTGCATCTATTAAGGTAAGGCACGAGTCAACTAAGGAAAAGGAATGAAAAAAGTACGGAAGGTTGTGATTCCAGCAGCGGGTTTCGGGACCCGGTTTTTGCCCGCGACGAAGGTCATTCCCAAGGAAATGCTTGCTGTGGTGGATAAGCCGATTATCCAGTATGGCGTAGAGGAAGCGCTTGCCGCCGGGTGTGAGCAGATTATTGTAATTACGGCGCATGGCAAGTCGGCAATTGAAGATCATTTTGACATCAGCCACGAGTTGGAAACAGCGCTGGAGAAGCGGGGAAAGTTTGAGCTGCTCGAACTTTCGCGGCGCATTTCGAACATGGTGCAGATATCTTATGTGCGCCAGAAAGAGGCCAAGGGGCTTGGTCATGCCGTGCTGATGGCGAAGGACCTGGTGGGAGATGAGCCTTTTGCTGTGATGCTCCCAGACGATGTGATTGACGCACCGGTACCGTGCCTGAGGCAGATGATAGACGTCTTCGAAAATGTGCAGAGTTCGATCCTGGCGACACATGAGGTAGAAGGCCCTGCTATTTCGTCGTATGGCGTACTCGACGGTGATCCGATCGAGCGTGGTTCGCGAATTATTAATGTCCGCGGGATGGTGGAAAAGCCAAAGCCGGAAGAGGCGCCCTCAAAGCATGCGATTATCGGGCGGTACATTCTGACCCCGGCAATTTTTGAACTGCTGGAGAAGCTGACTCCTGGTGCAGGCGGTGAATTACAGCTTACGGATGGTATCCGTGGGCTGCTGAAGACGGAAAAGGTCTACGGATATAACTTTGAGGGAACGCGGTATGATGCCGGCGACAAATTTGGCATGCTGACGGCGACCGTGGAATTTGCTTTGAAGCGTGAGGACTTAGGGGCGCGATTCAGAGAATATTTGAAGTCTCTGAAGCTGTGATCGAAGGCCCGGCTGATGCCGGGTCATTTTATTTCCACTTGATATTGCAGCCGAGGCTGGAGCACTGGTCAGGATTTACTGGCTGGCCAGCAATTACAGCGTCGAGAGCAGCGCGGAGCTCCTCCCCTGTGACGGGAACTCCGTTGCCGGGGCGGCTTGCGTCGAATTGCCCGCGATAAACGAGCTTGAGGTTGTCCTCGAAGAGGAAAAAGTCGGGCGTACAGGCAGCTTTGTACGCGTGTGCAACCTGCTGTGTTTCGTCGTACAGATAGGGAAAGTTGAAGCCGAATTTTTTGGCCTGCTGCGCAAGGCCGGCCGGGGAATCCTCCGGGGACGTTGCCGCGTCATTGCTGCTGATGGCCACGATGCCGATGCCCTTGCCGGAATAATCATGGCCGAGCTGCGCAAGGGCCTGTTCGAGGTGCTTTACAAAGGGGCAATGGGTGCAGAGGAACATGACCAACAAGCCCTTTGGGCCGCGTGTCGACTGAAGCGTGAACTCCTGCTCAGTAGTTACATCTTTGAGAGCAAAGTCTGGCGCTGAGGTTTGAAGTTCGAGCATTGTGGATTCAGTACGTGCCATAACGTTCTCCCGGATTTTTACGATGCGATAGTTGACGGCTGCAATTAAAAGAGAGGCGATTGTTTGCGGGGAAACGGCAGCCCGAAATGCTCGTAGGCGAGGCGAGTGGCAACACGGCCTCGCGGTGTCCGGTCGAGAAAGCCGTGCTGTATCAGGAATGGCTCGTAGACCTCTTCGAGGGCGTCCTGCTCTTCCGCCAAGGTTGCAGCGAGTGTGTTGAGGCCAACAGGGCCACCGTCGTACTTCTCAATGATGGTGAGGAGCAGACGGCGGTCTAGTTCGTCGAAGCCGTGAGCGTCGACTTCCAGCATTTTGAGAGCGTATTGAGCCGTTTCACGGTCAATGGAGCCGGAGCCGCGTACCTGCGCGTAGTCGCGTACGCGCCGTAGAAGGCGGTTGGCGATGCGCGGTGTGCCGCGAGAGCGTTTCGCTATCTCAGACGCACCTTCCTGATCGATCGGCACGTTCAATACTTCGGCCGAGCGCTCGACGATATAGAGGAGATCATTGTCGGAGTAGAACTCGAGGCGGAGAAGAATTCCGAAGCGAGAGCGAAGAGGCGACGATAACAGTCCGGGACGTGTAGTGGCGGCGATAAACGTGAATGGCTTGATATCCATAACGTGCGTACGCGCGGCGGGACCCTGGCCGATGATGATGTCGAGTTTGTAGTCTTCAAGAGCGGTGTAGAGTTTCTCTTCGAGGACCGGTTGCAGGCGGTGAATTTCGTCGAAGAAGAGCACCTGCCGCTCACGGACATTGGTGAGAATGGCAGTGAGGTCACCTTGTATCTGAAGCGCGGGTCCAGAGGTCTGTTGGAAGCCAACGTCAAGTTCGTTCGCAATGATCGTGGCGAGGGTAGTTTTCCCCAGGCCCGGAGGGCCGAAAAGCAGAACATGATCGAGAGCTTCACCGCGGGAGCGGGCGGCCTGAAGTGCGATTGCCAACTGCTCCTTCGCCTTGTTCTGGCCAATAAATTCCTGGAGGCGGCGGGGCCGGAGCTTGAGCTCGAAGTAGCTTTCGTCCTCAGCGCGGGCAGCTGATACGAGCCGATCCGGATTTTCTTTTTGCGGGGGCATCTGGATGGGAGTCTACATGGGGAGTCTACCGGGTGCCGAGGCCATAGGCCAAGTGCGATCAAGCGACTTATTTCGGAACAGGTTGCCGGATTTGTTCCCGGGCATCGATTTTGAGTACGTTCCTGCTGAGGATTTGGTACTCTAATGCGCAAGCCCCAACTTTCAAGATCACGCGAGTCTGCCCGTTTCTGGAGGGATATCCCTTTGTTTGCGCGAAAAGCTGACCTCCCCGTTGTATGCGTTGTGCTTTGTTTGGCGGTATGTTCTTACGGAGCGCAAGCCCAATCCACTCGTCTGGCTGCATCTACCGCAGCGACAAACAGCCGGGCTAATTCCAAAGCATCGGTGCAGCCTGAGCCCGGCGTCAATTTCGCGATACAGCCCCACTTCGAGCTTTCGACGCAGTGGTTTCAGGCCGATCAGGCTAAAAGCGACTATCAGCCGGAGTTTCAAGCAGACACTTCGTGGGCCGGGGCTGAAAAGCCGGTTCTCAACGAAGCCCACGTCGATCTGCTTCCGTTATTTTCCAAATGGCATAAGGATCTGGCAGCGCGCCAAAATAGCGGGCGAAATGACACGGTGGGCGGAGGAGGAGTCCAGCAGGGGTACCACTGGAAAGCGATGCTGTGGCAGTCGCTTGGGTTTGTTGGAGTGGAAGACACCTATCGGTTGATGACGGACCACTACATGCGGTACCTGATTGCGGAGGGTCCGTACTGGAGAAATTACGGAATCGCGATGCAGCACTGGGATATGAACCGATGGTCCGACGGCGACGATTTTGTTGTGGACGATATCGGTCACCCGATGCAGGGAGCCGTTTCTTCATTCATCGCAATCCAGAACAGTCCGAGCGGGCGCCGGCTGAGGATCGGAACGTCGCGCGCGTACTGGAAGAGCCGTTTCTGGGCGATGATGTGGGCCGCTGCCTTTAGTACGCAACAGAAGATCGGGCCACTGGGAGAAGCAGCGTTAGGCAATGCCGGTGGATATACCTATGCCCTGCATTGCCCGTTTCCGTGCAAAGAGCCAAATGCAAAGTATACGAACAATACAGGCTGGACGGATTTCATTATGACGCCAGTTGGAGGCGCGTTTTGGGGGGTTGGGGAAGACTTTATTGACCGCTTTGTGAGTGACAAGATTCAGGGGGACAGCGATCGGCTTATTTTCAAAATCATACGTGGCTCGTTGAACCCAACCCGGACAATGGCGAATGCTTTGCGGGGCAAGACTCCCTGGTATCGCGACTACGAGCACCCGGATGTTTACCCGGCCGGAGGAATTCACGTTGAGCGCAGCGATGCAGAGTACTTCCGTCACCTGCCGCGGTACGAGATATTCCCTCACTTCAACTCAATTTCGCTTCCAGTGAACACGGCGACCTGTACACAATGCCGGAGCTGGACAACGGGTGGCGGGGTTGATTTTTCTGTAAGGTTATCGCGATGGATTGATTTTGATTCCGACATGGACTATCAACCGGGCGCCAGTCCACTTCCGACCAACCGGGCCGGGGGGAGCGCTCTGATTGGGACCTTTGGATTCCGGTCGGGTATCGTGACGCGCTACTATGCCCTGAAGGTGTCCATCCGCCCTGGATTTGTTAGTTACAGCCATGCAGACCTGAGCATTCCTTCCAAGACGAATCCGACCCCAGCGATTGGACGGGTGACGCACTTTGCAACGAGTCTAGCGGTCAACGGAGATTATGGTATCACGCGCAATTTTGCATTTCGGGTATCGGTCGGGAACACTCCAGTGCGCTACTTAGATTACACAACGCCGCCTGGAATCGGAAAGCCACCGTACGTTAATTGGCTATCGCATAACTTTTTCCTCACAAATGAGAACTGGACGTACCAGGTCGGGCCAGTCATCCGATTTTGACAGGGTATTTGCCGAGTTGAAGCCGAAGGCTTAGGAACTCGTTGAAATTCGCCGCGTCGTAGCGTCTTTCCTGGCGATTTGCGCTTCTTCCCGGATGAAATCTGTTTGCAATGCAGGTCTGGCCAGTGTTTATAGGGTGTTGCAGGGCTTTCGGAAGCGATCCCGAGGGCCGTATTCGCTGTTCAGGCGCACTGCTGCCTGAGCCTTTCCGGTGGTTGGGCCATGAGTCTGGGCAGCCGGAGCAGGTTGTGCGCGGCGCAACT